>OMJG01000159.1_pt1 | contig 50539 bp, 46 predicted proteins | sample 1646431 | NCBI WGS metagenome assembly OMJG01 (sample SAMN03771674, study PRJEB25209) | food metagenome | isolation source: Cotija cheese | place: Mexico:Jalisco,Michoacan | collected 2011-12-12 | reverse complement strand
TTTTTCTCAATTTTACACTAAAATAGATTTTTTGGAAAACTTTGCAACAGAACCCAAATTTTCATGATACAATTCTAGTGAACCTGTAAACGGTTTTATTACGATGAAGCGTGAAGGATAGGTGAAACAATGAGTAAGTCAGAATTAATAGCGTCCGTTCCATATAATGAAAGAGCTATTCCGATAAAAGAAGCAAAGCCTTGGTTTAAAGTGTCGGATAGTCAAATGCAGCTCGAAGGATTGTGCTTTGATGGTCAAGGGCATTTGTTTTTTGTTGATGTGTTTGGTGGTGGGGTGTATTGTCTTTCGTTAGATGAGATGGAACTGAAGCAGATTGCTTCGTTTCCAGATGAAAATCCTGCAACGGTCAAGCGCCGTCAAGATGGACGCCTCTTTGTTTGTTTCTTAGGAGATATGAAATCAACTGGTAGTGTGATTTCGATGAATGCTGATGGAAGTGACGTCCAAGTTGTTGTTGATTCTTCTTTAGGCTATGTGGTCGATGATTTAACTTTTGATAAAAATGGCGGCTTCTATTTTACGGACTTTAAAGGGTATTCTTGTGAGCCGACTGGCGGTGTCTACTATTTTGCACCTGATTATCAAACGATTACCAAAGTCATGGGGAATATGGCGGTGCCAAATGGAGTTGCGTTAAATTTAGCGGGGGATGGTCTGTGGGTGACTGAGATGAGTCAAAATCGTCTGCACTATCTGACGATGACAGATGATCCGATAGTGATTGCCAACTATGGAAGTTCCGTACCTTATAACTTTACAGGGCTAGAAGGACCGGATTCAATTTGTATTGACGCACAAGATCATTTATATGTCGCGATGTATATGCAAGGTCGCGTAATGGTTTTTGATCGTAATGGTAATCCAATCGAGCAAGTGCTCATTCCTGAGCGAATCAATCAAAAAATGATGCGTTCGACTTCAGTTGCAATCCATCCAGATAAGAAAAAAATGATTCTTTGCTCGAATGATGGGGAAGGCGATGGCGGCTCATGGCTGTATTCTTGTAAAAGTTTGAGTCCAGATATTGTATAAGAGGATGTGTCAAAAGCGTTTAGCTCTGAGTAATGAATCAGAACTTCTGAAAATTGGTTCCCAAATTTTCAAGAAGTTTTGATTCATTGTCGAGAGAGCTGCTTTTGACTCACCGTTAAAAGAGGATGTGTCAAAAGCGTTTAGCTCAGAGCAATGAATCAGAAATTCTGAAAATCAGTTCTAAAATTTCCGAGAGGGCTGCAAATGCTAATTAAAAATCCGAGAATGACCTATAAAGACAAAAAGCCCATAACATCCAAAAAGTTTGAAAACAACTTTTGGATGTTATGGGCTTTTTCTTTGTGGCTGACTAGCTTTCGTTCAGCTTTTATGATTCGATTTCTGTTACGATACCAGATCCGACTGTCCGGCCACCTTCACGGATAGAGAAGGTTGTCCCTTTTTCGACGGCAATTGGGTGAATCAATTCGACTTCGATGGTGACGTTATCGCCAGGCATGACCATTTCTGTACCTTCTGGAAGCACGACATTCCCAGTGACATCGGTTGTTCTAAAGTAAAATTGTGGTCGATAGTTGTTGAAGAATGGGGTATGGCGACCGCCTTCTTCTTTTGTAAGGACATAGACTTCACCTTTGAATTTAGTATGTGGAGTAATGGAGCCTGGTTTTGCTAAAACTTGGCCACGTTCAATTTCATCGCGATCGACACCACGTAATAAGACACCCACGTTATCACCAGCTTCACCTAAATCCAATGTTTTACGGAACATTTCGATTCCGGTAACGATTGCTTTACAGGTTTCAGGTTTGATACCGACGATTTCGACTTCGTCACCGACTTTTACAGTACCGCGATCGATTCGACCAGAAGCAACGGTCCCACGCCCGGTAATGGTAAAGACATCTTCGATAGGCAATAGCAATGGTTTGTCCGTATCACGGTCTGGAGTAGGGATGTAGTCATCGACAGTATCCATCAGTTCCATGATGGCAGCTTCGGCATCAGGATCACCTTCTAGTGCTTTTAATGCAGAGCCTTTAATGACCGGAATATCATCGCCAGGAAAATCGTATTCACTTAAGAGTTCACGAACTTCCATTTCGACTAGATCAATCAGTTCATCGTCATCAACTAAATCTGTTTTATTTAAGAAGACGATTAAATCTTTTACACCTACTTGTCGTGAAAGCAAAATGTGTTCACGCGTTTGGGGCATTGGTCCGTCAGTCGCTGAGACGACGAGAATCGCACCGTCCATTTGAGCGGCACCGGTAATCATGTTTTTTACGTAGTCCGCATGTCCTGGAGCATCGATATGCGCATAGTGGCGTTTTTCGGTTTCGTATTCGACGTGAGCGGTATTAATCGTAATCCCACGTTCGCGTTCTTCAGGAGCGGCATCAATACTTGCGTAGTCTTGAGGGTTTGCTAGACCTTTTTTGGCTAAAACAGAAGTAATCGCCGCCGTCAATGTCGTCTTACCGTGATCGACGTGTCCAATCGTTCCAATATTTACGTGTGGTTTTGTTCGACTGTAATGTTCTTTTGCCATTTGAAAATCCCTCCATTATTTGTAGTGTCTTACAATTTGTAAGCACTATCTTTAATACCTTCATTATAGGTCAAATAAAGTCAAAGTCAATTAATTGCACTTGCCATTGCTTTTTGGGTAGGATTCTTTTAGGATAAGAGCAACAAGGATTAGTCTTTGAGTGTCTAGTGACTTAGATTGGAGGAACGACATGAGAAAAAAACCAGCTCGTCTAGCAAAAGGAGACAAAGTTGCCATCGTAAGTTTATCTAGTGGTATTTTAGGTGATGACCACTGTGCATATAATGTAGAAATTGGTACAAAGCGTATGAGAGAGGTGGGGTTAGAGCCTGTATTTACGAAGCACGCACTTGCGGGAAGTGACTATATTCGCAATCATCCAGAAAAGCGAGCGGAAGATATCAAGGCGGCCTTTTTGGATGAACGTATCAAAGGTATTGTGTGCGCGATTGGGGGCGACGATACGTATCGGATATTGCCGTATTTGATGGAGGATGAAGAATTTCGTGAGGCTGTAGTAACACATCCAAAGATTTTTACCGGCTATTCAGATACAACGATTAATCATCTGATGTTTTATCAGCTAGGGTTGCAGACTTTTTATGGTCCGTCCTTTCTTACCGATTTTGGTGACATTGGACCAGCCATGCTTCCCTATACCAAATCAGCTATCGAGCAGTTTATAGCAGAAGAGCCACTTCAAGAAACTATCTTACCGAGTGCAATCTGGTACGAGGAGCGTAAAGACTTTTCAGCCAATGCTAAAGGAGAGGCGCGTAGTAGTCACCAAGATATCCGAGGATTTGAACTGTTGCAAGGGGCACCTAGCTTTACTGGCCATCTATTAGGTGGTTGCTTTGAAAGCTTGACTGATTTTTTATCTGGGGAACGGTATCCAGATGAAAAGACAATTACAGCAAACTATCACCTCTGGCCAGAAAGCTCACAATGGCAAGGTGCGATTCTATTTATAGAAACGTGCGAAGAAAAAATCTCACCAGAAGCGTACAAACAAAAACTAGGCATTTTAAAAGAGACTGGTGTCTTCTCACAAATTGCAGGAATTATTGTAGGAAAACCGCAAGATGAGTGCTTCTATGAAGAATACAAATCAGTATTGCTTGATACCATTGCGGATGAGTCACTGCCGATTGCGTATAACTTTCCATTTGGTCATGCGTATCCACGAACAGTATTGCCGTATGGTATTAACGTGACGGTCGATACCATTTCCCAAGTGATACGCTTTAATGAGAGTTTATTCAGATAAAGTATTGACGTGAAAACGAGTCTTGTGCTATAGTTCAGCTAACGTATGGACGTTACCTCCTAATGAAGTAAATTTGGCATTCCCTCTTATAGAAAGTCGATGGTTGCTGCAAATCGATGATAGTGTCAAGTTGAAGTACGTCAGGTTGGTTTAGAATTAAATAGACGTAAAGTGGAAGAGTTATTCTTCAATTAAGGTGGTACCGCGGATAATTATTCGTCCTTAGCAGGTGATGCTAAGGATTTTTTTGTCTTGTTTTTGAGATATCATTCTTAAATAGAAAAGGGCATGTAGAAAGGAAGAATAGTATGAGTTTTGAAAAACTAAGCAAAAAAATAAATTTGGATTTGGTAAAGAATACGTCGTTATTGACGAAAGAGCAAGCAGACTACAAAACTGCGCGCGATGAAGAATTAAAACGAATTATTACCGGGGAAGATCAACGCTTCTTACTAGTAATCGGTCCTTGTTCGGCAGACAATGAAAAAGCGGTATTTGACTATGCGCAGCGCCTTGCTGAATTACAAGAAAAAGTAAAAGACAAAGTATTTATTGTTCAACGTGTTTACACAAATAAGCCTCGGACAAATGGCGATGGCTACAAAGGGATGCTTTACCAACAATCACCCGATGAAGAAGTTAACTTAATTCGTGGTATGGTTGCAGTACGCAAAATTCATCGTCGCGTATTAACAGAGACTGGCTTGACGACAGCGGATGAAATGTTGTACCCAGAAAACTTTGAACTCGTGTCAGACCTTGTAAGTTACCATGCAGTTGGTGCACGCTCGGTTGAAAATCAACAACATCGCTTTGTTGCAAGTGGAATTGATGCACCAGTTGGCCTTAAAAATCCAACAAGTGGGAATCTATCCGTTGCGTTTAATGCGCTGCATGCGGCTCAGCGTTCGCAATCCTTTATCTACAATGGGGTAGAGGTATCAACAAGCTCAAACCCATTGTCTCATCTAATCTTACGTGGTGGATTGGATGATTGTGGTAGAATTAAACCCAATTATCACTATGAAGACCTATTAGAAGCAGCTGCGATGTACAACAAAGAATCCTTTAGCAATCCATTTGTGCTAATGGATACAAATCATGACAACTCAGGGAAAAAATACTTGGATCAAATCCGTATTACCAAAGAAGTGTTAACTAACCGTGCTTGGAATCCACAAATCAGTAAACTAGTTCGTGGGCTAATGATTGAAAGTTACTTGGCGGATGGTCGCGGAGAAGGCGGCTCGCAAGAATATGGTCAATCGATTACTGACCCATGTTTAGGATGGGATAAGACTGCCGACTTGGTTAACTATATCCATCAGAATGTCTAGCTATGTGGGGAACATTATTTAATGTGAGTACCATTATCATAGGTCCCTCATCGGAGGATTTTTAAGGGAACGATTTCCGGTGCGTTTCCAAACGATTTTATTACAGGCAATGGGATTAGTTGCGATTGCTATCGGTCTCCATACAACAGTCGTAAATCTAGAAAAAAGCCAGTACCCAATAGTGTTTATCCTAAGTCTGGCAATCGGTGCTGTCATCGGTGAAAGCTTGCAGATACAACAAAGGATGAATTCAAAAATTGACCAAGGTACAAATGGCAGTTTAGCAAGTGGCCTGACAACGGCTGTGTTACTATTTTGTATTGGCAGTCTGTCGATACTAGGGCCGATTCAAGCAGCAATCAATCATGATTACACTTTTTTGATTACAAATGGGGTATTGGATGGAATTACTTCGATTGTATTAGCAGCAACATTTGGTTTTGGTATCATGTGGGCTGCGCTAGTGTTATTTATTTGGCAAGGAAGCATTTACTTAATGGCTTTTCTTTTTCAGCAATCGTTAGATCCGACACTTTTTGTAGAGCCGATGATTATCGGAGGGATATTGATCTTTGCTTCAGGATTGGCAATTTTAAAAATCAAAGAGCTTCCAACACTGAATCTCTTGCCGGGATTATTTGTTTCCATGATTATTACTGTCTTCTTGTCGATTACACTCGGTCTATAATTTTGTGATGCCAAATCCGAATAATCTGTGTAAAAGAACGAATTACTAATACAAAAAACCATAAAATCCAGAAGTTTACAAAGAAACTTACGGATTTTATGGTTTTTTGTGCTTAATAATTTATAGATGAAATCGATTTATTTTGATGAAGATAAGGTGAACTTCACAATTTATAAAATATTTCGATTATAGACAAGGGAAATATAGGAAAAGTTAGTGAAACAAGTTATGCTTTTAAAAATCAGAAAATTCAGATTTTTTCAATGAGGAGGAATGGCCATGAAAAGTTTTTTCAATTGGGAATTAGTGTATCAATACTTTCCCAAAATACTAAGTGCATTGCCTGTTACGTTAATGATCGTAGTCATTGCGACATTAGTAGGACTCGTTTTAGGTAGTATCATTGCTTTCATACGAGTAGAAAAGATCCCGATATTGACTCAACTCAGTGCCATTTTTGTTTCGTTTATACGAGGGACACCGATTTTAGTACAACTTTATGTAGTGTATTATGGCGTCCCGACTTTGTTAGAAGCGGCAAATATTGACGTATCATCTTGGAACAAAATCTTTTTCATTTATATTACGTATGGATTAAATACAGCAGCTTTTCAATCTGAAACGATTCGAGCCGCAATATTAAGTGTTCCTGCGACACAAAAAGAAGCCGCTATTGCTTGTGGGCTTACACGAGTCCAGTCCTATCGCACAGTCATTTTACCACAAATGGTGCGAGTGGCTTTGCCTTCATTTGGCACAACAACGGTAGCACTATTACAAGATACTTCATTAGCGTTTACAATCGGGGTCATCGACGTAGTAGGGAAAGCTAAAGCAATCGGTGCTGTCACTTTCCATACATTAGAAGGTTATGTAGGGGCTGCGGTCATCTTTATTGTATTAAGTTTTGTGCTTGAAAGAGCATTTGCATGGTTAGAGGAGCAAATGAAATTCGAACAAGCATCTAGTAAAAAAGTGTCGTTGCCATCGCTTCTTTTTTTTCAAAAAAAGGAGAAGGTTAAAACAACTTCATTATAAAAATAGCTCTTAGGGGGAAAATGTATGAAAAAATCAACTCTTGTTTCAGGTTTATGTGTCATGGCTTTATCACTGTTATTAGCTGCTTGTGGGAGCAGTAGTTCGGCATCAAGTTCATCTGATGATAGTAGTGTCACAAAGGTTACCGTTGCGACAGGGAATGATGCCTTACCTTACGCTTATTTAGATGAAAATGGAGACTATGATGGGTATGATGTCGCAGTAGTAAAAGCAATTGACGAAAAATTGAAAGATTATAGTTTTACGTTTGAAGGATCTGATTTCCCTACGACGTTATCCAATCTTGAAAGTAATAAAGCACAAATGGCTGCTTATGAATATGAAGTGAATGATGAACGGAAAGAAAAATTTGTTTATGGTGATGTCGGCTATGTGGTTTGGGATACATATATCGCGTACGATCCAGATAAAGGTGAAACGTACAACACTTTTGATGATTTGAAAGGAAAGAAAGTCTATGTGACGACATCGACGAACCAAGCAGCGATGGCGGAAAATTACTTAAAGGATAATCCTGATGCCTTTACTTTAGTTTATGGTGAATACAGTAACGAACAAATCGTTCAAGCCTTAACGTCTGGAGCGGTGGATGCGACCCTGGCACCAAAATATCAAATTGATAACTACAATAAAACCTTTGATGTTGATCTAAAGATTGGTGATGAACCTGTTCATAACTCGGATGCTTACTTGTTATTTAATAAAAAGACTGATACAAAGTTGATTGATGCGGTCAATACTGCATTGAAAGAACTAAAAGAAGATGGCACGATTAAGAAGCTATCTGAAAAATATTTAGATGGAGATTATGTTCCAAAAGATTAAGAGGGGTGAGCAACTATGAGTTTTGATTTTTCGACAATGATAAATTCTTTAAAGATTGCTAGTCACTATATAGGAACCACGCTTTTCATGGCGGGTTCCTCTTTAGCCATAGGTATCTTCTTTGGCCTATTGATTGCTCTAGCAAGACAATACAAAATCAAAGTGATTGCACCTTTTTTCCAAGTATTTATCACCTTACTTAAAGGGGTACCGATTGTGTTAATTATTCTGGCAAGCTATTTGATTGCTTCCAAGAAATTTGATGATCTAGCAGAAGCGATGCACTGGTCGGTTCGTTTTAAAGATTTTAATATGATTTGGATTGCAATTTTTGCTTTAAGTATTTTATCCATCATTAATAGTAGTGAAATTTTTCGTGGAGCATTTTCTTCGATAAAAAAAGGACAATTCGATGCGGCAAAATCTTTGGGAATGACCAATTTCCAGACGATCAGACGAGTGTTATTGCCACAAGCTTTTCCAGTGTCCGTACCGATGTTTAGTAATTTACTGATTACGTTAATCAAAGCATCTGCACTAGCATCAATGGTCAGTGTCGTGGATGTCTTTGCTGCGGCGAAGATCTCAGCTCAGCAAAACTACCGATTTTTAGAAGCTTATGTGGCGGTTGCGATTATTTATTGGGTGATTAGTATTATTATCGAAAAATGTGCGCAGCTATTCGAGCAACGCATGAATCGGAAATTAAGGAGGGCTTCTTTATGACCATGTTAGAAGTAAGAAATTTACATAAAAAGTTTGGCAAAAAAGAAGTACTGAAAGGAATCAATTTGGATGTCCATCAAGGCGAGGTGGTCGTCTTGTTAGGTCCGAGTGGGTCAGGAAAGACGACGTTTCTTCGCTGCTTAAATTTTTTGGAGCGAGCGGATCAAGGACAAATGACCTTGGATAATCAATTAATCGAAGTCGGTAAGGCCAAAGAAAAAGAGATTTTAGCTCATCAGCGAAAAACGGCAATGGTTTTTCAAAATTATGCGCTGTTTCAAAATAAGACGGCGATTGAAAACATTGCAATGCCGGTCATGATGGCCCAAAAAAAATCAAAAGAAGAAGCCTATCAGTTGGCAACGCATTTATTGGAGCAGGTCGGTCTATCGGAGCGGGGCAACTTTTATCCTAGTCAACTTTCAGGTGGGCAGCAACAGCGGATTGGCATTGCGCGTGCATTAGCGCTCAATCCAAAAGTCATTTTATTTGATGAACCGACCTCTGCACTTGACCCTGAGCTTGTTGGCCAAGTATTAGCCTTGCTTCGTGAGATTGCTGAGACTGGTGCGACGATGGTCTTAGTCACACATGAAATGAAATTTGCTTATGAGGTAGCTGATAAAGTAGTATTTATGGAAAATGGCTACGTCGTCGAACAAGGATCACCGCAAGAAGTATTTGAACACACAAAAGAAGAACGGACAAAAGCCTTTCTTTCACGTTTTACGAATCAATTTGCTGTATAGGAGGAAACTAGATGCACTATCAATTTGCGAATCGAATTAACCAATTACAAGGGTCACCCTTACGAGAAAATGCGAAAAGAAATATGGAAGCAAAAGATGTGATTTCTTTTGCCTATGGTTACCCATCAATTGATGTCTTTCCGATGGAGACATTAAAGACCATTTCGGAAAGAATGTATACCGAATTTGATCCAGAGTCGTTTCTCCAATATGGTGCTAGTGAAGGCTTACCTGAATTAAGAGAATTAGTCAAACAACGGATTGCCAAACAGTCTGCGATTGCGAGTGACGATGACTTAATGATTGTCTCGGGTTCGACACAAGCAATGGATTTAGTCATTAAAGTTCTATGTAATGAAGGGGATGTCGTCCTTTGTGAGGAGCAAACGTTCTCCGGAGCAGTCAATGCGATTAAAGGATACGGTGCAAAAGCTGTTCCCGTGCCGATGAATGTTGATGAGGAGTGCATCGACACGAAAGTCTTAGAAGAACTGTTGGCAAAAGATACAGAGCATCGCATAAAGTTACTCTATTTGATTCCTACCTTTCAAAATCCATTAGGCACATCGATTCCACTGGAAAAACGGCAGAAAATTTATGCAATAGCGAAAAAATATGGTCTACTCATTTTTGAGGATGATCCGTACGGTGATTTACTTTACTTTGGCGATGCCATCCCTAAGATGAAGTCGTTTGATACGGATGATTTGATTATCTATGCTGGCTCTTTCTCAAAAATTCTCGCACCAAGTACACGGCTGGGATTTGTCATGGCGCCACCAGCAATCTTTGAAAAATTAGTATTAGCCAAACAAGTTTCTGATTCTCACACCAATTTTTATTGGCAAGTATTGCTCACAGAGTTCATGAAAAATTATGATTTTGAACAACATGTCTCTTATTTGAAAGAGTTGTATCGTGAAAAACTCACGGTCATGTTAGAAGAATTAGCAAAGCTTCCCCAAGATGCTATACACTACATTGAACCGACTGGTGGCTACTTTATCTGTTGTGAGTTAGCAGAAGATGTCGACGAAGAAGCCTTCTTAGATTACTTGTTTGATCACAAAGTTATCGTGATTCCTGGTAACATTATGAGTGTTGCCGGTAAAGGATATGAAAAATTCTTCCGTCTGAATTTTACAAAACCAACGATTGAAGATATTAGACTTGGCATTCAGAAGATGCAAGATGCCATCAGCTTTGCTCGTGTTGAACAAGTATCAAAAGCTATCTGAGGAGAGTCGTGTATGAAATTAATTTATTATGGAGTAAGTGAAGAGGAGGAGCCATTCATTCAACGATGGTCCTTCCTTCATAAAATTCCTGTCACAATAAGAAAAGAACAAATCAGTAAAGAAACCATCGAATATGCAAAAGGTCATGACGGTATCTGTCTTTATCCCAGTGTTGATATGCGCGAAAATGAGACTTTTTATCGGATGTTGAGTAATTATGGTATGAAGCAGTTGTCGATTAAATCGACAGGTATCGATGGTGTTAATCTTGAGTGGGCGAAAAAATATCACCTTCAAGTAACCAATGTCCCCGCATACAGTCCTACGTCGGTCGGACACTTTGCCGTAATGGCAATCCTAATGCTCGCTCGCAATATTCCAATGCGTATGCACACACATGATCAGTTAGTCAGAAAAACAGCTATTGGCGATGAGATTCAAGATATTAAGGTCGGCATTATCGGCACTGGTCGAATTGGCAAAGTAGTCGCTCAGACAATCGTCGCTATGGGTGGAACTGTCCTGGCTTATAGTCGCACACAGGACAAGGAACTTGCCTCGCTGGTCAGCTATCTTTCGTTAGAAGATGTGGTTAGTCAGGCTGATATCTTATCCATACATATACCTTTGACAAAGGAATCGGTGCATCTTTTTGACGATGAACTCTTTGCTAAAATGAAACAGACTGCTAAAATCGTCAACACGGCTAGAGGAAAAATTATTGACACGAAAGCACTGATTCGTTGGTTAGAACACAGTGAGGGTGGTTGTATGTTAGATACACTGGAAGATGAAGAGAAGTACTTTCAAGTAGGACAAGAGCAAAATCCATTTTATCAAGATTTGATGGCTTATCCGAATGTCTTTATCACGCCGCATATTGCCTATTACACACAACTTGCAGTCAAAGAAATTGCCGAGACTGCATTGAACAACGCACGCGATATTTTAGAATCTGGGGCATCAATGAACACAATATCATTATAAGGAGTGGTCTTATGATTGAAGCACAAGTTTTTGGTTTAAAGAAGCAATTTGGCAAAAATGAAATCTTAAAAGGGATTGACTTGACCATCCATCGTGGTGAAGTGGTCTGTATTATCGGTCCCAGTGGTTCAGGGAAAACAACTTTCTTACGCTGTTTAAATCTGCTTGAAGAACCCAATGAGGGGAATTATCAACTTGCCGATACGATGTACAATTTAGCATCAATTGGCGCAAAACAAGCGCGTGAAATTGCTTTGAAGACGGCAATGGTGTTTCAATCATACGAACTATTCAGTCATATGACTATTTTGAAAAATGTCATGGAAGGGTTAGTGACACCACGCAAAGTGAAAAAGAAAGAAGCGGAACAAATCGCACTGGATGCTTTACGACAAGTCGGACTGGAGGATAAAAAGGATATGTATCCAATCCAATTGTCTGGTGGACAGCAGCAGCGGGTAGGGATCGCACGGGCGATGGCGCTAACACCAGAAATTTTACTATTTGATGAACCGACCTCGGCTCTCGATCCTGAATTAGTCGGTGAGGTTTTGAGTGTCATGCGCAGTCTGGCTGATAGTGGACAAACAATGATTGTCGTCACTCATGAGATGCAATTTGCGCAAGAGGTTGCAGACAAAGTTATTTTTATGGCAGATGGATACATTATTGAGCAAGGATCGCCGGATGACGTTTTTAATCATCCGAAAGAAGATCGCACGAAGCAATTCCTATCTCAAGTGCGCTTTAAAGAAGTCATGTCTGCCTAAGGAGGGCGTATGGAAGAAGTCCAACAATCCGAAAAAATTTGGTCAAAAAATTTTATAGTAACAATGATCGTCAGTACGTTTGCTACGACAGCGGTCACTATGCAAATGGGGTCACTGCCAATTTACGTCAGTCAATTGGGTGGCTCCAAAGCTATGTCTGGCTTTATAGTCGGTATCTTAGGACTAGCTGCGTTAGTGACTCGTTTTCCTGTAGGCATCTGGCTTGATAAATATGGACGTAAACGCCTCTTAATCTTAGGGATTGTATTATTATTGCTTGATTTTGGTTTTTTAACACTTTATAAAACCATCCTCATTTTATTGGTTTTACGTATGGTCCAAGGAGTAGCAAATAGTATTCAAAGTACGGCAACAAGTACGATTGCAGCCGATTGTATCCCAAAAGATCAATTAGCAGCCGGTTTAGGGTATTTTAGCATTGCTCAAGCATTGCCTAGCGCAATTGGTCCTTTAATTGGACTTACCATTGCGAGTAAGTTTGGCTTCGAACGTTTGTTTCAATGTGCATTTGTGTTTGTATTGATTGCCTTTTTACTCAGTTTCCTGATTCGTGATGGCTATGAAGCTCATAGTACGCTGCAAAAGAGCAGCTTAAAACAAGAGGGGGAAGCGCTAAGTAAACGCAAAAGGATCCTTATTCCGAGCGCCATTTTATTTTTTATTTGTTTTGCCAATTCTGGTGTAGTTTCCTTTATCGCACAATTTGCAAATGAAAAGCATATCAGTGGCGCAGGCTATTATTTTACCATTATGTCCTTGGTAATGGTTGGCATTCGTTTCATTTTACCGAGTATCTTCATTCGCATTCAATCGATGGTTTTGGTTGTTGGAAGCATTGTTAGTATTGGTATTTCCTTTCTGACAATTGCATGGACGACCTCTTTTTGGGGATTGATAGTTGCTGCTGTGTTGTATGGTATTGGCTATGCATGCTTACTTCCGATGATGAATACCATCGTCTTAGAAAATACTTTGCCACAAGAAAGGGGGAAAGCGACTGCTATTTTTTCAGCTTCATTGGACGTCGCATATGGCGGAGGCGTATTACTATGGGGTGTCGTTGCTTCGTTAACAAACTTTACAATCATGTATCTAAGTTGTGCTTTTTTTGCAGGAATCAGTTTGTTTTTCGTGATTTTTTTCAGAAAAACACTCCACATGTAAGGAAATATAACATAAAATGCAAAAATCACTTGCATCTTGGTGAATTACTCGCTAAAATAAAAAAAAGTGAGGTGTCATGAATGGATGCAATTGATCAAAATATATTAAATATTCTTCAAAAAAATGCACGAGAAACCGTCAAACAAATGGCAGAGGAATGTTTTATCTCCTCACCTTCTGTTTCTGTTCGGTTACAAAATTTGGAAAATCGTGGATTTATTAATTCTTACCAAGCCGTATTAAATTATCAAAAAATAGGTTTTTCAATAAAAGCGTATATCCATTGCGCTGTTAATGCCAAAGATAAACAAAATTTTTATACATTCATTGAAAATGTGCCGAATGTTACGGAGTGTGACTGTGTAACTGGTGAATATTCGATGATGTTAAAAGTATTTTTTCCGAATACGGTTGAATTGGATGAATTCATAAATCAACTTCAAAAATTTGGTGATACAAAAACAAACATAGTCTTCTCTACCCATATTGGACCTAGAGGACTACATCTTTCTGAAGAGAATGTCTCTTTAAATAAAAAGAATCACAAAGATTGATAAAATATAGGGAAAAGCTTTCTTTTGAAAGCTTTTTTTATTTTTATAGAAAAACGTCTGTGCTGGAATAAAATCTATTTCGTGCAAAATAATTGTGCATTCTCAGTCTTTCACCCATACTTATTTATGTAGACACAAAAAAGAAGAAGAGGTGAAGTGTTTTGATCGAATTCCAACACGTTACAAAAGTTTACAAGGGTGGAAAAATCGCCGTCGAGGATGTCAATGTGTCCTTTGAAAAGGGTGAATTTATTTGCTTTATTGGTACGAGTGGTAGCGGGAAGACTACGTGTATGCGTATGATTAATCGGATGAATGAACCAACTGAGGGGAAGATCTTAATCGACGGCCAAGATATACAATCTCTTAATCCGGTAGAATTAAGAAGAAAGATCGGTTATGTCATTCAGAGTATTGGTCTTATGCCACATATGACGATTCGCGACAATATTACCTTAGTGCAAAAACTGTTAAAAGTTAGCGATGAAGAACGAAACAAAACAGCAGAAAAAATGATTGATCTTGTTGAACTACCTAGAGAGATGCTCGATCGTTATCCAAGCGAGCTTTCAGGTGGGCAACAACAGCGGATCGGGGTGGTGCGCGCATTGGCTGCTGATCAGGATATTATATTAATGGATGAACCTTTTGGCGCACTAGATCCAATCACGAGAGACGCCTTGCAGGATTTGGTGAAAGATTTGCAAGAGCGTTTAGGAAAAACCATCGTCTTTGTTACCCATGATATGGATGAGGCGTTAAAATTAGCGAATCGCATTGTGATCATGAGTGGCGGAAAAGTAATTCAATTTGGCACGCCTGACGAGATACTACGGAATCCAGCCAATGAGTTTGTCGAAGAGCTGATCGGTGAGGACCGCTTATTGCAAGCAAAACCGGATGCAACAATAGTTGGTGAAGTAGCACTGGCCAATCCAATTACGATTACGCGCGAACACTCATTACAAGAAGCCATTCGCTTGATGCGGCAAAAACGAGTGGATACACTACTAGTTGTGGATGAATCGAACCACCTTGAAGGCTATATCGATGTCGAAGTCATCGACCGTGAACGGGGATCAGGGAAGTCAGTCGGAGAAGTCATGAATCCACAAGTCTTCTTTGTAAAACAGTCGGCACTTTTACGGGATACTTTGCGTAGGATTTTGACTAGAGGAATTAAGTATGTGCCAGTGGTCGATGAAGAGAAACGACTTGTGGGCATTCTAACGCGAGCTTCACTAGTGGATATTGTCTATGATGTTATTTGGGGCGAAGAAGAAACAGTTAGTGGAGCAGTTGAATCAGCCAAAGAGGAGGTCTAGTAATGGAAAACTTCTTTGCAGAATATGGAAATGACATAATACAAAAAAGTATTCAACATTTGTATATCTCGGCTTTTGCTCTGGTTTTAGGTGTGCTTGTGGCTGTGCCATTTGGCGTTTTATTGACGCGCTTTAAAAAAATAGCTAATGTCGTGATTAGCTTAACCAGTGCTTTACAAACGATTCCTTCCTTGGCGTTGTTAGCACTAATGATTCCAATTTTTGGTGTAGGAAAGACGCCAGCGATTGTCGCCTTGTTTATTTATTCGTTGTTACCGATATTAAGAAATACTTATATCGGGATGAAAAATGTTAGCCGAGATTACGTAGACGTAGCAAAAGGAATGGGGATGACGAATTTACAGTCAATCTTTTCAGTCGAGCTTCCTTTGGCAATGCCGACGATTATGGCTGGTATCCGTTTAGCGGCCGTCTATGTGATTGCGTGGGCGACTTTAGCATCTTATATTGGCGCAGGTGGGTTGGGTGATCTGATTTTTAGTGGGTTAAATAATTATCAACCAGCACTCATCTTTGCTGGGACAATTCCAGTGACCATCTTAGCTTTATTAGCTGACTATTTATTAGGCTTAGTCGAAAAAATGCTTACTCCTAGTGCATTGAAGGGGGTAGAGGAATGAAAAGAAAATCTTATATCATCGTACTGTGTTTCAGTTTCCTAGTCTTTTTAGCATCTTGTTCTTTACCTGGACTTTCTAGCAGTGATTCAAAAAAGACTATTACGATAACTGGCGGAATTACATCGGAATCTCAGATTTTAGCTAGTTTGGTTGCTGGTATGATTGAGCACTATACAGATAATAAAGTGACTATCATCAATAACTTGGCGACAACCACCATTAATCATCAAGCGATGATGAATGGCGATGCACAAATTTCGGCTGCACGTTATACGGGAACGGATTTAACGACCACACTTGGACTTGATCCGGTCAAAGATCCGACCGAAGCATATGATATTGTCAGTAAAGAATTTGAAAAACGCTACAATGAAACGTGGTTAAAACCATACGGATTTGATAATACATATGTGTACTTAGTGACAAAAGAGACAGCGGAAAAATATCATTTATCAAAAGTCAGTGACCTGAAAAATGTAGCTGATCAATTGTCTGCTGGCGTCGATCCAGCTTGGATTACCCGGGCTGGTGATGGTTATGAAGGGTTTAAAAAAGCATATGGATTTGAATTTAAAACAATCTTACCTATGCAAATTGGGTTGGTGTATGATGCAGTAGCGGCAGGTAAAATGGATATCGTATTAGGTTATTCAACCGACGGACGGATTGGTAGCTATGATCTTGTCATGTTAGAAGATGACAAGAAATTCTTTCCACCGTACGATGCGGTGCCGATAATTGACAACAAACTTCTAAAAGAACAACCGAAACTACAAGAAATTATTGACAAATTGGCTGGTACGATTTCAACAGATGAAATGCAAAAGCTGAATTTTGAGGCAGACAATAACTTAGTCGAACCAAGTGTCGTAGCCAAAGAATTTCTTGAAAAAAATAGGTATTTTGAAGGAGAGTGATGAAATGGATTTGCAAAATATGAATGTTTTGGAGCAATTTGTGTATTATTTTAAAGAAAATGGTACCTACGTCTTTAGTCAATTTCTTCGTCACTTTTTGATTTCAATCTACGGTGTGTTGTTTGCTGCAATCATCGCGATACCAATTGGAGTCGCAATTTCCAAGAAACGTGGCCTGGCTGACTGGGTTATTCGTCTAGCTAATATTATTCAAACAGTCCCCTCTCTCGCGATGGTTTCGATTTTAATGATTGGATTAGGATTAGGGGTAAATGTAGTGATTGTGACAGTAACCTTGTATTCACTGTTGCCAATCATCAAAAATACCTACACAGGCATGATCCAAGTTGATCGAGATATTATTGATGTCGGAAAAGGAATGGGGATGACGGCTACGCAGCGTTTATTTATGATTGAACTACCTCTTTCGGTATCTGTGATCATGGCGGGGATTCGAAATGCCTTAGTCGTAGCTATTGGTATTACGGCAATCGGTGCCTTTGTCGGGGCAGGAGGCTTAGGAGATATTATTATCCGGGGGACGAATGCAACTGATGGAACGGCGATTATTTTAGCGGGAGCGTTACCTACAGCATTAATGGCCATTATGACAGACTGGGTGTTAGGGATTGTTGAACGGAGACTTGATCCGACAACGAAGACATCTCGGACTGATTCATAGAAGCGAGTAAAAGTGGTTGGTAGGAAATCACTAAGATACAAGCAAGAAGACCATAAAATCTGAAGTTTATTCTAAGCTTTGGATTTTATGGCTTTTTTCGTCGTAAGTTGATTTGGCTGACTTTGATTTTTGCGACATACATTCACACTCATCAATATGAAAATGGGTTCCAAAAGCAGCTTTCCTGACAATATAAAAAAAATTTTTAATAGTTTGAGAATATTTTAAATTTCCGAAGTTAGTACTCGGACCATCTTGTCATAGTTTTTTTTTGTTTGCGAGCAGTTTTATAGTCTATAGTGATTGGGCTGTGGTACCTTAATATAGGTTATTTTGCTAATTAGTTGAAAGAATTCGAAAGGAGTGGGGGATTTATGCGTTTATGGCATCAAGATTTAATTGAAAAGCTGCCGCGCCAGCAATTATTAGGTCAGCATCGCGAATGCTGTGCCTTACGGGGAAACGGTTGGGGAAAACCTCATGCAACGGTGAACTATGTTTTTCATTATCCGCCTTCTTATTTAGTTGACTATCACCAGTTGGTAATGGACGAAATGAAGTCAAGAGGATACAAGGTGAGTGAGGACTGGCTGAATCCCTTGTACAGAGGGAAAAAATGTGATGCTTTTTTAACTCTTAGCGAAACAGTTTCCCATCATCCAATCTATCCAGAACACAATCTAGACTATTTGAATGAATGCAAAGAGAACCTAGCAAATAAAGGTGTATACATCTAAAACCCTCACTATAGGGGGAGAGTGAGGGTTTTAGAATGCTTATTTGATATAGTTAGATTATCGTACTGAAATCAATTTTAAGTAAACATTTTGTAAAAGTTCGCTTATTTTGCAATAAAGCAACGAAATTGTGATACATGCTCAATCAGTGTTTTTTGATTGTTCGCAAACTCAATCTTTAAAAGTGACTCTCCAATAGCGGTGACCTGTTCAATTTTATTGCCATAGCTATCACAAAGATAGCTACTTGCTCGCATTGTTTCCAATACCTGTTGGACACTTAATTCGATTTCTTTGGCTGTATTCATCTTAAAAAACCTCCTATAATAAAATTATGTAAACTAATTATGCTGATGATCCAATAATTTATTAAAAGGGGAATAAATTTATGAATCAACGATACGTAACGAGAGAATTAACATTACTGGCAATGGTTACGGCAGCTTGTGTTGTTGGACGATTTGCTTTTCAATTCATACCCAATTTTCAACCACTAACGACTATTTTTCTATTATTCACCTTTTATAATGGTGTCAAAAGAGGCATCATTGTCGCAGCACTATCGCTAGTGATTACGAGTCTTTATTTTGGGATTGGTATTTGGACGGTCGAACAAATTTTAGCTTATGCAATTATTTTACTGGTTTTCCAATTTTTGAAAAAAATGCCTGTGTTTCAAAAAAGTCTCATCTTACAAGTTATCTTTGCAGTAGTGGCAGGCTTCTTATACGGCTTTATCATGTCCATATTTGATTATTTTATTTATGGCATGACTAATTATTGGGTGTACTATTTGCAAGGAGTTTCCTTTGACGCGGTACATGCAGTCGGAAATGGTATTTTTTACGTGATTCTATATCCAGTGTTTCGTTATTTAAATCAAAGAAACTATTTTTCAATTGAAAAGTAAGTTGACTCTTAGGAAATCTTCGCTAAATAGTGGAGATTTTTTTTAATTTCCGCTTGAACTTCTTCATCTGATTCTTCCAGGAGCAATTCTTCAAAAAGAGAAATGGTTTCCGCTGGTTCTTTCTTCGTTAATTCAGCGGTTGCCCATACTGCTGTCGCACGGATAACTGGACGTGGATCTTTCAGACAACGCATAATTTCTGGTAAGTTTTCCCTAGCACCTAAGTTAACAAGAGCAATGAGAGCATTTCGTTGCAAAGGTTTTTTCCCACGCCAAGAGCCTGACAAATGACCATACTGTTTTTTAAATTCTTTGTTCGAAATTGATAACAAAGGGACGAGTGGCGGATAGACTTCATCGGTTTTTGGTTCCATTTCTTCGTGGAAGTGGAAATCTTTGCCACGATTATAAGGACAGACCAGCTGGCAAATATCACAACCGTAAATGACAGTATGCATTTTTTTACGAAATTCATTTGGCATAATGCCTTTTGTTTGCGTCTGATAAGAGAGACAGCGTTTGGCATTCATGCGACCATCGCCTAGTAAAGCCGTCGTCGGACAGCCTGTGATACAGCGCGTGCAATCGCCACAACCATTGGCTACAGGTTCATCAGGTTCAAGCGAAAGATTGGTCACAATTTCTCCTAGGTAGACGAATGAGCCAAACTCCTCCGTAATCAATAAGCCGTTCTTACCAATGAATCCCAAACCCGCGCGTTGTGCTACGGCAACATCGACGAATTCACCAGTATCGACTTGGGGCTTGAAGTGGCTATCGACACCTGCAGTTTCTGCCTGGATAAAGGCAATGAGCTGCTGCAACTTTTCATTTAATACATCATGGTAATCAATTCCCCACGAAACTCTAGCAAATTGCCCACGCCTTTGATCTCTGGGCATTCTTTCATGAATTCTAGTCGGATAAGCAAGAGCGATGGCAATGATGCTTTTTGGATTGTCAAAAGTCCGTTCGGGGTAAATCCGCTCATCGATATTCGGGTGTTCAAAGCCTGAAGTATGGCCAGCCGCTTTTTGTTCTTCTAGAGAATCTTTTAATTCAATAAAGGGGTCAGCCGTAGTAAACCCAATTTTATCAATTCCGATTCGCTTACTTTCTGCAATAATTTTTTCTTTTAAGGTTAGCAAGTCGGTCACCTCCCACCTAAAACTATACCACGAATCAGACTAAATGACTTTTTTCCGCGATTTTTTCGTAAATGCTAGTTTATTCAGAAATTAAATGATAAAATGATGAAAATTATGCGAAAATGATATAAGAGGGGGAGACTATGTCACAACTACTTTATAAAAGCACCCGTAACGATAAAAATTTGGTCACAGCATCGCAAGCCATTCTTCAAGGATTAGCTGAAGACGGCGGACTCTATGTACCAGTTAAGCAACCAGCTATTACACTAGATTTTGACTTGTTGCAGCATGCGACCTATCAAGAGGTGGCCTATGAAATTTTAGCCGCCTATTATACAGATTTTACTGAAGAGGAATTAAAAGCTTGTATCACAAATGCCTACAATGAAAAGTTCGAAACGCCATTGATTGCGCCATTAAAAACAGTCGGATCAGATAGTTATTTGGAGTTGTTTCATGGGCCGACCATCGCCTTTAAAGACTTGGCCTTGTCGATTTTGCCACATCTAATGACGACCGCCGCTAAGAAAAATGCCGTCGAAAATGAGCTAGTCATCTTGACAGCGACTTCTGGTGATACAGGTAAGGCGGCGATGGAAGGTTTTGCAGATGTGCCTCATACGAAGATTATTGTCTTTTATCCAAAAGATGGTGTCAGCAAAATTCAAGAGCGACAAATGCGTACGCAACGTGGCGACAATACTTATGTTGTTGCAGTCGAGGGAAACTTTGACGACGCTCAAAGTAAAGTCAAGGAATTGTTTAATGATCAACAATTACGAAAAGAGTTACTTAGTCAAAACAAACAATTTTCTTCCGCGAATTCTATCAACATTGGTCGCCTGATTCCACAAGTCGTCTACTATGTCTATACCTATGCACAATTAATGAAGCAAGATGAAATCAAAAATGGCGAATTCATTAATGTCACTGTACCGACTGGAAATTTTGGTAATATCTTAGCGGCACACTACGCAAAGGCCATCGGTGTACCGATTAATAAGCTGATTTGTGCATCCAATACAAACAATGTCTTAACGGATTTCTTTGCTACAGGTACGTACGATCGCAATCGACCATTTTTTGTCACGTCTTCACCATCAATGGATATCTTAATTTCTAGTAACTTGGAACGACTATTATTTGAAATCAGTGGTGACAATGTCCAAACCATTCAGCAGTTGATGGCCGCACTTTCTGATCAAGGAAAGTATGATATTCTTCCTGAGATGCGTGAAAAATTAGGCGAATTCTATGCTGATTTTGCGTCATTTGAACAAACAAACGATGCCATTGCACAAGAATTCGATCGTCATGGCTATGTGCTTGATCCACATACTGCAGTAGCCAAAGCTGTCAGTGATCGGTACAAAGAAGAAACAGGGGATCAAACGAAGATGGTCATTGTATCGACGGCCAGTCCTTATAAATTCCCTCAAGTAGTGGCGCATGCTCTTGATGACACCGCTACAGCTGAATCTGAATTTGACTGGATTACGCTGGTCTTTGAGCAAACCAACTTATCGGTTCCGAAAGCAGTTAGTGACTTGTACCGCTTGCCGATTCGCCACGAGCGAGAAGTGGCGATTCAAAGCATGCGTGACTGTGTCAAAGAGATTTTAGTAATCGACTAGTCAACGTAGAATATAATTAGGCGTCACTAAATTTGATTTAAACGACGAGTAAACATAAAAAAACCATAAAATCCAGAAATTTGAAAACCAACTTCTGGATTTTATGGTCTTTTTGCTTCGATTTAAACAAGTCTATCTACCATCTGAAAATCTATTCATAATCGCTTCGGTAAAATTTTAACACTAGGATTGTTTGGCTAATCGCTAAGTAGAAAAAGAGAATGGACACTAAAAATATTCCTTGTTCATGGAAAAAGCGATAAGAGAATGCTGCACAGATTGATCCGATGACAAAGGCACCCACTACTAGCAAGTAATGCATAAATGTATTAAACGCTGCCTTATCCCTTGTCACGACATAATCATGTAATCCTGCAGCCAGGCCTTTCATATTTCCTGTTGTGAATAGGCTAGTATAGGCGCGGCCATTGATTTTATCAAAGGAGATCCACTGGGCGGCAGTCGCAAAAGAAATTGCCATCGTAACGAGTGTTGGATGGGAGTTAATACTTCTAAAACTAATCAGTAAAAATAAAATTGCTTCACCGTACAAAATAATAAGGCGCCAAAATGCCCAGCCTTTTAGTCTGAAATAGCGCATCATAAATTTACCAGTAAGTACGCCTAAAAAGAAAAAGAGTACCGATAATAATTTTTGGCCCGTGCCACTCCACTCACCATTTACAGCTTGAGAAATTGATAGTACTAAGTTACCGGTTTGGGCAGAGGCGAATGCGCCGTAATGCGTATAGGTGTATAAGTCCACAGCGCCGCCTATAAACGTCAATAAAAGCCCAACAGACCGAAACTCATGGAAATTATTTTTCATTTTGTCACCTTCGATTCAATATGTTTTCTAGTTGCGTCTAAAGAAGTTGATACCTTCTTCAATTCCCATCAATAAAATTACTGCTCCGGCAATTTGCGCAACCAGTAAAACTGTTTTGAATGGGTTAAATATTAATAAGATTCCTACCAATAGAATCAAGAGATAAAAAATCTTTCGAGGTAGGGATGGCTCATTTACAATTCGGCGAGCTGGCTTTTTGACGAATTTTACCAGACCATAGATGACAAATAGAATACCAAAAAAGATTGGAATGATTGATACGATTGGTTTAGCAAGGACCAAAATAGCTAAAGCAGCCACCAAAAGTAGCACACCACTTATTACGCCAAAACTACTCATGCCTTCTTGTCGGTTGCGGAAAGCGACGACTAGATTTAGCAAACCTAAAAATGCTGTATAGCCGGCGACTATGTATACGACGCCATGAAAAATTTCATTTGGTCGAAAAAGCATGAATCCTCCGATAAGTACCAAAAAAATCATACGTAAAAGCGCGTATTTTTGTAATTTTTCAAAAAATTGTGTCATTTTTTTGCACCTCATTTTCTTTTTTTCTATTGTAACGTATTTTTTCATAGAATGAAATGAATAGCAAGGTATCATTGCTGTTTTCCATTTGTTTTCAGCAATTGAATTGATTGTCATCTGTTGTTCCATTCAAGAAGTCGTATGGTAAAATAAAGAGAACAGTCTCAAACAAAGTAAGGAGGAAGAGTATGTCATTACAATTTATTTTAGGTAATGGATTTGTCGATCATCAAAAAGAATACCTTACAATGGCGCGGGAGTGGCTAAAAAAAGGAACTGATTATCAGGTCTTTTTTTTGGTTCCAAACTACAATAAATTTGAGCGTGAAATGACATTATTGCATGGACTAAAAGAAGATCAAACTGAGAGCTTTGCGAGTATTCGTGCGCAAGTGTTTAGTTTTCAACGATTAGCTTGGTATTATCTGCAAGAAATCGAAACCTATCAGACAAAGCAGACAATCAGTGAGTCAGGTGCCAATATGATCATGCAAAAAGTGCTAGTTGAACACCAGGCAGATTTGCAGCTATTTCGTGGTGAGATTAGCAAGCTAGGGTTTGTCCAGCAACTCGTCTCTTTATATGCCGAGTTTCAACAAGGGGGCGTGTCAGTTGAAGCATTACACTTAATGGGTGAGAAGGACAATGCATCAGCTGAAATCGAAGAAAAGCTGCATGAACTATCTCAAATTTTTGGCTGGTATGAGCAGCAGCTACTTGAAAAAGAAGTGTCCCTTGTACAGCCTTTGATTGAGTTAACCAATTACTTGGTGAGCAAGCTCATAAATGTGAGTGAGTTTTCAAAGACGATGTTTATCATTACTGGCTTTTCGTCCTTTAAACCAGATGAAAAAGGCTTAATCGCAACGCTGATGCAGCTCGGACAGGTGAAAATTGACTTGCTTTTAGATCACCCGGCACTGAATACGTCACCGTTGGATTTATTTTTTGATGCACAAAAAACGTATGATTATTTCTTGAATTTCGCAAAAGACCAAAGCATTCCGATTCTTTTTGATAACAAAGTGGTGGCGAACGATCAATCGGATAATCGCTTTGTTGTGGAGCAATTTTTCCGCCAGACGCAAAATGGACAGACTTTCATAAAAGACAAAGCCGTGGATGATTACCTCCATGTGTGGCAAGCTGATTCCATCCAAACAGAGATGCATCAAGTCGCCTTGGAAATCAGGAGAATCGTGGCTGGCGAGACCGAGTTAGGCAAAGAGAAGACGTATAAAGATATCCAGCTTTTTTTAGCTGAGGAAGATAAGTACCGACCGTATTTAGCTAGTATCTTTGCTGAGTATGAGATTCCAGTCTATGTCAATGAAAAGAAAAAGATGGTCCAGCATCCATTGGTTCAGTTTTTGGAGACTATCGTGGATTTGGATCGGTATTATTATCGTTTGACTGATATTATTCGTTTGTATCGTACAGAACTGTATGTCCCACACTATGTAAAAGAAGCCTATCCAGATTTTTCGAGACAACAAATACAATTTCAACAGTTGATTGATGTGACAGAAAACATCGCGCTTGCCCAAAATTTCCATGGCAAACGATGGATTTCTGCGAAAGATTGGCAAGTCTATTCTTTTGATGCAGAGCAGGAGATGCCTGTCGAAACGACGGATCTATCACTAAAAACCAACAAGCTACGGCAGGCGTTTCGTAGAGACATCCATGGTTTTTTAATCAAAATAAAGCAATCTGAGACGTTCGCTGAAGCTACACGCATGCTGTATGACTTCTTACTAAAAAATGGGGTCGATCAGCAATTGCTCGCTTGGCGAAATGAAGCAGTCCAAGCCGGTGAACTCGATCAAGCACGCAATCATGAACAAACATGGTCGGCATTAATGGCGACTTTCGATGAGTTTGTCCATCTATTTGGGGACACGCCATTTGATTGGTCTGTCTATACGAATTTGTTAATTCATAGTTTGACGAATGTGACCTTTGGGAAAATCCCTACGTCCATCGATCAAGTTCAAGTAAATCGCATCGATCTTGCTCGTCCTGCACAGGCCGAAGTCGTTTTTGTCTTAGGTGCGACCGAGACAGCATTACCTAGAAAGCAAGAAAATAAAACCTTACTTGACTCAAATGAAAGAGAATGGTTAAACGAACAACTTTTAGGTGAACGACTAATGGACCCAGTCAAAGAAAATCTAAGAAAAGAACCACATGTCGGCTATAGTTTACTTTTGGCTGGAGCGCAGCGGACGTATCTCAGCTACCCAGCTAGCTCAGAGACTGAACAATTCGTCAAGCCGTCGCCCTATATTCAGCGATTACTCGACTGGCAGATGGTCACCGCTACAAAAAAAGCGAGTCTAAAAAAAGAAATAGTACCGACCGAAGTAGTCGGCACCTATCGCGGTCTGATTCGCCAGATAAGTCAGATTGAACACCAATCTAAGCAAGAAAAACTGCCATTACCGACAGTGTGGCGTCAATTGAAACAAAAGGTCATGCAGTCGCCGTTACGTGAAGTAGCAGAAATGGTCTTTATGAGTAGTGATTTTCAAAATATTCCTGTTTCTTTAACGAGAGAGCAGGCTGAAAAACTGTACGGATCCTCTCTTTATAGCTCGGTCTCTCGACTAGAGACGTATCACAACTGTGAATACCGCTACTTCGTCCAGTACGGCTTACGCTTAAAGGAACGCGATATTTACGGCTTAACTCCGGCTGTTACGGGTGAATTTTTCCATGATGCCTTGGATCGCTTTTTAAGTCTATTGATCCGTGATCAGTTATCGTTGACCAATTTGACAGAAGAAACGAGGCAGTCTTTGGTCGAGGAAGTGTTGAAAAGTATTTTTGGCGATGCACGCTATCAAATATTAGCGAGCTCGTCGCGGATGATGTTTTTATACCATCAACTATCCCAAACCATTCAGCGGGTCTCTTGGGTCATCCAAGAGCAAGCGAAACGCTCAAAATTTAGTCCTGCACAGACCGAAGTATTATTTGGCCAAATTGCAGCGAAGAAAGGCATTAGCGGACTAGAAATTCCGTTAAATAATGGTGGTAAGCTCCATGTCAGGGGCAAGATTGACCGCATTGATCATGTGTACGTTGGCGATCAAGCTTATATCGGCGTGGTGGACTACAAATCGAGTGCCCATGATTTTTCGATCACTGATGCCTATTACGGGTTAGCGATGCAGCTGTTGACCTATTTAGATGTAGCTTTAATGGATGCAGCCGAGCTAATTGGACAAGAAACTGCCAAACCAGCGGGCGCCTTTTACTTGCATGTACAAGATCCAATCTTGAAAGAAGAGGAAAATCTTGATCAACAGCGACTGAAAAAATACAAGTATACCGGCATTTTTATGAATGATGCCTCACTCTATCAGGCGTATGATCAGTCTCTAGAGAAATCACAAAACTCAGATGTCTTTCCAATTCGCATGGACAAAGATGAGCACTATCAAATAGTGTCTCAAAGCAAAGATAAATTTTATACAGAGGATGAATTAAACGTTTTACTCGATCACAATCGGCAAATGATGAAGCAAAGTGCCGAAAAATTATTGCAAGGAACCATTTCTTTAAATCCTACTTTACAACTCAAAAACCAAAAACGAGCATGTCAGCATTGTCCGTTTCGATCGGTTTGCACGTTTGATGCCATGTTACCTGAAAATAATTATCACAAAATCGAGACGCTATCTAAAAACGCGGCGATTCAAAAAATGGAGGAGGGCAATCATGAGCATTCCTAAAAAGCCTGAAGGATTCATGTTTACTGATGATCAGTGGCAAGCAATCTTCGAAACAGATCACCATCTACTAGTTTCTGCGTCTGCTGGGTCAGGCAAGACGCGGATCTTGGTTCAGCGCGTGATTGAAAAGCTGAAAAACGGTGTGAATATCGATGAACTATTAGTCGTGACTTTTACAGAAGCTGCCGCCAGAGAAATGAAGCAACGAATCGAAACCGAATTACACAAAACCATTCAGCAGGCGAGGTCAGAAGCGATGATTCAGCATTTTCGTAAACAATTGACGCTCTTACCAATGGCGCAAATCTCTACACTGCATTCGTTTTGTCTCAAAGTTATTCGTCGCTATTATTACTTAGTCGAATTAGACCCTGGTTTTCGCTTATTAACGGATGAAACAGAAGCGCTACTGATTCAAGAAGATGTGTGGAATGAATTAATGGAAGAGGAATACGACGCCTCACGTCCTGAGTTCTTTCAGTTACTACAAAACTTTTCAAGTGACCGTTCAGATGAACCAGTCACAGAAATGATTTTACGCGTCTTTCAATTTTCAAGAGCGAATCCACAGCCAGATATCTGGCTTAGAAAGCTGAGTCAGGCTTATGAGAGTGGGCAGTCGATTGCTGATTTGCCAATTTATCAGTCAATCATTAAGCCTGCACTTGTCGAGCTTATTACGACTATGGTCAATCGCTTGCAGCGCGCGATGCAACAAAGTGAAGTTGAAGCCTTATTAGAAAAAGCCTATCAATTACTTGCAGCTGAATTCGAACAACTAGTGGCTTTAAAAGAGGCCATCCTTTCTGACCAAATTGATGACATGTACGTGCGCCTGACGACTCCCATTTTTGCTAAACGATACCCGAGTTACCGCAAAGAAGAAGTGAAGATCCTATCTGAACCTATCAAGCGGATCAGAGATGAAGTCAAAAGTCAGTTTGACACAATGAAAGAATACTTTCCTTATGATCCGAAAGTGATGGGTGACTTAATGCGTCAATCGCAACCACTTGTGAAAGAAATTTCGCGACTGACTGAGTTATTTGCTGAGCGGTTTCAACAGCGGAAATTGGAAAAAGGACTGTTGGATTTCAATGATTTAGAGCATTGGACATTGGCGATATTGACGAATGAACAAGCCGATGTCTCACCACAGACTTTTTACCGCCAACACTTCTCAGAAGTCTTAGTGGATGAGTACCAAGATATCAATCGCTTGCAACAAGCAATCCTTGAAAGGGTGGCACAAGCCAATCCGGGGAATTTATTTATGGTCGGCGATGTAAAACAATCGATTTACTCGTTTCGTCTTGCCGACCCGACGTTATTCATTGATAAGTATGATCACTATCGGCAGCACCAAGATGGGGAAAAAATTGATTTACGAGAAAACTTCCGCTCACGTGAAGAAGTGTTGTCGTTTACCAATTTTATTTTTGAACAACTAATGGATCGGAAAGTAGGCCAAATCGATTACCAAGATGAAGCAAAACTGGTCGCTGGGGCAACCTATTATGAAGATCAAAGCGAATTTTTTGAACCAGAAATTTTACTCTATGAAAAAGAAAATGAAGAGGAACTTGCTTTCTTTGATACAAAAGCAGAAGGTGAAATCCATTTGGTCGCGCAAAAGATTTGCCAATTACTTAACAATCAGCAGACCATTCTGGATCGCAAGTCGATGACCATGCGGCCGATTCGCTATGCTGATATCGTGCTCTTGACACCGACTAGAGGCAATCATTTAAAGATGGTTGATATTTTTAAAGAGTATGAGCTACCGCTTGAACTTAACGATGCCCAAAACTATTTTCAAACGACTGAAATTCAAGTGATATTGAGCTTGTTACAAATTATTGACAATCCTTTACAAGACATTCCTTTTGTCAGTGTGTTGCGCTCGCCAATTGTTGGACTGACTGAAGATCAATTAGTCACATTGCGACTTGCTAAGCGCGATGTGACATTCTACCAAGCATTTCAAGTGTATTTAAAAAATGGCACCGACGACGTCAATGATCCTTTGCAAAGAAAAGTGCAGAAGTTTGCCAATCAATTGGAGCGTTGGCGAAAAGTAGCCCGTAAAGTAGCCGTGGCTGATTTATTATGGCTGATTTATGATGAGACGGCCTATCCTGATTTCATGCTTGGGTTGCCATCTGGTAAGCAGCGCTATGCCAACTTAATGGCGCTAGTGTCCCGAGCCGAGGATTATGAAAAGACGAGTTTTAGAGAGTTATATCAATTTATTCGGTTTGTCGAAAAAATGCGCGAAAAAGACAAGGATTTGGTCGAACCAGTCGCTGAAATGACCGGTGATGCAGTGAGAGTCATGACCATTCATGCTAGTAAAGGACTAGAATTTCCAGTCGTCTTTTTGATGGATGCAACGAAAGAATTAAATATGCAAGATTTACGGAAAAACTATTTATTGGATGAGAACGAAGGGATAGGAATCCAATACCTATCCTCGCAACGTGTCCACTATGCGACGCTTCCCTTTGTGGCATTGAAGCAAGTGAAACTAAGAAAGCTATTATCTGAAGAAATGCGTAAGCTTTATGTCGCCTTGACGCGAGCCGAGCAAAAGTTGTATTTAGTAGGATCTTATAAAAACAAACAAGAAGCCTACAAAAAATGGTTGACTGTTCAATATGAAGAAGAGCAATTTTTAGATGAAGCAAGCCGCTTAGTAAGCAAGACTTCATTAATGGATTGGATAGGCAAAACATTGGTCCGTCATCCAAAGATGCAGCAGTATTTTGAGCATGCGGAGTCAATCGTAAAAACAATTGACCATCCAGCAAAATTTGCCCTTCATTGGTATACAGCCGAAGAAATTTTAGAGCAAAGAAGCACATGGTTTGCTCAATTACACGTCACTCATCCGACTTTAGAGACGGCTAAAGAGTATGAAACGATACCGACTGTGTTGCAAAGACGCTTAGACTTTCAATACCCACATCAAAAAGCGACAATGACGACAAGCTACCAGTCCGTCTCAGAAATCAAGCGACTCTATCAAGATCCAGATGACATGGAGGATAATCGGTATGACTGGTTTGCATCCCAAGAGGACAAAAAAGGCTATCGACTGGTCAATCAAGGACTAGCTGTCCCAGAATTTATGAAAACCAAGCGTCTTGATCCGAGGTTCATCGGCCAAGCGACTCACCGTATTTTACAGCACTTGCCATTAGCGACTGACTGGGAGAGAGTAGCGTTTGATGCGTGGCTTGAAGAATTTTACCTTCACCAAGGATTTCCGGATGACCTGATTGCGGCCATTGACCATGAGGCGTTGTGGTGGTTTTATGAGTCGGATTTGAGAAAAATGATGAGTCTACATGCTGATTGTGTGCAGCGTGAGCAGCCATTTTCTATGTTGCGGCAAGCGAAAACAATCTATCATAACTTTGGCGACGATGACGCAGAAGTGTTGATTCACGGGATTATCGATGGCTACATAGAATTTGAGGACGAAGTGATTTTGTATGATTTTAAAACCGATCACATCTCAGCAGCTAAAACTGAAGAAGCAATCATTGGTAGCTACCGGGGCCAATTAATGCTCTATAAAGAAGCATTGCAAGACGCACTAAAAAAACCAGTAAAATCTGTTTATCTTATCTTGCTTTCTCAGAAAAAAATGGTAACCTTATAAAGGTGTGCGGTGCCCTGAGCACCACTTCTTACAATTGGTAAGAATTATGATAGAATACCAATAAAGAGGTGATTGAAATGATAGAAGTAGAAAAATGTGATTATACTCTTTGTCCTAAATTTGAAAAAGCCTTTTCAATTTTAGGGAAGAAGTGGAACGGACTAATCATCCAAGTTTTGCTCGAACAACAAGAACAACGTTTTGTTGAATTGTCTAAAAAAATCCCAATGCTAAGTGATCGGGTGTTATCTGAACGACTACGTGATTTAGAAAATGAAGGCATCATCGAAAAAAGCGATAGTCATTACCGATTAACTGACAAAGGATTAGGCTTACAAGAAAGCTTTGAATCGGTCAAAATATGGAGCGAAGAATGGTGCCATCCGGAAAGCTAGTTGATTTTTCGTCATTTCTTTAGTAGAATTTACACATAACAAAATGAAACAAAAAATGTTGATGGAAAAGAGTAGTCTTTTTGTGATTGATCAGGGAAGCTTATCATAGACTGAGAGTAAGCACAATTTACAAAAGATGAAGTTCACTTCCGGAGTTTGCTTGATTGATTCAAGCCGGCAATTCTGTCGTTAAGTAATGAAGTGCGTGAGTAATTCACGAATTAGGATGGTATCGCGAGCCCTCGTTCCTTTATGGAACGAGAGGCTTTTTTTATTGTGGAAAAGGGAGGAACAAGTTCATGTCATTGCAAGAGAAGCTGGAGAAGCTAAAAGAAGAAACACTTAGTAAAATTGAATCAGTGAAAGATCTAGTTGATTTAAATCAAATTCGTGTCGAAACATTAGGCAAGAAAGGTCCAATTACGGAAGTATTACGAGGGATGAAAGATCTTTCTGCCGAAGAACGCCCAAAAGTAGGAAGCTTCGCCAATGAAATTCGTGATAATCTAAGTCAACGAATCGAAGAACGAAAAGCACAGTTGGAACAAGCTGCGTTAAACAAAGCTTTAGCAGAAGAAACCATCGATGTTACGCTGCCAGGTAAGCAAGTAAATCGCGGAACACGTCATGTGTTAACTCAAATTATGGAAGAAATTGAAGATATTTTTATCGGTATGGGCTATCAAGTCATCGAAGGCAATGAAGTCGAGCAAGATCATTATAACTTTGAACGCATGAACTTACCTAAAGACCATCCAGCGCGCGATATGCAAGATACGTTTTATATTTCGGAAGAATTACTGATTCGTACACATACGTCGCCTGTCCAAGCACGGACGATGGAAACACACGATTTTTCTAAAGGACCATTACGAATGGTTTCACCAGGAAAAGTGTTCCGACGTGATACCGATGATGCTACACATAGTCATCAATTCCACCAAATTGAAGGACTAGTTATTGACAAAAATGTCACAATGGGTGATTTAAAAGGAACACTAGAAGTATTAATGAAAAAAATGTTTGGTGAAGATCGAAAAATTCGTCTTCGTCCTAGCTACTTCCCATTCACAGAACCATCTGTAGAAGTTGACGTTAGCTGCTTCAAATGTGGCGGTGAAGGCTGCAATGTCTGCAAGCATACAGGTTGGATTGAAATTCTCGGTGCTGGTATGGTGCATCCAAATGTCTTAAAAATGTCAGGAATTGATCCTGAAGAATATAGTGGCTTTGCATTTGGCTTAGGTCCAGACCGGATTGCAATGTTGCGTTATGGAGTCAATGATATCCGTAATTTTTATTTAAATGATAGTCGTTTCTTGACTCAATTCAAGGGGGAGTAAGTACATGTTCGTTTCATATAAATGGTTGAATGAATTAGTTGATCTGGGAAGTGTTACACCCAATGAACTAGCTGATAAAATGTCGGTCACTGGGATAGAAGTAGAAGGAGTGACCGTCCCAGAGGCAGGCTTGAAGAATTTGGTTGTCGGAAATGTCGTTGAATGCATCGATCATCCTAACTCAGACCACTTACACGTTTGTCAAGTCGACGTCGGTGGAGAAGAATTGTCCCAAATCGTATGTGGCGCGCCTAACATCAAAGCTGGTGTCAAAGTTATTGTTGCGTTACCTGGTGCCAGAATTAAAGACAATGTAAAAATTAAAAAAGGGAAAATGCGCGGACAAGTATCAAATGGAATGATCTGTTCACTACAAGAACTAGGTATTAGTGACAGTGTAGTTCCAAAAGAATACTCAGAAGGCATTTATTATTTACCAGCTGACGCAACACCGGGTGAGAGTGTTTTTCCATACTTAGAGATGGATGATAGTATCATCGAATTATCTATCACGCCAAATCGAGCTGATGCATTAAGTATGCGGGGTGTGGCATATGAAGTGGGTGCCATCTATAATCAAACACCGAAATTTTCTGATGAAGTGTTGGTTGAAAGTGATCAGCCTGCAAGTGAAAAAATCGCAGTGCGTGTGACCGATGAACAACTCGTTCCAGCTTATCAAGTGCGCATTATTGAAGATGTGACGATTGCGCCGAGTCCTGTCTGGTTACAAAATCGCCTAATGAATGCAGGCATTCGCCCAATCAATAATGTCGTTGATGTAACCAATTATATTCTATTGCTATTTGGTCAACCATTACATGCTTTTGATTACGACCGAATCGGATCAAAAGAAATTGTTGTCCGTCAGGCTACTGATAAAGAAGAATTAGTGACTCTGGACGGGGAAACACGGGTTTTATCACCGGAATCATTAGTGATTACCAATGGCGAAAAACCGATTGCTTTAGCCGGTGTGATGGGCGGCCTGGACTCAGAAATCGTGCCTGAAACGACAACTGTCGCGTTAGAAGCAGCGCTATTTGATCCGATTTCAATCCGTCGTTCAGCCAAACAATTCCATTTGCGTAGTGAATCATCTGCGCGCTTTGAAAAAGGCATCAATCAAGCAACAGTCGCTCAAGCATGTGATGTCGCAGCTGCGATGATTGCCAAATTAGCTGGAGGTACGGTCTTAAAAGAGGCAGTAGTCGCTAGTCATGTGGAGCCAAAAGACGTAACTGTATCCATTAAATTGGATCGCATTAATCGCTACTTAGGTACATCTTTGTCACTAGCTGGTGTCGGAGGGATTTTTGATGCACTAGGATTTGCCTATGAACTAACAGGGGAAGAATACACGGTATCGATTCCACCTCGTCGCTGGGATATCAGCATTGAAGCAGATATCATCGAAGAAGTGGCTCGTATCTATGGCTATGATCGTTTACCTTCAACCTTACCAACTGGCGAGACAGTCGCAGGTGCATTGACTCGTTCCCAACGCATCACAAGAGCCATTCGTAATGTAATCGAAGGCGCTGGCTTTTCAGAAGCAATCAGCTATGCCTTAACGACTGAAAAAAAATCCAATCAATTTACCATGCAAGCAAGTGAGCCAACACGTCTTGACTGGCCGATGACCGAAGACCGTGCTGTATTACGAATGAATTTAATTAGCGGGTTGTTAGATGACTTGGCTTATAATATCGCGAGAAAGAACCAATCACTTGCTTTCTATGAAGTAGGTCGTGTCTTTTATCAAGCAGGCAATCCTAAAAAAGAACTACCAAAAGAAGAAATACATCTTGCCTTTGCGCTAACGGGTGAAATCAAAAGCAAAGACTGGCAAACAAAACCACAAGCGGTTGATTTTTATCAATTAAAAGGAGTGTTAGAAACATTATTTGACAGTCTATCTTTAACAAAGGCAATTCGTTTTGTTGCGACAGATGCTATCGCAGAACTTCACCCAGGTAGAACAGCGGATATCTACTACGAAGATCACCGCATTGGCTTCATCGGTCAAGTTCATCCTGCGACTGCAAAAGAATATGACATTGCCGAAACATATGTTGCTGAGCTGAATCTAGAAGCGGTTATCGCGCTTTCTGTTGGCGAGGTACGCTATCAATCCGTATCGAAATACCCAAGCGTCAGTCGTGATATTGCCATGTTGGTAAAAGATGACGTGGCCAATCAAGATGTAGTTGATGCCATTCAAGCAGTAGCTGGTAAATATTTGACTCAAGTGAAAATATTTGATGTGTACCAAGGTTCTTCAATCGAAAAAGGCATGAAATCTCTTGCGTACTCATTAACTTTTAGTAACCCAGAAACGACGCTGACAGACGAAGAAATTCAAAAAGCAATGCAAAAAGTAGAGAAAAATCTACAAGAATCACTTAAAGCTGTCATCCGATAAAAAAATACCTATCAAGTTGTTTGTTTCCAAACTGCTTGATAGGTATTTTTCATTTGCATTGATTATGCAAAGTATTGAATGCCCATGGCTTGTTTTACTTCAGATAAAGTCTGCGCAGAGACTTCACGGGCTTTTTCACTTCCTTGTTGCAATACGGACATCACGTATTCAGGATCTTTCGCCAATTCTTCACGTCTGGCACGAATCGGACCAAACGTCGCTTCTAATACATCAATTAAGTAGCGTTTAATTTTTACGTCACCTAATCCACCTTGGCGATAGTGATTTTTAAGTTCTTCAATATATGCTTTATCCTCGCCAAAAACGTCTAGATAAGTGAAGACCATGTTGCCTTCGACATTCCCTGGGTCTTCGACATGAATATGATTCGGGTCTGTATACATACTCATAACTTTTTTCTTAAGAGTATCTGCTGAGTCAGCTAAGTAGATCCCGTTGCCTAGAGATTTACTCATTTTACCATTACCATCGATACCAGGAAGGCGCCCCATGCCTTTTGGAGGTAAAACGGCTTTTGGATTAACTAAGACTTCGCGATAGGTGGTGTTAAATGAATGAACAATTTCTTGAGTTTGTTCCAGCATCGGCTTTTGGTCTTCACCCACAGGAACAAGATTGGCTTTAAAGGCAGTGATATCTGCCGCCTGTGAGATTGGGTAGATGAAGAAGCCAGTCGGTACACCTTCACCGAATTGTTTTTGCTCGATTTCAGCTTTGACTGTGGGGTTACGCTTCAATCGATTGACACTAACTAAATTTGCGTAATACATTGTCAATTCAGCTAATTCTGGAATTTGTGATTGAACAAATAGAGTAGATTTTTTCGGATCTAAGCCGACAGCTAAATAATCCAGAGCGACTTGTAAGACATTTTTCGCTACTTTTTCAGGATTCTTTGCATTATCTGTCAATGCTTGTACGTCAGCGACCATAATAAATAATTTATTCTCGACATCTTCTTGCATGGCAACGCGTGTTTTTAATGAACCAACATAATGCCCTAAGTGAAGTTGGCCGGTGGGGCGGTCCCCAGTAAGTATTGTATTCAAATTATTCACCTTTTCTTTAAATGATTAACTTTATCTTACCTTTTTTTCAAGATGATGACAACAAAGCATCATTGGTTCTGAGTAGAAAATTTTGTAGCAACGATTACGACTTGGCCTCCTATTCGGTCGCATCTGAGAGAAGTCCATGCAAAAAAAAGCAAGGTAACTGGATGTACCTTGCTTTTTTCTAATTAAACTGGTAATTATATGAGTTGATCTTTTTTTAGCTTCGCTACTTATGCCAGTAGAAGTTTTTATACTACATTTGCTAAAACACAGACGAATCCTAATGCAACTAGAGGTACTAAAATACCACCAATCATAAAATTCCTCCTACAATCTCAATTGCAATCACAAGATAGGTAATAAAGGTGGGAACCCCTATACTTCCAAAAAGCCAAGTGTTGATTGCAAAACGGTTGCTTTAGCAATCCCGTATACGAGCATTGATACTCCTAACATAATGCGCACGAGAACTAAGCCAAGTGCTTATCGGTTTACTTTTTCCATCTTCATTCCTCACTTTCTGTTTAATAGATTTCAACTATATCTTACTTGAAGTAATCAATAAAGATGCTTATACTTGCTAAAATTTTATCGAATAAACGGCAGACGTTTTTCATTTTTAGCAATAATGGGTATAATAAAGAAGATTATGTGAAAAGAATTTTGAATGACTAGAGGGATAAAGTATGGACAAAAACCAGCCGATTGGTTTTATTGATTCCGGTGTTGGCGGATTAACAGTTGTCAAAGAAGCATTAAAGCAACTGCCGAATGAAAATATTATCTACCTTGGGGATACAGCGCGTTGCCCTTATGGACCCAGACCAGCAGAGCAAGTAATAGCCTTTACGTGGGAAATGACCCGTTTTTTACTAAATAAGAACATCAAAATGCTCGTCATTGCCTGCAATACAGCAACGGCAGTAGCATTGCAGGAAATAAAGAAAACATTATCGATTCCAGTGATTGGAGTTATTTTGCCAGGTTCTCGAGCTGCCATCAAAGCGACACACACCAATCAGATTGGTGTTATTGGCACAGAAGGGACTATCAAAAGTGCAAGCTATGAACGAGCGTTACAAGAAAAATCACCGAAAGCCAAAATTCTTAGCCTAGCTTGCCCAAAATTTGTACCGATTGTTGAAAGTAATCAATTTCAGACATCAGTGGCCAAAAAAATCGTTGCTGAAAGTCTTCGCTATTTTGAAAAACAACCTGTTGATACGCTAATTTTAGGCTGCACGCATTACCCCATTTTGCGTCCTTTGATTCAAAATGTGATGGGCTCCAAGGTCAAATTAATTGATTCGGGTGCTGAAACAGTGGGTGAAGTTAGTACCTTGCTTGATTATTTCCAAATGGCTAATACGACGCTTACGACGGAGCGTTCGATGACTTTCTACACGACAGGATCGACGAAAATGTTTGATCAGATTGCAAAAGAATGGTTAAAAGAAAACACGATTTCATCTAAACATATCGCACTTGGGGAGGAAAAGTCATGAGATACGATGGCCGCTATGAAAAGAGCAAACGACAAACAAAAATTGAAACCAATAACCGAAAGTATGCATTAGGATCGGCTACCATTCACCAAGGAGATACAATTGTCAGTTGTGCAGTAAATTTGTCCGGCAGTCAGGACGGCTATCAGTTGAAGCTTGTACAACTGATAGCTCCGATGGCAAATAACCAAGAGCTGACTAAAAAGCAAAAAAGTAGCGAGCTTTTTCTAGAACAACTATTAAATGGGGTTCTTAGCGATACCAATCTAGGAGGAAAAAAATTACATATCGAAGTGGTTGTTGAGCAAGATGATGGGAGTTTTTTAGCTGTTGCAGCCAATGCGATGTATTTAGCCCTTCAGCAAGCGTGCGACACACTTACTCGTAGAAACAATCAATCGAATTCAGGAATTAGTCAAGGGTTCGCGGCGATTCAAGTCGCCTTCATTACGCCAGAGATTCCTTTAATCGATCCAGATAGACATGAAGAATTACAAGCTCTTATTGAAGCGACTGTGTGTGTGAATGAAGCAGGTGAGTTTTTAGCGGTCCAGTTTGATAATAATGGTCGGCCATTTGGCATTAATGAATTGAATGGTGTGTTGATTAGCGGTACGGCCGTGGCACAAGAAGAAATTCAAGAACTAAAGAGCCATCTTTATACACCCTTTACCCCAATGAAAGAAGACAAAGTAATCGTGATTGCGACAGGTAACGAAGGCAAGGCACGTGAATTTGCAGCATTATTTGAGAAAAGTGGCTATCAAATTAAAACAATGAAAGATTTCCCAGAATTGCCCGATGTGGCGGAAACAGGTCAGACGTTCGCTGAGAATGCTTGCTTAAAAGCAGAGACGATAGCGACGATCATTCAAGCGCCCGTCCTAGCCGATGATTCCGGTCTAAAGGTCGATGCACTTGGTGGATTGCCAGGCGTGCATTCCGCACGATTTGCTGGTTTACAAAAAAACGATGCTTCCAACAATGCCAAATTAATGTATGAGTTGACAGACGTTCCTGATGAGAAACGTACGGCACAATTTCATTGTACACTTGCCTTAGCTGCTCCCGATAAAGAAACATTGGTCGTCGAGGCAGAATGGGAAGGACGCATTGGAAGGATTCCTAGAGGGGATAATGGCTTTGGCTATGATCCGTTGTTCGTGATCGACCAAAATGGGAAAACAGCTGCCGAATTGACCGCCAAAGAGAAAAATGAACTAAGTCATCGTGCAAGAGCAATTAAAAAATTAGAAGAGCATTGGCTTGAATGGTTGGAAGGAGTAGAAGAATGAAGTATTTAGTAATGAGTGATAGTCACGGTGATCGTGACATTGTCCAAAAAATTTACGATCAATTTAAAGGACATGTTGATGTATTTCTCCATTGTGGCGATTCGGAATTACCAGCCGAGGATCCGCTATGGGAATCAATTGTTGTCGTTCAAGGTAATTGCGATTATGATACAGGTTATAAAAAAGAACAACTCGTGCGTGCAAAAAATGACCGGATCTATCTGACACATGGTCACCTCTATCAAGTGAATTTTACAATGACACCGCTAGAACTTCGTGCAAAGGAAGAAAAAGCAACGATTGCATTGTTTGGTCATACGCACAAAATTGGATGTGAGTACATTGATGGCACACTATATGTAAATCCTGGCAGCATCTCTCAACCAAGAGGGCTACCATACAAAAGTTTTGCAATTATCGATAGCAACGATGATACATTTGATGTCAGTTACTATGATCGATCTGCTCAGAAGATCCCCGATTTGACTTTTTCTTTTAAAAAAAAAAGTAAATAATTGATAATTTCATTTATTCAAAAAAGTTAATTGGTATAATATGGTCAGAATTATCATAGGAGGACGCATACGTGATAGGAAAAAAAACAAGAGAATTAATGGAAATCCCAGAAACCGATTTTATTATTCCAGCTGACAATGTTGCGACTGTCTTGTATAACCATCCTTTGGAACATGCGTTGTTAGTATTGTCAAAAGTCGGATACAATCAAATTCCAGTATTAGACTCAGATGATCGTCTAGTTGGCTTAATTAGTCTGGCGAACATTGTGAATCGCATGATGGGCCTGACTGGCTTTGATGAAAAATTAATTGAAAATTTAACAGTTGCTGACGTGATGGAAGTGAATGTCCCTTGTGTAGCTGACAATGATTTGGAAGATATTTTGCATCTATTGGTTAACCGCTCCTTTTTACCACGAGTTGATGAACAAGGTGTTTTTTGTGGAATCATTACACGAAAAGAAATCTTAAAAGCGGTGAATCATTTGGTTCATCGTTTGGAAAAAGAGTACATACTACTTGCAAAAGCACCCATGAAAAACCACGCATAATAACGAGAGGGATGCTTTTGAACCATAACAACTAAAAGACGGTAGAATCTAAAAGTTTGAGAAACAACTTCTGGATTACACCGTCTTTTTGCTAATTGCTGAAAAATCTGTCTCAGCTTATTACTGTATTTATTTATTCGTAATTATAGGTTCGTTTGGAATAGTAAAGCCTTCTGCCAATAATGAGTTGATTGAATCGCTCAAGAGTTCTTCTTTCACTTTGTACTGAAAGCCATTCTTGGTATAAAGTGTTGTACGGATAGCATAATTACCATTGCCAATATCTACTAGACCAAACACAGAAGGGGGAGTAGTGATGCTGTCTTTGTAAGAATCTTCAATCCGTCGATTCGCTTGCTCGATAATCGCGCGGATATCTGCGATGCCTTCGCTTGGATTAATGCGAACATCGACAATCACCTGCATATCTGCACGAGATGTGTTACTGATGGTCGTGATATTACGATTTGGAATAAAGTGGACCGTGCCATCAACAGCTTTAAGTTGCAATGTACGTAGACCCACACTCGTAACTGTTCCTTCAACATCTAAATTCTTAAGTCGGATATAATCCCCAACATCAATTTGTTGCTCCATAATGATAAAAAATCCCGTAATGATATCATTCATAAACCCTTGTGCACCTAGGCCAATCGCTACACCAGCAATCCCAGCACCAGCCAGTAATGATCCGACCGGTACACCTAAGACGGAGAGAATGGAGTATAAGAAAAAGAAGCCAATCGTGTATTGCACAATATTACGAATCAATGTATGAATGGTCGTCATTCGACCAGCATTCAGATTCATACGTTTGCCATAGGATTGATATGTGCGATCAATGACAGCTATCGCGATTCGCCAAATAAGTAAAAATAAGAGCATGAGAAAAATAAGCATTAATGCTTTTTGAATAATAATGGCTATAATCGCTTCCCAATCAATGGCTTGCCACCATTTTTGGAACGCATTTAATTGTTTTTCTGCAGGTGCAATAATGGAACTATCAGAACTAGAGGTAGTGCCAACACCAAAAAAAAGACCGAACATAATTAGTTTGATTCCTTTCTTTCTGTTTTTCTCATTTTACCATACAGAAAATAAAGAAAGAAGAGGTGTCGCTTATGATAAGTGTACGCCTTTATCGACGAAAATAACTTCACCAATTATTCCACTAGAAAGTGGGCTCACTAAAAATGCACATGCATTGCCGACCTCTTCGATAGTAACTCCAACATGGTCAGGGGTACGATCTTCTGATAATTGAATTAGTTTTTGATAGTCTTTGACACCCGTAACGGCCAATGTTTTGATTGCTCCAGCTGACACGGCATTGACGCGAATCTTTTTAGGAGATAAATCAGCAGCTAGGTACCGAACGGAAGCCTCTAAAGCTGCTTTCGCGATGCCCATCATATTGTAATTTGGTACAGCACGCTCAGATCCTAAATAGGTTAACGTTACGATACCGCTATTTTCAGCTAAGATTGGTTCAGCATAGCGTGTCACTGCGATAAATGAGTAACTACTTACATCTTGTGCTAATGCATAGCCCTCACGAGAGATTTCTGTCACGCTACCTTGAAGATCGTCTTTATTTGCATAAGCAATCGCATGGACCAGTCCGTGAATTTCGCCAGCGTATTCTTTGATTGTAGCGAAGGCTTGTTGAATGCTCTCATCATTTGCAACGTCACATTCGACTAAAAATTCAGATCCTTCCAGTAATTTTTCCAAAGATTTTTTCATGCGATCGTTTTGATAGGTGTATATAACTTCTGCACCTTGTTGTGTTAATGCTTGTGCGCAGCCCCAAGCGATACTTTTTTTATTGGCTACACCCATTACTACGATTTTTTTTCCTGTTAAAAAACTCATATTGTCACTCCTTAATCCTGTAGACACGAAATTATCACAAAAAAGATTTATGATTTCTTATTATTATCGAAAAAACTTTGATTGTCAAACTAAATATATTCTTTATATATAACTATTGCTAAATTCATTTATCTATGATACTTTGATAACCAAAGTATTAATCCATGAGAAAAGAGGATGGCAATGAAAAAGTTTTTAACTGAAACCGAAGTGATGGATTTGATTCCAAATCGTTATCCCATTATTTATATTGACTACGTAGATGAGATTGAATCAGGTAAAAAAATTATTGCAACGAAAAATGTCACGATCAACGAAGATTTCTTTCAAGGGCATTTCCCCGGAAATCCGGTTATGCCAGGTGCATTAATATTAGAAACATTGGCACAAGCAGGATCTATTTTGATTTTAAAATCAGAGGAATTCGCAGGACATACTGCCTATATCGGTGGTATCAATAAAGCAAAATTTCGTCAAAAGGTAGTACCGGGCGATACGATTAAATTATCGTTTGAAATCACAAAAATGAAAGGGTCAGTCGGTACAGCGGACGCGATTGCAACAGTTGAAGGAAAAATCTGTGCACAGTGTGAATTCACATTTATCGTAGGACCAAAATAAAAGGGAGTGTGACAATTTTTTGTCATACTCCTTTTGATTTTACAGTGTTATTATTTTGCTTCTTGTAAAATTTTGATGTTTACAATTTTAACTGGATTGACTGGTTTTGAATTTTCTCCAGAATCATTAGTGGTTACTTCTTCACTTGCAATCTTATCGACGACACTCATCCCATCGATTACTTGGCCAAATACAGCATAATTACCATCTAGAGAAGGGGCACCGCCTTTTTTGTAGGCATTAATAATTTTTTCAGGATAGTACTGAATCGCCAGTCCATCAGAAACATCTTCATTTTTTTGGACAATAAAGAATTGACTTCCTAGACTATTGGCTTGGCTACTACTTGCCATCGAGAGAGCGCCACGAATGTGGTACAGTTGATTTGATATTTCCGCGGCAAATCCTTTACCCCAGATACTTTCACCACCACTACCCGTGCCTTCAGGGTCGCCACTTTGAATCATAAATTCATCAATCACCCGATGAAAAATTACCCCATCATAATAGCCTTCTTTAGCATGCGTAACAAAATTTTCAACCGCTTTTGGTGCTATTTTAGGAAATAATTTGATTTTGATCTCGCCATCAGTCGTACTCATCAATACGACTGTTTCATCCTCTTTAATTGTAGTATCTAATTGTGGTAGATCGAGACTATTCAAGTCCACGGTTGATGAGGTCGTCTCTGTCACTGAAGTCTTTGTTTCTGAAGTTGTCGTGCTGCTTTTACTTTGACAAGCCCCCAAAACGAGACCCAAACTTATTAAAATTACTAAGCCAAACTTTTTCTTAATCATTTGTTCAATCCTTTCTTTTATTTGTTCCTATCATAACAGACGATGAATTGTTCAAACAATAGCTCAAGGAGACAAATCCAATTTGTTTTTCTCATGTCTGATATTTTTATTCTAATTGCTTATCGGGTATAATGAAAAGATAGACAAAGTGCTCATAGATAGGTACAATGGATAAGACTTTGTGGAAAAAATGCGCACAGTAATCAGAATAAGTAGAATGGAGGACAAATACATGTCCATGTTTTTAGATCAAGTAACTATTGACGTCAAAGCTGGCAAAGGCGGCGATGGGATGGTTGCTTTTCGACGGGAAAAGTATGTGCCAGATGGGGGACCAGCTGGTGGTGATGGCGGACGTGGAGGGAATGTCGTTTTTGTTGTAGACGAAGGTTTACGGACACTAATGGACTTTCGCTTTAATCGTCATTTTAAGGCTGATCCAGGCGAAAACGGAATGAGTAAAGGGATGCACGGACGCGGCTCTGAGGATTTACTTGTAAAAGTACCTCAAGGAACAACCGTGCGTGATGTTGAAACAGGCAAAGTGATTGGTGATTTGATCGAGCAAGGTCAAACATTGGTTGTTGCACAAGGGGGCCGTGGTGGGCGCGGAAATATCCGTTTTGCTTCTCCGAAAAACCCAGCACCCGAACTTGCCGAAAATGGCGAGCCAGGCCAAGAACGAAAATTAGAATTAGAGCTTAAAGTACTAGCGGATGTAGGACTAGTGGGCTTCCCATCAGTTGGGAAATCAACCCTTCTTTCTATTATATCGTCAGCAAAACCTAAAATTGGTGCATATCACTTTACGACACTTGTACCAAATCTTGGGATGGTTCATACAAGCGATGGTCGAGACTTTGTTGTTGCGGACTTACCAGGGTTGATAGAAGGCGCATCGCAAGGTGTGGGTCTTGGTACGCAGTTTCTACGTCATATCGAGCGGACGCGTGTAATCTTGCATATTATTGATATGAGCGGACTTGAAGGAAGAGATCCGTATGATGATTACCTGGCAATCAATCATGAACTAGAGACCCATAATCTCCGTCTATTGGAACGCCCGCAGTTAATTGTCGCGAATAAAATGGATATGCCGAATGCAGAAGAAAATCTTGCAGAATTTCGAAAAAAAATAGCAGCACAGCAAACCGATGAGTTTGCTGATCCAATTCAAATTTTTCCGATTTCTAGTATCGCAAAAAAAGGAATTCAACCACTGTTAAATGCAACAGCTGATTTATTAGAGGTGACACCTGAATTTCTTTTATATGAACAAGATATGGAAGAAGATGTGGTTCAGTACAATTATCAATCAAGCGAGCCTGAGTTTACAGTTGACCGTGAACCAGATGCGTCTTGGACATTGCATGGTGAGAAAATCGAGAAGTTATTCCAAATGACCAATTTCGATCATGACGAGACAGTCATGCGTTTTGCTCGCCAATTACGCTCAATGGGTGTCGATGAAACATTGCGTGCGCGTGGTGCCAAAGATGGCGATATTGTTCGCATTGGTAATTTTGAATTTGAATTTGTTGAGTAACGATCACAGTAGCCAAGTTTGGGCATTCCCATGCTTGGTTCTTTTCTTTTTACTATTTATTGGTAAAATGGAGGTAGTTAAAAGAAAGTAGGGGATTTTTATGTCTAAGAAAGTCATTGTCGCTAATTTTAAACACAATTCACAAGCGTATCAAGCATTTTCTGAAGTAAAAAAAGTTGCCACAAGAGGCCAATTAAAAATTGAACAAATGGCGGTTGTTAAACATTCAAATGATGGGAATCATAAGTTTTCCATTGAAGATTTCTTTGATCCGACTGGCTCATCAGGCACCTCAACAGGTGGGATGATTGGAATGTTAATTGGTGTATTGATTAGTCCATTGGCCATTTTACTCGGATGGTTCGGTGGAAGCTTAATCGGAGCGACGAAAGATGCCAAAGAGCTATCAACCGCTCAGACGATATTTGAACACCTCGTTTCACAAATTAGTGAAGGCAAAACCGGCTTGATTGTTATCGCTGAAGAAACAGACAATCGCCCCTTGAATGAAGTGATCATGCAAGAACTAGGTGGCGGCATTAGCCGGTTTGATTTTGAAGAAGTTGAAGAAGAGATTAAAAATGCCAATGAAGTAACAAACAAAACGAAAGAATCATCTTTGAAATTCTGGAAAGAAAAACACAAAGAATAAAGATGGAAAGATAGGTAAAAATGGAAATTGAATTTTTAGGAACAGGAGCGGGTGTACCTGCCAAGCATCGCAATGTCACTAGCATTGCCTTAAAACTTTTGGATGAGCGGAATAAAATTTGGCTATTCGATTGTGGAGAAGGGACGCAGATGCAAATCTTACGCACGACAATTAAGCCAAGAAAAATTGAAAAAATTTTTATTACTCACTTACATGGCGATCATATTTTTGGCTTGCCGGGCTTGCTAAGTAGTCGCTCGTTTCAAGGTGGTAATGAATCTCTCGACATTTACGGTCCTAAAGGGGTAGAGGAATTCGTGAGGACATCTTTACGAATTTCGCGTTCAAGACTAGGCTACAAATTAAACTTTTATGAAGTGACAGATGGTATTGTATTTGAAGACCACCAATTTACGGTCTTTGCCAAAAAATTGGATCATGGGATTGATAGTTTTGGTTATCGTGTCGTAGAAAAAGACCATGTCGGTGAATTACAAGTCGATAAGTTAGTAGCGATGTCCGTTAGCCCAGGCCCAATTTTTGGCCAGCTAAAGCGTGGCGAACGTGTGACATTGCCAGATGGTCGCGTACTTGACGGCAAAGATTTTCTCGGTCAGGCACGGAAAGGGCGCATTGTGACAATCTTAGGGGATACAAGATATTGCCAACAGTCGATTGAATTAGCAAAAGATGCGGACGTGCTTGTTCATGAAAGTACCTTTAAGAAACATGAAGCAAGCATGGCTAAAGATTATTTTCATTCAACAACACATCAAGCTGCTGAAGTAGCCCAAAAAGCTGGGGTACAAAAATTAGCACTGACTCATATTAGTGCTAGATATCTCGCAAAAGAAGCGATTGAGTTGGAACAAGAAGCAAAAGAAGTTTTTCCAAATACACTTCTAGTGAAGGACTTTGATCAAGTACTTGTTCCCTTCCGATGAGAGGAGAAACAGATGAAATTAAAAGGAAAAGTGGTTTTAGTAACTGGTGCTTCTTCAGGATTTGGAGAGCAAATTTGTTATGAGGCAGCAAAAGAAGGCGCCATTGTCATAGTCTGCGCCCGTCGTATTCAACTAATTGGCGCTGTGAAAGAACGCTGCATGGAATATAGTCAGCAGCCGGCCTATGCGTATCAGATGGACGTGGCAAATCCGGAACAAGTCGACCACGTATTGGCGCGAATAGAAGACGAAGTTGGTGCGATTGATGTGCTTGTAAACAACGCCGGATATGGTTTGTTTGAGGATTTTGTGAATACATCGTTTGAAGAAATTCGTAATATGTTTGAAGTAAACGTCTTAGGGTTGATGTATATTACGAAACGAGTGGCTGTCAAAATGATCGAACAAGGCAGCGGTCACGTCATCAATGTGGCTTCTATTGCTGGGAAGATGGCGACACCTAAATCATCCATTTATTCAGCCACAAAATTTGCTGTTTTAGGCTTCTCTAATTCAATCCGTTTAGAGTTAAAGTCATTTAACATTCATGTGACTACTGTAAATCCAGGTCCGATGGAAACCAATTTCTTTGACAAGGCTGATCCGGAAGAAGTGTACTTATCTAAAGTTCAGCCTTTCTTGACGGAACCAGCTTTCTTAGCACGGAAAATCGTAAAAATTATCGGTAAACCAAGACGAGAAATCAATAAACCATTGATTATGGCAGCTGCTGCTAAGGCGTATGTGTTATTTCCTCGGGTCGGCGACTATCTAGCTGGTGGTATTTTTAATAAAAAATAGAATAGGTGAAGTAGATGAAAAATCAGTGGCGAATTATTTTAGGATTGATTTTAACGTTGGTTATTGTGATTTTTGCTATCTTAAATAACCAGCAAGTAGCGATTAATTTTGGCTTTACAGCCATTCAAGCACCGCTAATTATTGTGATAATTGGTGCGGCTTTTATTGGCGCAGTCGTGATTGCTTTAGTCGCAACTTCTAGTTATGTCAAGCAAAACAAAGAATTAAAAACTTTACGCAATCAGCAAATAACCGATGATGCAGTCATCGAAAAACGAGTAGCTGAACGAAAAGCAGAACTTGAAAGAGAATATGCAAATAAAGCAATTGAAATGCAGCAAACATTTGATCAAGCAAACAGTGTAAATCAAGCATCCCTTGAAGAGACACAAACGAAATAATCGAACGTTAAAAATAGAAAACAAGTCAAAAGGATAGCATAGATGTTCGGTTGACTTTTTTTCTGCTTGGACTTTAAGTGACAATTTTGGACCATTAAGGAGTGATTGTTTGTCGAAAGTAACATATCAATGGTTAATAAGTGAAAATGAACTATCCGATAGCTTCGTGGCAAGTGTTATAGGAAGACAGCTTCCAGAGACATTTGCTACGTTGCTATGGCAAAGAGGCATTCGGGACGAAGAAGCACTGGAGAACTTTTTGCATCCATCATTAGAAAAACTACATGATCCTTTTTTATTTTATGATATGGACCGAGCTATCGAACGCGTGCAGCAAGCGATAATAGAAAATCAAAAAATTCTTATATACGGTGACTATGATGCAGATGGTATCACAAGTACGACAATCCTTAAAGAAGCCTTGGATTTTTTAGGAGCAGATGTAGAATTTTATCTGCCGAATCGTTTTGCTGACGGGTACGGGCCAAATCAACGAGTCTATTCGGAAAAAATTAATGAAGGTGTCCAATTAATCATAACGGTCGATAATGGTGTCTCCGGCCATGAAGCGATTAACTATGCTAATAGTGTGGGTGTAGATGTCATTGTCACTGACCACCATGAACTACCTGAACAACTACCGAATGCCTATGCGATTATCCATCCGAGACATCCAAAAGGGCACTATCCTTTTAAAGAGTTAGCTGGAGTTGGAGTGGCATTTAAGTTTGTCTGTGCCTTACTTGATGAGCTGGTCGTCGAAAGTCTGGATCTAGTCGCGATAGGGACGATTGCTGATATGGTCTCGCTGACAGATGAAAATCGTATTTTGGTTGCATTTGGCTTGCAAGCTATACGGCAAACTGAACGAATGGGGCTCCAAGAACTGATTCGAGTGAGCCAAGTCGTTCCAGAAGAACTTGATGACAAATCAGTCGGCTTTTCACTTGCACCACGGTTAAATGCGTTGGGTCGATTGAGCGATGCGACGATTGCAGTAGAATTATTGACGACATTCGATGAGCAAAAAGCTAAGACTTTGGCACAAGAAATTGATCAAAAAAATACCGAGCGCAAACAAATCGTCGCCGATGTATTTGCAGAAGCTAGCCAGAAAATAAATGTTGATAATCAAATTCATGTCATAGTTGGTGAAAACTGGCATGAAGGGGTTTTGGGAATTGTTGCCGGAAGAATTATGCAACAAACAGGAAAACCCACCATTGTTTTGACAAAATTAGTAAATGGAGTAGCAAAAGGCTCAGGTCGAAGCATCGAGAGTTTTGATCTCTTTCAAACACTTCTCCCACTAAAAGAACTGTTTTTGTCATATGGTGGCCATCACTCAGCAGTCGGGCTGTCTATCGAGCAGAATCAAATAGATACTTTACAGCAATCACTAAATGACTACGTGCTAACGCGAGGTATTCATTTTACTGGTTTGCCATTAAGAATCGATGGGACGCTAAAGATTGAAGAAGCGACGGTACCATTTATCAAGTCTCTACAAACATTAGCTCCTTTCGGGATGGACAATCGCTACCCAAAATTTTTATTTTCTGAGATCAAAGCGACGGACAATCGCTTAATTGGTGCAGAAAAAAATCATTTAAAAGGGCAGCTTTCTGACGGTTCAGCTTCCTTGCCGTATATTGCTTTTCAATTTGGTAGTTATTTGACTGACTTTTCTTCGGATAACCTTTCCATTGTGGGTGAACTAACACTAAATAGTTGGAACAACCATGTCACGCCACAATTGATGGTCGATGACTATCTTATAAAGGGATCACAGGTCTTTGACTTTCGCTCGAAACGCCAATCATTGCCGCCTCTTAATGTAAGAGAGAGTATCTTTATATCATTTACGGAGAAAAAAATAGGTGACAAAAAATTCCAAGCAGAAACGATTCATGTTCGAAATGAAGAAGATATCGCTCAACTTAAACAAAAATCCTACAAAGAAGTCATTTACCTGGACTGCCCTTCGGATGTTAAATTGGTTAAAAAAGTAGCGCAGCAATTTAAAAATGCGCACCATTATCTTGTATTTGAAGCGACTGACGATGCGTATCTGGATGGGTTAGGTACAAGAGAGCAGTACAAAAAAATGTACCAAGTGATCAAGCAACAACAGACACTTGATATACGCTACAAATTGGATGATTTGGCGAATTATTTACAGATTCCTAAAAAGTTATTAATTTTCATGATTCAAGTGTTTTTTGATTTAAAATTTGTTACAATAAACGATGGTATCTTAGGCTATGTTGAAGATGTTGTTCCGACGCAACTTGAGGCAAGCACGATTTATCAACAGAGGAAGCAACGAATCGACTCTGAGATGTTTTTACAGCTCTCAGATATTGCTGATTTAAAAGATTGGTTCTTTTCATAGGAGGAAATAAAATGAATTTAAAAGACTACATAGCGAGTATTCCAGATTATCCATCAAAAGGAATTGTATTTCGTGACATTTCGCCATTAATGGCAGATGGCGAAGCATACAGAGCAGCGACCAAACAAATTGTAGACTACGCACAAGAAAAAGAAATTGACATGGTAGTTGGACCTGAAGCAAGAGGATTTATTGTTGGTTGTCCAGTAGCATTTGAACTTGGTGTTGGTTTTGCACCCGTTCGCAAACCAGGGAAACTTCCAAGAAAAACGATTTCTGTTTCATATGATTTGGAGTATGGTAGTGATACATTAACCTTGCATGAAGATGCGATTAAACCAGGCCAAAAAGTATTAATTTGCGATGATCTATTGGCGACAGGCGGAACAATCAAAGCTACGATCGAACTTGTTGAAAAATTGGGTGGAATTGTTGTTGGTTGTGCATTTTTAATTGAATTGCAAGATTTACATGGCCGAGACAAAATTGAAGGGTATGACATGTTAACGTTAATGGAATATTAGTGAAAAAGGAGTATGACGAAAATCCGTCATACTCCTTTTAATATGGGTAAAAAAGTTTTCCAATTAAAGTTCATTAGTAAGCGCCCCATAGCACAGTACCTTTCAAATAAAATGACCTCCAACTATACTT
>OMJG01000158.1_pt1 | contig 50894 bp, 42 predicted proteins | sample 1646431 | NCBI WGS metagenome assembly OMJG01 (sample SAMN03771674, study PRJEB25209) | food metagenome | isolation source: Cotija cheese | place: Mexico:Jalisco,Michoacan | collected 2011-12-12 | reverse complement strand
TCACAAACTCTTTAGGTCGATTTTACGATTTTTCACGCTATTTGACATAGAGCCAGATTTATTACTTTAATTATAAAATTAAAGAAGCAGGAACAGATATCGTCATATCTGTTCCTGCTTCTGATGTTAATATGTTTAACATAGAGCCAATATTATCAGACTAACTATACGCACACTACCTGGTTAGTCTGATATTCAGTCATTTTATGATACTTTTTTCACTCACTACTCCGTATGTACATCGATTTTTGATGTATCTATATCTGTGACCAACTTTTTTTTGTGTAAGTCATTTTTTATCCGTGATGTTGAAATTTCAGGTGTACGATCTAAATAAATTACCTTTGTTTTAGTTTGTTCCTCAATGAAATTGAATTTACCATCCCAATCATCTCCCATAACAAATGTATCTATATGATATTCGTACATATCTGATATTTTTTGATCCCAACTATTTTCGGGAATTACCAAATCAACATATCTAATTGCTTCCAATAACTGTTTCCTTTTTTCATAGGAAAAGTACGTTTTTTTCTTTTTAGATAACCAATTAAACTCATCTGTCGAAAGCGCAACTATCAAATAATCTCCAAGATTCCTTGCTCTTCTTAATAAATTGATATGACCATAATGTAACATATCAAATGTACCATATGTAATAACTCTTTTCATAAATCAACCTTCCATACATTCTCCGCTTAGCTCTTTATTTTACTGTCTTTACTTTTGACCATATTTTATAAAATATATAAAATCCGGCTAAAATAATAAAAATGTAAGCAACACCTGTAAACATATTAATTAATATATTTATTGCTAAATTATGTGAATGATATTGAAATTTTAATATAAACATATACATGGTAATACCAATAAAGTTAGATATAAAATAGCCTGAGGACAGTTTTTTAATATCAATTTTCATATTATCTCTACGTGATTTTAACATAATGTTGAAACAAGACCATATTGTTCCGATTGCCGGCGCCAACACTATTATATAACTATGTACAATAAATGATCCAATAATTAAGATAAAAACATTAAATATGACAGTTTGAATTGAATTTACCATCGGTTTCAATGTATTATTCAGAGAATAATATAACCGGTAATGGTAATCTCTGATTACAGTAAAAGGTAAGACAATTCCTAAAATCACGCTAAAATTATAAACAATATTAGCATTCTCTACTGTAAATTTTCCTCTGACAAACATTAAAGTTACCAAATCATGACCAATAGCAATATAGCCCCATACAAGTAATACTACCAAAAAATTAGTTATATTAATGTAATTAACCATTTTCTTAATACCCACTTCTAAATTCTTTTTTATTTATCTTCTTTTTCATCATCATCAAGATTTTTTTCTTCTTCGATGATTTTTTCACCAGCATCTTTTTCACTAAGAGTTGATGAATCAATTGCTTTGAGCGGGATAGAATCCACATTTGCATAAATATTCAAATGATTATGCAAATTAGTGAATACCATTGGCGCATCTCCACCATATTCACCATCAAGGTTAACCATTAGACGATTACCATCATTGGCATGAACCGAGATTTTTTTTGTCTTAGTATAAATAACCTTTGGATTGTAAACATGGCGACCACCATTAAGAACTAAGGCAATCAAATGAACTAAATCACGCAAATTAGTTTCTTTAACGATGATCAATGAGAATGTTCCATCGCCAATTACTGAGTCAGGGGCAATTTGTTCCATTCCACCGATTGAATTAGTCAATCCAATCAAAAACATCGTTGCCTTACCATCAAATACGCCATCATCGTATTCAATGTGCATATCAACGGGACTAACTCGTGGTAGTAATTCAGCACCTTTAACTAGATAAGCCAAGTATCCCAAAATTGATTTATAAGCTGAAGGAACCTCATAAGTCAATTCGGTCATCGACCCACCACCGGCAATATTGATAAAGTATTTTTCACCAGCTTGACCAATATCGACTGGTAATTTTTGACCTTTAAGAATAATTTTGGCTGCTTCGACTACATCATCACGTGGAATTTTCAAAGCTCTGGCATAATCATTAGTTGTTCCGGCCGGAATAATCGCTAACTCTGGACGTTTATCCAAATCAGCAATTCCGTTAACAACTTCATTGATCGTACCATCCCCACCAGCAGCAACTATTAACTCAAAGCCCTCTTTAGCTACTCGTCTGGCTTCATCTTGAGCTGAGTTTTTCTTCGGTGTTGTTCGATAGGCACTAGCCTCATAACCAGCTTTTTCAATAATATTCAAAATGTCTCCAACATTACTGTTCATGGTCTCATGACCTGAAGTTGGATTATATATCAGTCTAGCACGCATATCTTTCCCTCACTAACGACTATTTAACTCTGCCATCAAAATCTTGTTAACAACTTTAGGGTTAGCTTGTCCGTGTGTTTGTTTCATGATTTGACCAACCAAGTAACCAACAGCACGATCTTTACCATTCTTAAAGTCATCGATTGATTGTTGATTGTTATCCAATATTTCCAAAATCATTGGTTTCAAGACAGCAGGATCAGATTCTTGAACAAGTCCTTTAGACTTAACCCATTCTTCTGGTTCTGTTCCGTTACTGATAGTTTCTTTAAAGACTTTCTTAGCAATCTTAGAAGAAATTGTTCCATCGGAAATTAAATTGATCATCTTAGCTAAGTGTTCTGGTGTCAACTTAGTATCTAACAAACCAACCTTCTTTTCGTTCAAGTAACCATTAACTTCACCCATTAACCAGTTAGAAACTAATTTTGGATTAGCTTTGTAAGAAACGGCTTCGTCAAAGAAATCAGACATTTCCTTAGTATCTGTCAAAACGCCGGCATCATATTCAGGAATACCTAATTCGTTAATGTAACGAACACGTCTTTTGGCAGCTGATTCTGGCAAGTTAGCCTTAATTTCAGCAACCCATTCTGGTGAAATATCGTAATCTGGCAAGTCAGGTTCTGGGAAGTAACGATAATCATCGGCACCGGACTTAACACGCATTAAGAATGTTTCGCCAGTCTTTTCATCAAAACGTCTAGTTTCTTGACCGATGCGTCCACCTTGTTTCAAAATGTTAGCTTGACGTTTTTCTTCATAAGCTAGACCCAACTTAACGTGGTTGAATGAGTTCAAGTTTTTCAATTCGACTTTTGTACCATAAGTATCTGAACCTACTGGGCGAATTGAAATATTTGTATCAACACGCATTGAACCTTCTTCCATCTTAACATCAGATGCACCAGTAAACTGGATAATCTTACGAAGGTTTTCTAGATATTGATAGGCTTCTTCAGGAGAATGCATATCAGGCTTTGAAACAATTTCAATCAAAGGAGTACCTTGACGGTTTAAATCAACGTATGAATAGCCGTTATTACCGTGGGTATTCTTACCGGCATCTTCTTCAACGTGAAGTTCTTCAACACCGATTTTCTTCTTTTTACCATCAACTTCAATTTCAACGTATCCATCATGACCCAACGGCTTGTCTTGTTGAGTAATTTGGTAAGCTTTTGGATTATCTGGGTAGAAGTAGTTCTTACGATCAAAGTGTGTGTGGTGTTCGATTTCGGCGTTCAATGCCAAAGCTACCATGACACCTAGGCGATAACCATTTTTATTTACAGTTGGTAATGTCCCTGGAAAACCAAAGTCGATCACATTGGTATTAACGTTAGAGTCGGCACCATAAGCAACTGGTGAAGGACTGTACATCTTGGACTTAGTTTTTAGTTCAACGTGAACTTCTAGTCCGATAGTTGTTTCAAAATTCATTAGTCTTCCCCCTTAAGTGCAGTTGGTATTTGTTCATAAAATTTATTTTCTTCTTGCAAAGCATAAGCCGCATTGAAGACGTCTTGTTCAGCAAATGGCTTACCGATAATTTGTAGACCAACTGGCATACCGTCAGCTAAACCTGCAGGAACTGAAGCAGCTGGTAATCCGGCCAAGTTAGCAGGAATAGTTAAAATATCGTTCATGTACATTGCCAATGGATCGTCAACTTTTTCACCAATCTTGAAAGCAGGTGTAGTTGTTGAAGGTCCCATAATTAAATCATAGTCCTTTAAGACATTTGACATTTCATTGATGAAGATAGTTCTTACTTGAGCGGCTTTCTTGAAGTAAGCATCATAAGCACCAGCAGATAAAGCAAAGGTACCAAGCATGATACGACGTTTTACTTCATCACCGAATCCCTCAGATCTTGAATTTACAAACAAGTCTTTGATGTTTTTAACGTCCTTAGCACGGTAACCATATCTAACACCATCGTATCTTTGAAGGTTAGATGAGGCTTCACTGGAAGCTAAGACGTAATAAACTTCAACGGCATGCTTCAATGATGGCAAGCTAACTTCTTCAACAGTAGCTCCCATCTTCTTGTAAGCATCAAGTGCTTTATTAACATTGTCCAAGACATCTTTATGTGTTCCTTCATGATAGAATTCCTTAGGAACAGCAATCTTAACGCCAGTCATGTCTTTGTTCAAATTAGCGCGGTAGTCAGGAACTTCTTTTTCTGAACTTGTTGAATCATGATCGTCATGACCAGCAATGACAGAAAGAACTTCAGCTGAGTCTTCAACACGTTTTGACATAACACCAACTTGGTCAAGACTTGAAGCAAAGGCAATAACGCCCCAACGAGAAACACGACCGTATGTTGGTTTGATACCAAAGATTCCATTAAAGGCAGCAGGTTGTCTGATTGAACCACCAGTATCTGTACCTAAAGCAGCTACTACGTCACCACTAGCAACGGCAGCAGCGGAACCACCTGAAGAACCACCAGGAACACGACTGAAGTCCCAAGGATTCTTACTTGTTCCAAAGTGTGATGTTTCAGTAGATGAACCCATAGCAAATTCATCAAGGTTAGTCTTACCAATATCGATTGCACCAGCATTTTCTAGCTTTTCTAAAACTGTAGCGCTATAAACTGGCATAAAATTATACAAAATCTTACTTGCAGCAGTAGTCTTGATGCCATTTGTGACGATATTATCCTTGATAGCAATTGGGATACCACTTAAACGTCCGTTGATCCCTTTTTCATCAATCTTCTTAGCATCATCAACAGCCTTATCGTTAACTGTAATAAAGGCATTTAATTTATCTTCTTTAGCATTGATATTGTCTAAAGTTTGTTGTGTTAAATCTTGGGCAGTCAACTCTTTGTCAGCAAGTTTTTGGTGCAATGAATTGATTGTTTCCTTCATGTAATCCACTATTCGTCGTCCTCCTTGTCAACAATTGTTGGTACCTTGATAAGGTTATTATCAGTTTCAGGAACATTCTCAAGCATTTGTTCTCTAGTTTGAGTATGAATCCCCTTATCTTCACGGAAGACTGTACTTGTGTCACCCATATTGTATGTAGGTTCAATTCCAGTTGTATCAACGCTTGATAGTTTACTTTCCATGTTGACGATCTTATCTAATTGATCGACAAAACTATCAACTTCGTCAGGTTGGAATTTCAAATTAGCCAATGTGGCAACGTGTAAAATTTCATCTTTTGAAATCATAAGTTTCTCCTTTTTTAATCTGCATCATAAACATGTGAATAGAACTTACCATTAGTTCTAGTTACAACAGCTTGTTGTTCGTCGACTGTTTGAATATTAATATCCAAATCAGCACCAGATGGTAAGTATTTAGTTGCACTCTGTTGAACGAATTGAGTAAAACTAGTGATTTGAGCTAAACCGTCAAATTGGGTATTGATCGTAATATCCATCGATTTAAGGTTTGTGCCATCGTAATGAGCCTGAGCTGTAACACCAGAAAGATTGGGGAAGTAATCTTGGATGTGCGTCTTAAAGTTAGAAAAGGCGTCAGAATCACTACTGCTAATTGCAGTATCGCCATTAACAACTGGCAACATTTGGTTCTTGTATTCCAAATCTTTAAAGCTACCTAATTCGCCACTCTTACTGAAGGAATATTGGAAATAATTTCCTCCAACTAAAGTATCTTCAGGGGCTACTGAATATAATCCCACAACAATAGGAATATTACCCACTTTATCTTCTTTACGCAAGCGTTGAACAATTTCTTTGGCAATTCGTTGACCTTGTTCTTTTTGTTCAGCTTCTGTAATAGTAGTCTTGTAAGTAGCGCCATATTGCTTCTTTTGGTAGTAATCGATCTTGTTCATTGCAACCCCGATTGAAATACCAGCCAATTTATATTTACCATCTTGCTTTTGGAGATAATCTTCTTCAAGCAACTGTTGTAAATACATTGGTGTTCGCTTAGTAGGAGCAGTTGAACCGTTAGAAGCTGGATTCAAACCAGTTGGGTTCTTCTTACTTTTACGAGCTAACCACTTATTAACGGTACTGGCAGAAAGCACTTGGCCTTCTTGGAAAACATATGAATTAGTTGAAAATTGCTTTTTAGACAACTTCATTAAACCACTTTCAAAGCTTCTACTGTTGAATTGATTACCATTATCAGACGCAGTTAACCCTGAAATTGGACTAGTTTTATACTTTCCATTACTTAATAAAACATCGTAACTACTTGAATCAGACGAAGATGTTGTCTGAACCGTGCTCTTTGAAGAATCACCGCCACCTGATGAAAGGGTGGAATCTTGTAGATTACCACAGGCAGCTAAAAAAATCGAACACATCAATAGTAACGTTGTAGTTTTTAAGAATTTTTTCAAATCTGTTCTCCTACTCTTCATCATCCAAATATTCAGATAATGTTGTTTCATCAATAATTTGCGTTCCCAATTGTTGAGCTTTAGTCAGTTTACTACCGGCCTTTTCACCAGCAATCAAAATATCAGTTTTCTTGGTAACTGAGCTAGTGACCTTGGCACCGAGATTCTCGAGTTTTTCAGACAATTGCGAGCGTTTATAATTTTGTAAAGTTCCGGTTATAACAATTATTTTATCAGTAAAATGGCTATTTGTTTCATTAGAATTTGAACTACCGATAAAATTCATGTTAATACTTACTGATTTTAGTTCATTTATCAATTTTTTAACATCATCATTGGCAAAATAAGTCACAATACTGTCAGCAATAATTTCACCCATTGTATTAACTTCTAAAATTTCTTCTTTGGAAGCTGCCATCAAATTATCTAAATTACCAAAATTCTCAGCTAAAATCCGACCAGCTTTGGCACCAACATGTCTGATTCCAAGACCAAAGATCAATCGTTCTACCGAATTACTCTTAGAATTATCAATTGCTGTTAGTAAATTGTTGATGGATTTTTCTTTAAAACCATCCAAAGTGGCTAAATCATCTGCTGTCAATTTGTAAATATCAGCTACATCTTTAACTAATTCTTTCGTATAGAGTTGTTCGATGATCTTAGGTCCTAAACCGTCTATATTCATCGCATTTCGAGAAGCAAAGTGAGTTAATTGTTCTTTAACTTGAGCCGGACATTTAGGATTGATACAACGTAACGCTACTTCATCCTCTAGGTGAATCAATTCTGAACCACAGTAAGGACAATGTGTTGGGATTTCAGCAGGTGTGGAATCTTTTGGACGTTTCTTCAAGACTACTTGTGAAACTTCAGGGATAATATCGCCGGCTTTGTGCAACAGTACAGTATCGCCGATTCGAACATCTTTTTGACGAATCATATCTTCATTATGTAGCGTTGCCCTTGAAACAGTCGTTCCTGCTAATTGCACAGGATCCATTACTGCTGTAGGTGTCAAAACTCCTGTCCGACCAATTGTCCAAGTAATATCTCGTACTATTGTTTCTGATTGTTCTGGTGGAAACTTATAAGCAATTTCCCAACGTGGTACTTTAACTGTATTTCCAAGTTGTTGCTGCAAAGCTAAATCATCAACTTTCAAAACAACTCCATCGATACCGTAATCTAGATCATCTCGAACTTCGCCATAATGTTCGATAAAGTTTTGCACACCTTTTAAACCAGTCGTTACTTGAGCAGTTGGATTAACGTTAAACCCTAATTCTTTTAATGCTTCCAAAGCTTGATGCTGCGTGGTAACGTCCATACCGTCAAAAGTTACGATCGTATACATGAACGTGTCGAGCTTTCTTGAAGCCGTAATCTTAGGATCTAATTGTCGCAAACTACCTGCGGCCGCATTTCTAGGGTTAGCAAAGACTTGTTGACCTTCATTTTCACGTTCTTGATTTAAACGCAAAAATTCTTTTTTCGACATGAAACATTCGCCACGAACTTCAATTGAAAGTGGACGGCTGAGTTTTTGCGGGATATCTTTGATAGTTTTGACATTTTCTGTCACATTTTCGCCGATTGTCCCATTACCACGAGTTGAACCTTGAACTAAGATACCATTTTCATAAATTAATGACAGTGATAAACCATCAATTTTTAATTCAACATTATAATCAACCTCATGTCCAACGTTTTTTTCGATTCGGTCATTAAATTCTGCCAATTCTTCTTCAGAAAAGACATCCCCCATTGAAAGCATTGGAATATCATGAGTAACCTTATTGAAATCGGGTAAAGTCACATCACCAACTTGTTGCGAAGGTGAATCGGGAGTTACTAATTCCGGATACATTTGTTCTATTTCTAATAAACGATTGTATAACTTATCGTAGACATTATCTTCTACGACTGGTGCATCTTTAGTGTAATAAGCATCACGCCAACTATTGAGTTGGGGACGGATTTTGTCTAATTCTTGACTAGCTTGTTCTTTAGTTAAATCAGCCATGCTTTCACCTCTTAGTCAGTAACTTTTTTAATTGGAGCATATTCTGCTAACAGACGTTTAACGCCTTCGCTCTTGAATGCTACATCTAATTCAGCATTGTTGCCAGAACCATTAACTTTAACAACCGTTCCTTGACCCCACTTCTTATGTTCGACTTTATCGCCAACATTCCAAGTGAGTTTTTCAGCACCGGAAGCTCCTTTAGATTTCAAAGTTGGTGATTGATAAGTTGGAGTTGTGGCCATACGACGACGGTTCTTACTGAATGGATATTTCTCTTTCTTAGCACCAGCAAGATTACCAGCAACCGGATTAACGGGTTCGATAGCATCTTCTTGAATCTCGTTAACAAATCTTGAAGTAGGATTACTTTGAATACGACCATACAACATCCGACTGATAGCATTGGTAATATACAAACGTTTTTCAGCTCGAGTAATCCCTACATAAGCTAAACGACGTTCTTCTTCCAAATCGTCTTCTTTTAATAATGAACGACCTAATGGGAAAATTCCTTCTTCCATACCAACTAGGAAAACCACTGGGAACTCCAATCCTTTAGCAGCATGCAAAGTCATCAAAGTTACTTCTTGTTGATCTTCTTCAACTTCATCTTGATCACTAACTAATGATAATTCAGTTAAGAAAGTAGTCAAACGCGTCTCATCAACGTCAGCATCTGGTTCATAACTTTGGTCAAATTGTGTCGTTACTGTCAAAAGTTCTTCGATATTTTCAACACGAGCTTGAGATTCAAGATTGTTTTGCTTCTTCAATTCTTCCACGTAACCGGAATCTTCTAATAAATGGTCCATCAAAATAGTCATTGATTGGTCTTCAGATAACTTAGTTAAATCGTCGATCACTTTAGCAAATTCACCAATTGTTTTACGAGGTTTAGCACCTAATGGCGACAATTCGATGTTTTCAGCTGCTTCTAACAATGACCAGTTATGCTCGTCAGCGAAAGTTTGCAATTTTTCAATCGTACCTGGTCCAATTCCGCGTTTAGGACTGTTGATAACACGTTGAAAACTCATTGAGTCATCGTGATTAGCAATCAAACGCAAATAAGCTAAGACATCCTTGATTTCCTTACGGTCGTAAAACTTATGTCCACCAATGATCTTGTAAGGAATATTAGCCTTCATAAGCTTATCTTCAAAGTTACGTGATTGAGCATTAGTTCGGTACAAAACGGCAAAATCACCATAATTATAGCCTTGTAACAATAAATCTTTAATCTGGTCAATTACGTACAAAGCTTCATCAGTATCACTTTGACCACGATAAAACTTGATTTTGTCACCTTCAGAGTTATCAGTCCACAGTTCCTTAGGTTTACGATTGGAATTATTGTTGATAACTTCATTAGCAGCTTTCAAAATGACCTTAGTTGAACGATAGTTTTGTTCCAATTTAATCGTTGTAGCTTCAGGATAGTCTTTTTCAAAGTTCATAATATTTTGAATGTTAGCACCACGCCAACCATAAATACTCTGATCAGCATCACCAACTACACAAACATTACGATATTTTGCGCCTAATTGTTTTACTAATTTGTATTGAGCTTCATTAGTATCCTGATACTCATCAACGTGAATGTATTGGAATTTTTCTTGATACTTCTCCAACACGTCAGGATTTTGGTCGAATAATTCACTCGTTTGCATGATCAAATCATCAAAATCAAGTGAATTATTACGGTCCATTTCTTTAGCATAGGCATCATAAACTGTCGCAACTGTTTGTTCGTAAGAAGTTGCAGCAACTTTTGCATATTCAGCTGGAGTTTGTAATTCATTCTTAGCATTACTGATAGTTCCCAGAAGAGCTCTAGGATCATAACGCTTAGGATCAAGGTTCATCTTTACTAAAATTTGTTTCATCAAAGTTCTTTGTTCACTAGGGTCAGCAATCGTAAACGTCTTAGGTTTGCCCATCTTATCGATATCTCTTCTTAAAATTTTTACACAAAGAGAGTGGAAAGTTGAAACCCAAACGTCACCGGCTGATTCATTGAGTAATTTACCGATTCTTTCTTTCATTTCCTTAGCGGCCTTGTTAGTAAAGGTAATCGCTAAAACGTGCCAAGGCATGACATTTTTTTCTTCAATTAAATAGGCCACACGATGAGTCAAAACACGTGTCTTACCTGAACCGGCACCTGCCATGATCAAAAGTGGTCCTTCTGTTGCCTTAACTGCTTTTTGTTGTTCTGGGTTAAGACCTTTTAGCATTGTATTATCCAATTTATAACTCCCTCAAATCTTTGTGTAAAAAAATTAGTCGTTCTTAAAATAGCTGTTTATATTGTAGCAAATTTTTATCTTCAGAGCTAAAAACCATACTTAAACATTAATGATAGTTTTTAGGTATTTTAACCCTTAACTCTGTCAAAAAATTTTGTTCATTCTCATAGTGATACTCATCAACTATTGATACTTCATAAACTTCTGTTGGAATGGTACCAAATTTATGTAGGAACGCCGAGAACAATTTTTGATAATACGACAAATATTTAGTTCTATCCCAAAAAAAAGATATGCATAAATATTGTCCAGAAAGCATGTATGTCAATAATTCTTCAGCTTCGTCAATTCTTGATGAAAAAACTCTTGTAAAAATACTATCGTATTCAATTTCAGTTAAATCATTATACTCTTTTAATGGATATGAAAAACCATATTGTAAGTTAGCCATCGTCTTATTTTGTAATAATATATTTTCTAATCGACTCACTTCTGCATCGGGATGGCTGAGGGGGGTTATTTTAGTTATCGGCTTTATTTGAATTATTAATTCTTGCGGAATAGCTCTTTGATAAACAATTTCCTGAGAAAATTTTTGAATTTCGTTTAATTGTTGAAACTGTAATTGCTGACCTCGAATTAATTCTTTAGTTCTTTGTAAGTTTTGAATTTTATTTTCGATTTCTAACTCTTGTTGATTCCAAAATTCAACTAAACGCTCACTGTCTAAAGTTAAAACTTGCTTGATTTCTTTGAGTGATGATCCTGTATGTTGTAGATATTTAATGATATTAATTCTAAAAACTTGATTAATATCATAATATCGATAGCCATTTTTTGTATCTCTTATAGCTGGTTTGATTAAATCTATTTTGTCATAGTATCTCAAAGTTTGAATACTAACATTACAAATATTCGCCATCTTACCAATTGATAATTTTTCCATTTTACACCTTGACCCTATTCTAACTATAGACTTTATCATAGATTGCATTAAAGAAAAAAGCGAGGTCATACAATGAACAAAACTATTAGACTAACTGTTCCTGATTGGCAAGCTGGTAATAATCCACTTTATTATTTAGGATCACAATTATTAACTGCCTTAGTACCAAATAATCCTAATCAAAAATTTTTTACAGTTCCAATCACAGCTCCTAATGAAGATAATACTAATTTAACAAGGGAAAACGGGGTTACTGCCCAATCAATTGTTAAGAAAAATTTGCAAGAAACTATGAAGATCTTAAATAACGAACAACCTGACAAAGTAATTACCTTAGGTGGTAATTGTTTAGTATCACAAGCTCCATTTGACTACTTACATAATAAATATCAAGGTCATGTCGGTATCCTTTGGATTGATGCTCACCCAGACATATCAACACCAAAGATTTTTCCTAATGAACATGCTATGGTCTTAGGAAATTTGATTCACCAAGGAGATAAAGAATTAGAAAAATTAGTTGAACACCCCTTCTCTCCTAAAGAAATCATGTACGTTGGCTTACAAAAACCCACCGCTGATGAAAACAAGATTTTACCTGATTTAGGAATCAACTATCAAACTCAAAAAAAAATTGATTTTGATAAAATTCAAACTTGGATTAACGAAAATAATTTTACAAAGGTTTTAATTCATTTGGATCTAGATGCTTTAGATCCAAAATTATTCCATGAGCAATATTTTGATCAACCTGGCGTTACTAGTTATAACGTTTCACATGGGGCACTGAATCCCAATGAAATAATGAAATTGTTAAATGATTTGTCTGATAAAACAGTCGGTTTAACAATTGCAGAGTATTTACCTTGGAGCGCCTTACAACTTAAAGAAATAATGCAAAGCAGTAAAATATTTGATTAATTAAAAAATAATAATCCACATTAACCAAAATAAGGTTAATGTGGATTATTATTTTTATTCTAAACCAACACGCTTAAAGATTTCATCAACATTTCTCAAATGCCAGTGATAATCAAAGGCATCATCAAGATCAGCATCAGAAAGTTTGTCAGTCACACGTGTATCATTTTCAAGCATCGTTCTGAAGTCCTTCTTTTCATCCCAAGCTTTGGCAGTCATTGGTTGAACAATGTCATAAGCTTGTTCACGAGAATAACCAGCTTCAACTAACTTCAACAAGACGCGTTGTGAGTAAATCAAACCGTGAGTGATGTTCATATCTTCAATCATCTTATCTGGGAAAACTGTAAGATCTTTTGTGATCTTAGTAAATCTTCTCAAAATGTAATCTAACAATTCAGTTGTATCAGGGATAATGACACGTTCAGCTGAAGAATGTGAAATATCACGTTCATGCCACAATGGCACATCTTCTAGGGCTGTAAAAGCATGTCCTCTGATTACTCGAGCTAAACCTGTTACATTTTCTGAACCGATTGGATTACGTTTGTGCGGCATAGCACTTGAACCTTTTTGTCCAGCAGCAAAGAACTCTTCAGCTTCCCTAACTTCAGTTCTTTGCAAGTGACGAACTTCTAGAGCAAAACGTTCAATTGATGTTGCAATCAAAGCCATTGTTTGGATGTATTCAGCGTGAAGATCTCTTGGAAGAACTTGAGTTGAGATCTCTTGAGGACGAATACCTAACTTATCACAAACAAATTTTTCAACACTAGTTGGCACATTAGCGTAACTACCAACTGCACCGCTGATCTTACCTGCCTCAACACCCTTGGCAGCATGGTCGAATCTTTCGATATCACGTTTGATTTCTGAGTACCAGTTAGCTAGTACCAAACCAAAAGTAGTAGGTTCAGCGTGAACACCGTGAGTTCTACCAATCATTGGTGTATCTTTGTACTTCAAAGCCTTTTGTTTAACTACTTCGAGAAATTCTTTCAAATCTTCACGAATAATATCATTAGCTTGTTTCATCAAGTAACCATAGGCTGTATCAACAACATCAGTTGAAGTTAAGCCAAAGTGGACCCATTTTCTTTCTGGTCCTAAATAACGTGAAACATCTCTAGTAAAAGCAACTACATCGTGCTTAGTTTGTTTTTCGATTTCAGCAATTTCAGAAACGTCAAACTTAGCATTTTGAGCAATCAATTTTGCATCTTCAGCAGGAATTTCTCCTAGTTTGCTCCAACCTTCTACGGCTGCAATTTCTACTTCGAGCCAAGCTTGAAATCTATTTTGGTCTGTCCAAATTGGTTTCATTTGTTTAGTTACATATCTATCAATCATGAATTATTCTACTCTCCAAATATTAGTTGTTAAGATATCATTCTTTAATTCTTCGACATCGTCAGAAAAAATTGAAATATAACCGACATCCCTATCGGCTTGATTCTTAGCTTTAAAACCTGTGTAATAGTTAAATTTCCATTGTGCTTTTTCCTGAAGCAAGTCCAAACTCTGTGGCAAATTGCCTTCAATAATCTTCAAGGCAGCCGCGTTGACCATTGGAAAAATTTCAGGAATGGGCCAATCACAAATCGCTCTGATATGTAATTCAAATTGAGAAATGCCGGTTGCTTCTTGATAAACATTAGCTGAATAATTGATTCCTGGGAAAATTCGTTTGACGTACAAAACCCCGGATTGAGATAGGATGAAACCTATGCCAAATACTCCCACATAATCAACATTTTTCGCCACCATCAAGGCAACCCGTTGCATTTCTGCTTCCACATCGGGATTATTCTTCTTGTAAATGAAAGAACTCATCAAATGCGTACCATCGTATATTTCTCGAATCATCGGAAAAGTATGGATTTTTTTATCTTTACTCTTGCTGACCATAATTGAATACTCAGCCTTCGTATCGATCCAGGCTTCCAAAATATAAGTTCCATCTTGGAGCAATTTTTGGACTTGTTCGACATCTTCAGCGTTGTACAAAATATGACGTTTTAAGATAGTCTGATTCTTTTGAATCGGTTTTAGTGCACATGGAAAGCCAATCTCTTCGACAGCTTTTTTTATATCATTGACTGTAACAATCGAAAAAAACGGTGGAACGTTAATATTCAAATCGTTCAAAAAAGTTCTTTCAATGTATCGATCTTGGGCAATACCTAACAGATCAGCTCCTTGAACCACATTGAAGTCTTCTGACATTTTTTTTAAAAGCGTACTGTCGAAATTCTCATCCATGTACAAAAGAAGGTCACTTCTACGGCCCAATTCACTTAGATTTTCAAGGTTCTCTAAAGTACCGACTAAAAAACTGTCCGCGGCCTGTGTCGCAATATCCTTTTCTTCGTCCGTCAAAAGCATGGTTCTAAAGCCCATTCTTTTAGCTTCCAATTCAAATATATAAGTTTCACTGCCGCCGCCAATTATTCCTAAAGTCTTACCGGGCGCAATAAAAGTCATAATTCCACCTTCCTATTACTATTCCTCTTCGTCTTGGAAGACCACTTGGCCATTTTCAAAAGCCTTGATACGAGCTAATGAATAAATTGGAGTTCCGGATTTATCAATCAATTGTCTACCCTTTTGGAAGGATTTTTCAATGACAATTCCAATTCCAGCCAAAGTTGCGCCGGCATCTTCAATGATAGTATCCAATCCATTAACAGCTTGTCCATTAGCCAAGAAGTCATCAATGATCAAAACAGTATCATCCTTTGATAAAAAGCGTTTGTCGATACTGATGTGATTAGAAGTCTTCTTAGTAAATGAATAAACTTCTGAAGTGTACAAATCATCAGTCAAAGTGACTGACTTGTGTTTTCTGGCAAAAACAACTGGAACTTGGAATTTCAACCCAGTCATAACTGCAGGTGCGATACCTGAAGATTCCACTGTCAAAATCTTATTGATACCAGCATCCTTAAAATGGTTGTAAAATTCTTCACCCATTCTTTCCATTAACATTGGGTCAACTTGATGGTTTAAAAAACTATCAACTTTAAGCACGTCTTTGCCTAAAACTCGACCATCTTTTCTGATTCTTTCTTCTAGTTCCTTCATTACGTTCTCCCCTATTTAATAGAATAATTAGAGTCTATCATACTTTGATTTTCACTTGATACCTTGATCGTATTTTTTTAGATTATATTTTTGTATAATCCGAATAATTTTACTTGTGTAACCAGGATCAGTCGCATATCCATCAGTTTGTAAAGCAACTGCCGCATCAATATAATTCTTTGATTGAATAACTTGCCTATATTGCTGGGGATTCCACGAGGTACCATCTACTAACAATTTTGTATGATCTTTCATCGACTCACGAAAATCCGAATAAACCCGAAAACGTCCGTTGATGGTTGTCCATTGACCGTTAGTGTATTCTTTCGTCTGCAAAACTTTGGTATTACTAGGATCCTCTCCCTTAATGCCAAAATAATTATTGTACTGACTAGCTAGCGTACTAGTGCCCCAATCGCTTTCCAAAATTGCCTGAGCAATCGTGATACTAGGCAAAACACCATATTCTTCACCTAACTCGACTGCATAAGGTGCAACTTTTTTGACAAAAGCATTGTGCTCTTGTTGGACCATCTCAACCTTTGTTTCGTTTTGATATTGGACATATCTCCTGTATCCAAAAAAGCTGATTACAAAAACAGCAACGATGGCTAACAAAATAAGAGTTGTATTGTTGTTTTTTCTACTTCGTTTGCGCCGATAACTCTTGTGCGCTGTATATCTTCTCTTTTGTGGCAATTGATCTATCCCTTTTAAGTTTATTAACTCTAATTATAGCCGATAACCTTGAATTTTTTATGATTTGAAAAAGAATTTTAAAAATGTCTTAGACTATCAAATTTTATTGCTGATCGTTTTGTATACAAAACCCACAATATCAAGGCTAAAGCTTCTAAAATAGCACAGAACAAGAAGATACTTTTATAACCTAATCCTGTAGCAATCACAGCCGCAAGCATTGGACCAAAGACATTTCCAAACGACTGTGCGGATTGATTATAACTGAAAATTCGTCCAAAGATTTGTTTCGGTACATTTTGTACAGTTAAAACTTGAATCGACGGAATCAAGGCTGCATCAGAAATCCCCAAAATAAATCTCAAGATAACTAATTCCCAAATATTTTGGACTAAGCTGGTCAAAGTCAGACTGACAACGGCTAGAATCAAAAATAACCACATACTCTTCAAACCTCCAATCTTATCGATCAGATGTCCAACCACTCCAGCCATTAAAATAGTCGCTAATCCTGGGGCTGCAGAGACGATGCCAGTGATAATAACCAAGTTAGAACTGTGATAATCAAGCTCTCGAACTAACAAACTGATCATTGGTGTAATTGCATTGGTGGTTGCTTGGATGGCTAATAGCGAATAAAACAAGGCCAAAAAGAAAGACCAACCAATCTTTCTCATTAAAGGTAAAGCTGGCCGTAATTTCTCTTTAGTAATTGGTGTAAAGTCTTCTTTGACTCCGAATAGTGTCGTAAAAAAAACTAATCCCATCAAAAAACTTGTCAAAAAGAATGCTCCACGATAACCAACTGTTGTTGCTAAAAAACTTCCAATCAACGGACCAATCAATGTCCCAGCAATACTACCAGTTACTAACTTACTCATTACTCGCCCCTGAATGCCTCGTGGTGCGGAAACTGACATCAAAGCATTAGCATTGTTGATATATCCCGAAAACGCTCCTTGCAAAGCACGAAAGAATAATAAAAACCAAACGTTTGGAGACAGACCAATCATAAAAATCGTTATCGTCATTACGCCTGAAGCCCTCAGACACATCAATTTTCGTCCTTTTAAATCAGCCAATCGGCCCCAAAGCGGTGAAACAAAAGCCTTCATTAAATATGTTAAAGAAAATGCCGCTGCTCCCAAGAAATTCAATTGTGTTTGTGTAAAATTACCCAACGTGTCAATAAATAAGACAACAAAAGGCAATGTCATCGCATTGCCCATATCGGTAATAAAGCTACCAAACCATAAAATTTTAAAATTCTTCTGCCAAGCTGTTTGCATATCGACCCCCACAATGTTGAGTCTTAAGCATAAACTATTAATGTTTATTTACTGTAAAATTTATGTAAATTATGATTGTGGTAGTAAAAAAAGTGCATTAAAAAAAGCCAACTCATACGAGTTGACTTTTTGCTCAAAGTTTATTAATTAGTCCTTAACAACGTTTGAAGCTTGTGGGCCACGATCTGAATCTTCGATATCGAATGTTACAGATTGACCTTCTTCAAGTGTCTTGTAACCGTCACCTTGGATTGCTGAGAAGTGAACAAATACGTCACTACCATCTTCGCGTGTAATAAAACCATAGCCTTTTTCTGCGTTAAACCATTTAACTGTTCCGTGTTCCATCAGACTATTCCTCCTGATAACTAAATATTTTTTGTGCATTATTTCGTGGTACATCATGGAAGAAAGTCTAAAATACGAAACATTCAAACCATTCGAACCATTCACCATTCAAAAATACAACTATTATATTAACATGTTTGACCAATTATTACAATGAACTTAGAGTAAAGTTTCGTTTACAAATACTTAAATTTCAACATCTTTGACATAAGGAATTGAATTCTGAGCACCTTGAGTTTGAACTGTAATAGAAGATGCTTTACTAGCAAATTTCATCGCTTCCTCGATATTACTTAAATCTGAATCTAACTTAGAAGCTAGATATCCGATAAATGTATCACCGGCAGCTGTTGTATCAACAGTGTTAACTTTATAGGCATTAACGAAACCACTCTTTTCACTTTGTGAATAAAATGATCCATTAGCACCGACGGTTATTATAACATTCTTTACACCCATTGCGTGCATTTTTTTTGCAGCTTGTTCCATTGATGGCTCATCAACGACTTCAATTCCCGTAATTGCTTGTGCCTCTGTTTCGTTAGGAACGATGATATCAGTGAGTTTCAACAACTCTTCAGGAATATTTTGCTTAGCTGGAGCAGGATTTAAAATAGTTAACACATTATTTTCCTTTGCAATTTTAAAAGCTTCCGTTGATGCTTCTAGTGGCGTTTCGAATTCAGTGATCAAACAATCAGCTGATTTGATAGTTTCAGAAGCATTTCTAATATCTTCGACTGTGATTGTCTGGTTAGCTCCACCGTAAATTAAAATACTATTTTGACCATTATCATCTAGCAGAATATAAGCTTTACCAGTACCAGCCTCGGTATCTTCAGTAACATTTTGGATATTTAAACCATCTGATTTAAAAGTATCAATCATGAAATCAGCCGCATGATCTTTTCCAATTTTAGCAATAAATGATGTCTCTGCTCCTGCACGAACAGCCGCAATCGCTTGATTAGCACCTTTTCCACCACCAGCAATTGAACGACCATGCATCGCCATTGTTTCACCAGGTAAAGGTAAACGAGCAATATTTAAAATAGTATCGATATTGATTGAACCTAATACAACAATTTTCTTCATATTAAAACCTCTCTAAAAGACAACGCCACTTTCAAGTAAGATATTTGAATATGGTGTTTCCTCTCCCGTTCGAATAAATGCTTTAGTACTATTCAAATCCTTCTTCATTTCTTCATGAGGAATAAACTCAATTGGTGTATCACCGATAACTTTTTTCACAGCAGCCAATTGTTCTGGATTTTGAACCTTGATCTCTTCAGCCAAATAAATTTTTTGTACTTCCAATTCACTCAAGACATTTTCTAAAACTTGCATAAAACTTGGCAAACCGGCTTCAACTGCCAAATCAATTTTTTCAGTATTTGCTGGAACTGGCATCCCAGCATCGCCGACTCCAAGCGTATCAAAATGACCCATTTGAGCAATGACACGTGAAATATTAGAGTTGATGACTCTTGTTTTTTTCATGAAATTTTCACCTTTTTCTGTAATCGTTTGCAAAATCAATCTTAACATGCACAATTATCTACGTAAATATTTTATCAATATGACATATCTGGTAGCAAGTATAGATTTTTGTTGCTAGAAAATCGAAATGAATATATCCTAATAAAAGATACTTCGAGAGGACACAATATGACAAGAACAGCTAAACTAAGTTTTTATTTCATCATTTTCATTATCTTCGGACTGATTGGTCTATGGATGCCACTACTTGGTGATGACTTGCATTGGGGTACCTACTTCGGTAGTAACTATTTCCCTCAAGGCATCTTCCTAAAATACGATGGACGTTATTTAGGAGATTTACTAGTTATTTCTATCACTAAAATCAAACCACTATCATTTATTGCTTATGGAACTTTCATGACTCTGATCGTCTTTTTAGTTCAAAAAATCAGAGATCAAATCAAAGCGCCTAAATCTTTAGGATTAGTTTCCTCATCATTAATGACTATCGCCATCCTAATAACTCCAAAAGTTATTTTTAAACAAATTCTCGGCTGGCATGCAGGATTTGCTAACTACGTTCCATCAGTTGTTTTCCCTTTGTTCATGCTTTATTTAGTTTTAAAAAATTACGACAAAGAAATTCATTATTATCGAACTGTCGTCATTTTAATTTTCTTAGCTTCAATCATGGCTCAATTTTTTGCCGAACACGTAACGCTTTTGAATTGCTTCAACAGTGTGTTAATTTGGCTTTTCTTGAGAAAGCACTTCGGAACTGAATTCAAAAAGATTCTCAATTGGATCCTTCTAGGAAACTTTATTGGTGCTTTTTTCATGTTCATCAACGGTGCCTATTTAAAAATCTTATTCGGAAAAGATTCCTATCGTTCAGTCTCCGGTTCGGCCAAAGCTGACACGATGTTTAATTATTTGAAAACACAATTTACTCCAAAGACGTTGATCACTGTTGGAGTTCTACTACTATTATTCAGTATCATCGTAATTTTATATTCTTACAAGATAAAAGACGTCAGGTTAAGAATTGCTAATCTCTTTCTACTATTATCTGGTTTCGTTGTTATCGCACCATTTTTAGTCGTTTCACCCTTTGGTTCCAGATGTATGTTTGCAACTTATGCACTCTTTTCTACTATAATAGTTATCAATATTGATTTATTGACCGATACGTATGAGAAATACATTTTCCCAGTCTTTGCTTTAATTGCCTTAGTTTTAGGTGTCAGAATGGACTTGATTGCTAGAAATTACGGCCAAACTTTTGATATGCAAATTGAATATTCAGAATTTCAAAATACTATAGATAGTAAAAACCAGTATTACCTACAGTACCAAGATACTCACTACATTTGGCTAACCACTTTAATTCAAGATGATCCAAATTTTGCCGAATTATATGTCAAAAATAACAACAGAAATAAAATCCCTATCAATTATTACGATTGGGTCGATGTTCAAGATCAACTTCAGAATAAGCATTTTGCCAATCGTGACGATTATATGAAAGCTTTCAACAAAGGTATTTTGGAGAAAGTTAAATTAATTCAACAAAAACAACAAAAGTAATAACAAAAAAAGCCTCTACATCAATTTGTAGAGGTTATTTTGTTGCCTTTATTTAACTTGTACCACATTTAAAGTATCGGCTGGGATCCATTCATCGGTGGCGACACGATACATCTTGACGTTATCGATTTTGGCATAACTATCAGTTCTCCAACTAGTTTTAGTTGGTAAACTTTTATCTAGGTCTGGACCTTGTGAATCATAAAGTTCAGCGGACTTTGTAAGTCTAACGTCCGTTTTAGTATTAATTGGAATATATGGAACACCATTGTCGACTGAAACGAATTCATTGGTTGCTACTTGATAAAAATCGTTATCGTCGATTGAAACGATTCTGTTGAATTTCCACCCAGTATTTGGTCCCAATTCTCTAGTTAACAATTGGCCATCGCTATTAATCAAATTAGCAACTTCATTGTATATTCTGACATAACCTAATTTATCAGTTTCTACAATATCAAAATCATCAGCACAAACCCATTTATTACCGATTTGGTAATATTCTTGACCATTGATCATTGCAGTGGCTGAAATTGTGATTTCACTGCCATTTACTACAAGATTTTTACCGGTTTCAGCACCAGTTAAGTCATGTAGTGAAACTGTTCCAACAACTTTTGGAATAATGGTAATTGGTGTAGCTAATGTATTTACGGTTGTAGGATTTACTTCATCATCATTTGCGCTAACGGGTACTGGATTCTCCTTAAAGCTTAATTTGATAACTTGTGGTGCTTGTTCATATTTACCTTGTAGACTAGTCGTTGGACTCAACAAAGTATAGCCGTTTAGACTAGCTTCTTTAGTTAAATCAAAACTATCGCCAATCAAGTTGCCATTGACTGTTTTAGTTAGAGGAACACCATTTGACATGATTGGATTACCATTTTGATCAACATATTCGATAGTAACGTTAGGATGATCTTGCCAAATTAAGGGTTGAGAATGCATGGTTGCGGTGAGAAGTGGATTATAAAAGCCTTGTACTTTATTTTCATCGGCAGAAAGAAATGGATATCCGTATATCAACATTTTGACACTCATATCAGGATTATCAATTTCGTATGTGTCATTGCCCAAGCTCTTAACTGGACGAACAACTGAATCAGGATCATTGTAAGCTTCGAAGTCATTAGGGTTCTTAAATTCAAATCCATAATTATCATAGATTGGATCAGCTTTGAAAATAAGTGGTTGCCCCTTGACACCATATACTGGAGTTGGGTCATACTTCATACCATGTGATTGAAATATTGCTACTGTATAATTATCAGCAAAAACATTTTTGAGGGGAGAAAAATCATCAATCGTGGAATTTAGAAAATAAATATCACCCAAGAAGCCTCTTATACCTTGAGATGTTTCTCTCTTTGAGTTTTGTTCAATCCATGGTGCAATTGTCTTTAGCTCATCGTTAGTCAATCCATTAAATGGTTCATCCCCACTAAGTGATAGTTGATTATCAATATCATTAGTAGGAGTTAGAACTTCATTAAGCATATCGTGAGATATTGCCATTGTTAGTTTTGGAATTTGACTTACATTTATTTCTTTCATAGTTCCATCACTATAATTACCAAGTAAATTCAATTTAGATAATTTCAAACCATAAAGTGGAGTCAAACTTGGATTAGCCTTGGCATCTGAAGCTAAAGTTCCTGTAAAGCTAACAATATCATTAGGCAATAGCTGTAAATATTGCATTCCATCCAAACTTTCAATTGGTGTAACATCTTTTGAAGATTCTTCACCGTTTCCATATCCGTCAGCAATTTCTGAACCATTGATATTCAAAATTGCTCCTTTAAAATTCTTGATATCACCAACGGTAATATTATCAGTGGATTTTAAACCCAAGCCTTGTTTTACTAAACCAGCTAAATATGGATCAGCAAAATTAACTACTGTTGTATCAGTTAAGTTATCAGGTAAAGCATATGAATTAGTATCATTAGTAATATTGGTTTGACCTACGACTGGTTTGTCTGGTACAGCTAAATTAGGATATATATCATTGTGGAGCACATATATTCCCTGCATTGAAGCATTCGAAAGACTAATGTCAACGCCATTCATATCCTGGACAACATTTTCATTCGAATTATTATCTGTTGCGGGTGAACTTGTATTTGTACCGCTATTGTCAGAATTTGTATTTGTTGTAGTTTGATTTGCTGTAGAACTCGTATTTACATCATTAGTTGAGGGTTCTGAAGTTGAATTAGTGGCTACTGCAGTAGAACCCTGGTTTGCTGAATTATCTTTCAACGAACTATCAGATGAATCATTCGACGAATTATCGTTTGTACTAGTTGTAGCTGTCGAATCTCCCTGATTTTTGGCAGCACTAATTGAAGAATCATTTACTGATGATACAGCGGTTTGTCCCTTAGTTGTATCATCATCAGTGGCTACACTAATTTTAGCAGCTGTTGGCGTCGCTTTTGTTGCTGGAGCTAACGTAATTGTTTGATTGTTAGTTGTTTGATTGTTAGTTATTTGATTATTAGTCGTTGTATCAGCCTTAACCGTTTGTCCTGACAAAATTGTTAATACTAATGCCGAAATAATTGTGGCACCCAAATATACACATTTTTTATTTGTTAACATATATCATTACTCTTTTCTTAATTCCCTTATTCATAATCGATATTAATGTGCATTTTTGAATCATTCCAATAAAAGGTCGTCATAATTTATTAAAAAAATTATCCTAAATTTAAAATACATACTCTCTAGAGTCCATTCTTTTCTATACAGAATGTAACAACAAAATAACCTCCACAACTTAAATGTAGAGGTTATTTCTTTATGCTAAAACATATTCATTTATAGCGACACGATAATATTCCCGGCCATTGATAGTAGCAAGTTGATCAGTCTTCCAAGATGTTCCAGGTGCTAGAGTTTTGCCAATCAATTTACCAGTATGGTCATAAAGTGGAATTTCTGTCTTAGTTGTATAAATAGATGAAATTGGTTGATAAGTGGTTAATGAACTAGCTGGAATCCATTCATCGGTAGCGACACGATACATCTTTTCACCATTGATTGTGGCATAGCTGTCAGTTCTCCAACTAGTATTTGCTGACAAAGTCGTTCCGATATCTTCACCTTTAGAATTATAAATTGGTGTTGAACTAGTGAGAGCAACTGAAGTAGTTGTTGGCACTGCTGTATAAGGGATACCACTGGTTACAGGCACGAATTCATTTGTAGCAACTTGATAGTAATCATTACCGTCAATTTTTACGATCTTACTGTATTTCCAACCTGAACTTGGGGATACGACTCTGCCAATTTCTTTGCCCGAACTATCAACTAAGTCAACAGTATTGTTAAAAGTTCTGACTGTACCGGGTTTAGAAAATTCAGTGTCAGTAAATGAACTAGCTTCGACCCATTGTCCATAACCTACTTGATAAAATTTTTGACCGTTAATAGTTGTCATTGCTTTGACTCCTAAACTAGCTAAGAGTTCATTTTCTCCAGTTTGAGGTCCAGATAAGGAATCAACTGTTATAGGAATTCTTGATTGCACTTCATCATTAGAAGTTGGTGGAGTAGTTGGTGCTGTTGGAGTTGTGGTCGTTGTCGTTGAACCAGAACTAGTTGTTCCGGTATAAGTCGACTTAGGAATAGCTTTATATGTCAAAGTTATTGTTTGTGGATTTTGCGTATATTTACCTTGCAACGTTGGTACTGGATTTTGTAGAGTATAGCCATCAACTGCTGTATCACCGCTCAAGTCAAAACTATCACCGATCGTTGTTCCAGTGACAGTTTTAGTTAATGGTTGACCATTGGCATTCAAAATTGGTGTGCCATCACTATTAGTATATTTAATCTCGACACTAGGACCACTTTGCCAAACGACTGGTTGAGCATGAATCATATTGTTGATCCATTGAGTAGTACCATATTGCTTTACCAGTACTCCACCGAGATTGTAAGTAGGATTATATTTAGGATCAAACCCAGAATCACCGTAAACTAATTCATCATATGAACCAGTTGGATTTTGAATTACATAAGTGTCGTTTCCTTTGGCGGTCAAATCACCATATGCTGGACTAGCAGTATTCATAGTGAAACCGTAGTTTGAAGAAACATCTTCACCATCGAGTCCTTTGACTGGTGTTGAAGTAAACTGCATTGGTTGACCAACAACACCATAAACAGTTGTTGGATCGTAGACGCCACCAGTTGTATTGATGCTGAAGTTAGTATTTCTATTGATACCACCTAATGGTGAAAAATCACTGATAGTATTACCATTCATAACTAAACTGCCGTAAGTAGAATTATTAGAAAATTGAACAACCCAAGGTGCTAGGGTCTTCAATTCATCATTAGTAATACCATTGAACCCATCATCCCCAGCAAAATAAGCACTGCCAATTGGTGTTTCCAACTTAGCAATTTGGCTGACATTGATCTCTTTTTTAGAATTGTCGCTGAAATTACCAATCAATTCCAATTGGTTGAGTTTGATACCATACATTGGTTCCAAACTTGGATTAGCGTTTTCATCTGAACCTAATCTACCAGTAAAACTAATCGTATCATGTGGTAATAATTGTAAGTATTGCATCCCATCCAAACTCTCGATTGGTGTATATTCAGATTGTGTCAAATTGGCTGTGGCAGGATTTTTAGCTAAGTATTGTGATTCATCCAATGTCAAAGTAACCGTCAATGGTTGATAATTCTTAATATCTCCAACTGTGATTGGATCGGTTGCTTTCAATCCTAAAGCTTGTCTTACCATTCCGGCTAAAGTAGGATCCGAGAAATCAACCACAGTACTATCAGTTAAATTACTTGGTAACTTGTAATCACCAGTATCAGCTGTAACATTAGTTTGCCCACCGGGTAATGTTGTAGGAACACTCACTGGTAAACTTGAAGCTGGTAAAGTTGCTCCAGCACCGCTACCTGAAGTACTAGATGTTGAACCATTCGTTGGTGCTGTTGTGGTTGTATCATTTGTCGTAGTTGTACTTGGTGTAGTCGTCGTACCACTATTTGTGCCAGTTGGTACAGTTGTCCCAGTCGTACTCGTTGAAGATGGCATTGAAGTTGTTGGCGTTGCTGTATTCGATGTAGTTGCAGTCGTCGAAGTTGTGGTTGGCGTAGTAGTTGAACTAGATGTCGTTGGAGTTTCACTTGTCGTACCTGATGTTGTTGAACTTGAGGTTGTTGAACTTGAGGTTGTTGAACCTGTCGTTGAAGTCGTTGGCGCGGTTGTTACACTAGTCGTCACTGTTGGCGATACTGTTTCTGTCGTAGCGGTTGTTGGCGTGGTCGTCGAACTAGTAGAAGTACTCGTTGCAGCATCCACATTTTGTCCCGATAAAGACGTTAATACTAACGCTGAAATAATAGTCGTTCCTAGTTTCATACATTTCTTATTAGTTAACATATCAATCACTCTTTTCTTAATCCTCAAAATCGATATTAGAACGTTATTTTTATATATACCAATATAAAGTTTCTACAAAAAACAAAACAATTAATAAGTGTTTTAACAAGTCCTACTGCCGCTTATATTTTTTGATTTATCACATATACCATTCGTAAAAAAGAACTTGTGATCAATGTTATTTCTAACACTAACCACAAGTTCTTCTTTTTTATTTAAATAACATCACTAGCTGGAACCCATTCATCAGTAGCGACAAGATACATCTTGACACCATTGATCATGGCATAGCCATCTGTATACCAACTAGATCCACTTGACAATCCCCGTCCTAGGCTTTTACCTTGAGAATCATAAAGTGTTGCTCTAGTTTGGGTCTTGACCGTTCCTTTAGTTGAAACAAAATCAACCCCACTTTGAACAGGCAAGAATTCATCAGTAGCTACCTGATAATATTTAGCACCATTGATAGTTACGATCTTGCTATATTTCCATTCCGTATTAGGCATTAATTTTTCTGAAACTGGTTGACCATAAGAATTTACCAGACTAGTTGAACTATCAAAGGTTCTGACCACACCACTAGTTGGTGAAGCAACATTATTGTAATCACTGGCTAGAACCCATTGGTCGTATCCTGTCAAATAAAAGAGTTGACCATTGATATGAGTAGTAGCACGGACTCCTTCATCAATCAATTGTTCATCAGCTGGAGAATCGTCTGTTAAATCTTTAACTTGGATTGCAACTCTATCGGGAGATGTTGTTGTGGTTGATGTAGTTGGTTGAGTCGTTGATGAAGAACTTTGTCCAGTCTGAGAAGTATTTGATGTATAAGGTTGTGAACTGGTTGCTTGATAAGTTAAGTCAACTGTTTGAGGATTTTGAGTGTAATTACCCTTTAATAAACTCGTTGGACTAGTCAAAGTATACCCAGTTATTTGGCTATCAGTAGTCAAATCGTATGGATCACCAATCAAATTACCTTCAATTGTCTTTGTCATTGGAGTTCCATCAGCGTTTAAAACTGGTTGGCCAGCTGGATCCAAATAATCAATTGTAACTGTAGGATGTGCTTGCCAAATTATTGGTTGAGATTCCATTGTTACGGCTTCAAACGTCGTGGTACCTTTGTTTTCATAAGTCAAAGAATCCGGTGTATAATCAGCGAAACCAATTTGACCATAATTTAATTCTTTTGCATTAGGATCTGCATCGGTCAAAGTATAACTGTCATTTCCATTATTGGTTAGATTGTCATTTTTCAAATCAGTTGTTGGTACCGAACTAGAATAATGATAGCTATCGGCTATATCTTTTCCATCCAAGTCTAAAACTTTAGGTGCAGTAAACATGATTGGTTGGCCAGTTACCGCATAGATTGGCGTTGAATCAGTAAGTGTATTCGATACAGCGATGACAGATACGCTTTGTCCGGATTCAACACCTTGTAAAGGTGAAAAGTCCGAAATTCCTGAATAACCTAATTCAATCGTATGATAGCTTTGACCATTATCAGCGAATTTAATTATTGTTGGCGCAACTTGGGCTAATTCTTGATTGTTCAAACCACTATTAGCAGCTACTGTCGAGTCCCCATTCAATTCGTAAAGCGTTGCGTTAGAAGTATTCAATCCACTAAGTTGACTAATATCAATTTCTTTAGCACTAGGATCACTGAAATTACCCTCAATAGTAAAACTACCAAGATTTACCCCATCCAAAGGTCTCAAATCGGTATTAGCTTTAGCATCTGAAGCTAATTTAGCTTGGAATAAAACGGTTGTCTTAGCTGGTAATAATTGCAAATATTGCATCCCATCTAGACTTTCAATTGGTGTATCCTGTTGATCACTCATTGAAGCACCAGGCTTAGGGGCAGAACCATCGGCGGGATGATCCATCTCATAAGTAGTCATCATAACTCCTAAAGTTGGGTTGACATAACCTTTAATTGCTCCAACAGTAATCGAATCACTAGCTGGAATATTCAAAGCTGACTTAACAGCTGCTCCCAACAAAGGATCGGCGAAGTTTACTACAGTGCTATCGGTCAAATCACTTGGCAAAGCATATGGATTAGTATTACTTGTTGAAGTTGTTGGTGTAGTCGAAGTACCAGTTGTGCCCGTCCCCGTGGTTGTTGCGGTACTTGTTGAGCCAGTCGATGTCGAAGGACTTGTCGTTGATGTAGTAGTTCCCGTTGGTGTAGTTGAAGTAGTACTTGAACTAGTACTTGGTGTGGTTGCGGTACTTGTTGTAGTAGAAGTCGTTGAAACTGTGCTACCGCTAGTACTTGTAGTTGGACTTGTTGTACCAGTCGTACTGCTTGTTGCTGGTGTTGAAGTGTCGCTAGTTGTTGTAGTACTTGAGGTCGGACTCGTTGTTGGACTTGTCGTACTACTTGTTGTTGGTGTTGATGTCGACGAACCCGTTGTTGCAGTACTTGTTATTGAGCTACTCGTAGTAGTCGTCGGCGTCGAAGTACCACTAGTCGTTGAACTAGTTATTGGGCTAGTAACGCTTGACACACTCGAACTTGGTGAAGTCGTCGTATCGCTCGTAGTGGCAGCTTTTGCCGGTTGAGATGTTGTAATTCCTCCTAGAATCAATGCTGAAAATAACGTAACTCCTAAATAAACACATTTTTTATTTAATAACATATCAATCACGCTTCTTTCTTCAGCGCTTATATTAAATATTTCTAACCAATATGCCAGAATAATAATTCTCATTATTTTTTCTTTTTTTAAAGAACCCCATTACCTCAAGCATTTCCGGTCTTTAGCGATGTACTATTCGTAAAAAGTGAAAATTGACAAAAATAGCCATGATATTTATATTATCTTGTTCATTTTTCTAAAAAAGTTTATTAAGTGAATTAATAATATTACTTTAATAAAGTTTTATTCCACTTTTGGAAAAAACCTCTTACAAAAATTGAATCAAAATTTCTAAGCAATGATAGTACTATATTACTTGTAATAAGGATTGACCTCATATATATCGTTAAGACAATTCAAGTACATTTGGCAGTGTACACGAAATTGATATGTATACAAAAAAAAGGATGTCCGTGGTCGGCATACCACGAACATCCAAATTAATAATTCACACACAGAGTTATAAAAATAAATTAAATAGTAGCCTTGAAAGTTTGTTCAACTACATCGTACATGGCAACGTATTGATCAGGAGCAACACGTAAGAAAGGCATACCGTTAGACGTATTGATAACAGTATCTGTAGCCCATTTGGTTCCGGATGCTAAAGATACGTCGCTTTTTTGTACCAAATTATGATCATAAACATTAACAGCTTTATCCTTACCGTCGAGTGATTGAACTTTGATTACCATTCGACGGTTTTTGTATGCAAAACTATCTTTTGAGCTTAAAAATTGGTTAGGTGCAACTTGGAAATAACTAGTTCCATTAATATCTTGAGTCTTAGCAACTTGCCAAGTACTGTCTTTTTCAAGAGCAACGTCAGTAGCATTCCCATTTTGATCATAAACAGGTGCTTGTTCAGAACTTACTTGAGCAAAATTCCCTTTACTTACTGATTCAGCATTAACATCAGTAGTTGATACTAAAGAACCTCCGACACCTAAAAGTGCACACACTAAAAACAATATAGATTTTTTCATTTTTCCTTGACCTCACTATAATTCAAATAATTTAACCCTCTGTGCACTTATTTTTTGGCAGAAAAAAAGCGCACACAAAATTGATGTTATGTAATACAATAAAAATTTTAATATTTCACACAGTCAGCTATATAACTTTGGCATAATTATAAGCAACTTTATATTACAAGGTTTGGATAACTATTACAAGAAATATCGTTCAAAAATGCTTATTTTTTTTATTAAATTTTCAATATATTGTATATCGCAAAAGTTAGAAAACGTTATAACCATTGATAATATTGACTTCTGTAGTCCTATATGTCATGAAAATAAAAAAAAGACTATCTTACTCAAGATAATCTTCTTGTTTATTTAGAGTTTAGCCGAAAATTCTTGTTGCACAACATACCACATGCCCACATATTCATCTGTCGCTACACGTACAAATGGCATTCCATCTGGTGTAAAGATTACCCTATCTGAATACCAAGAAGTACCTGGTGCTAGTGCTACATCTGATAATTGAACAAAGTTATGATCATACAAAGGCACATCTCCATCAGTTGATGAAACCTTGATAACTTCCGGTCTGTTACTGTAAGTGTAGCTATCCTTTGAACTTATATACTCATCAGAAGCTACTTGGTAATAATCTGTATTCTTAATACTAATAGTTTTCCCAAGATACCATGTACTATTTTTTGAAACTTTTCTCCCAAGATTATCTCCGTTAGAATTATATAAGTCTGCCGAAGACGAATCTACATCTACAAAACTTCCGCTAGTTACAGATTCAGCCTTGACACTAGTCGGTGAAAATGAAAAACCTAAGCCAAGTAAGATTGCTAAAAATATTACTGTAAGTTTTTTCATTTTTTATACTTCCTTAGTCTCCTTAGACTAATTAAACAGTAATATGTTTAAACAAATATTGCAATAATTGAGCTTACACATTTATTTATAAAAAAAATCATCAGATTGAATAATCCAATGATTTTTAATTTTATTTATGTTCTATTTTCTTCAATAAATCAGTATTTCCATTCACTTTAGCAAGATAATACGCTAAGTTATTGAAAGTTTCATAATCGGCTTCTTTGCTCTTATCGTCTTTTATCGATAAAGCAGCAAAGTAATTCAATTCATCTAAGAAATATGAAACATGATTTTCGTAAGCAAATTTTAAACCACGTTGACTGAAGTCAAATGATGTTTGATAAGATTGCATTTTAGCAAAAGAACCAGCTAAAGTCTTGCAAATAAAGAGGATTTCCAATTCATTGGCATTTTTGAGTTCGACATCCTCATCACAAACATTAGAAATCATTTGGAAATAGTATTGTGCGCGGTCATCATGTTCTTGTCCTAAGTAATCTAGTCCTTTGAACAAATAAGCTAATAAAGTATAAATATCATCATCAGCTGATTTAGTATATTGTAAAACTTTATCAAGAGTAAACAATGACGCATCATAGTTACCCTTCCAATAATCTAACACACCGGTAATCAATTCATATTGCTTCATGTCATTATCACTCAATTTTCCTTCAAGTGATGACAATCTTTGTGCTACATCTGAAGTTTTCTTCAACAATGTATCTTTCTCTAGCACATCCAAGGCACTATCCTCTTTGGCAGAAGTTTTACTTGAAAAATCACTGAAAACGTCATTTAATGTTAAATTCAATTTCAAGCAAATCTTAATAAGGATATTGACCGTGGGTGCGATATTATGTTTCTCAATTTTGCTAATCGTATTCTGAGTACAAATATCGTCAGCTAACTCAATTTGAGTTAAGTTCATTTCTCGTCGTTTATTATAAATAATTGATCCAAGAAACAATGGCAACACACTCCCATCTATCGTTATGACATTTATCAATAATACTATACCACCTGATAAAAAAATATATATAGTTATCGTGAATAAATAATCCAAAATTAATATATATTTTTATTAATATTTGCATATGCACAAAAAAACTTGTGCTCAATTTCCAGTATTATCAATCATTGTAAAAAAAAAGCAGTCGAACAAATTAATGTCCAACTACTTTAGTGATGCGGGTAAGAAGATTCGAACTTCCACGGAGATAATTCTCCACAAGATCCTTAGTCTTGCGCGTCTGCCAATTCCGCCATACCCGCATGCACGTTCTACTATACACATAAATAAAAAAATTATCAAGACGAAATAGTAATATCTTTGATATATTTTAGTTTCCCGTGACATTTCCCACAAACATACTTTCGAGTATTTATTTTTTTTACGCGCTGATAAATATGATGGCAATTATTACATTCATAAATGTGATGATTTTTTCTATGAACAGAGCTTTTGATTGGAGAAAAACGACTACCACCGACTTGTTGTAAAAGAACTTTAAACGTTCGATCTTTATGCTGAGCTGGTAGTCCATCATTGTACAAATGATAGTGACATAATTCATGTTTTATGACACCAACTAATTCATCTTGACCAAACTCTTGATATATTTTTGGATTAATATCAATATTCCTATCTTGCAAATGAAAACGACCGCCAGTAGTTTTCAATCGACTATTAAAATATGCTTGATGAATAAAAGGTTTCCCAAAATATTCTCGGGAAACCTTTTTTACTAATTCAGTTAATTCTAAATCTGTCATTTTAAGCTAAGTTAGTCAACTTTTGAATCAATTTAGAAAACTTATCCATATACTCATCTTGCTTCTTTTCTGCTTCATCAAACTTGTGACGGTCAATCGTCTTATTGTCGCCGATACTTTCAGTCATATCAGCACAACCAGCAACATAATTCTTGAAAGCTGAAACTAAATTAATGTGTGTTCCCATCAATCTAGCTGGTGCTTTGCCCTTTTCCAATTTAGCTAAAGTTGTTTGGTAATTCTTTGTACCAGTGGCAAAATCCTTTTGAATCTTTGTGTATTCTACATCGTCTAACTTATCAACTTTACTACGGTCTAATGCATCACGTAATTTTTCAAATTCTGGATTAAGTTTATCTTGTTCATCTTGAATCGATTGAACAGTACTATTAATTAAATTGCCATATTGCATGGCTCTCTTTTGTGCGGCATTCATAGTAATTACCTCTTATTTTCTTTTTGTGTTTTTTCAGTGTAAATATCTTTTTCAATAGTAAATCTAGGACGTTGTTTAACCTCGCTAAAGATTTTCCCAACGTATTCACCAATCACACTAATACTAATCAATTGTACACCACCAAGTGCCCAAATTGATATCATTAGTGACGACCAGCCATCGACGACATTACCATTGATTTTTTGAATAAAACTATAAATCAATAAAATCAAACTGATTAAAACGATAAAAAAGCCTAACCCCATGATCATCTTTATAGGAACAATTGAAAAAGAAGTGATTCCATCCATCGCAAATTTGATCATCTTGCGTAATGGATACTTAGATTCACCAGCGAATCTTTCTTTACGAGCATAGTAAACTTTGGCAGATTTGAAACCTACTAAAGGTACGATCCCCCGCAAAAACAAATTTCTTTCACGATAACTCAACAAAACTTGGCATGCTCTTTGGCTCATCAAACGATAATCGGCAGAATCAGGAACTAAATGAACCCCTAAAAAGCCCATGAATTTATAGAACATCTCAGCTGTATTACGCTTAAAAGCCGTATCAGTATCACGATTATTTCTTACGCCATAAACCACTTCTGCACCATCGAGGTATTCATCAACCATTTTGGGAATGGCATTAACATCATCTTGTAAGTCAGCATCTATCGTTATAACGGCATCTGAATCTTTGGAAGCCCGAGTTACTCCGGCTAACAAAGCTCCTTGATGACCAAAATTACGACTTAATTTAACACCAGAAACAATCTTAGATTCTTTGGAAAAATTATCGATCATACTCCAAGTTTTATCTTTACTACCATCATCGACGTAAACAATTTTACTGTTAGCAGAAATCTTACGTGATTCGATCAAACCATTGACGATTGCTGATAATTCTTTTGTCGTTTCTGGCAAAACCTCTTCTTCGTTGTAGCAAGGGACTACAATACTTAATTTGAATAAATCAGACATTCATTTTCCCCCATTTTAATTTAAACCAATCGTAAATCCAATATAGGCCAATTCCGCCTAAGATTGCGATAACAGGTAGAAATTCTAGTCGATACCTACCCTGTACTTCAATTAATAATTGTACAACGGCGTATGCCATTAGTGGTAATAATAATAGAAATATCTCTTTGTTGGTACCTTTCAATAATTTGATTGAACCAAACCACGACAAGATTATCAAGACCAGCGACCCTAAATAACCCAATAGCTTAACAAAATTACTTATCTTCAATGAATGGTTAGTTTCAATTCCAGTAAAATCGATTGTGATCGCCCGTTGCGCCCATAATTTAGCATTCTTGTTCCAAAATAACTTTAGCCAACCATGGGTTGCATTGAGGTTATCGATATTTTCACGGATAACTTGATGTTCCTTAGCACTCATCTTATCGCGACTATCCTTGAGATTGAAACGATCGACCATCTGTTGATCATAGGCACCATCGGAATTGGCATCCAAGCCGACTACGAATTTCCATTCAGAATCTCGATTAGTTAAACCATAAGAATTGAGTCCAGAATTTTTAATAGCCAAGCTAGCCCCAGAAAATATCACTTGATAAATCAATAGGGTGATAATTATTTTGACAATTTTAGACCAGTTAAGGTGATTTTTATCAATCAATAAATAAAGTAAACCGTAAACAACGGTACCCGCTATAACGACTGGACCAATTGGTCGAATGATACTACCAATACCTAGTGTCACACCTGCTAGTATATAAGACCAATACTGGTCCTTTAGAATCAAGTAAAACGTTACTAAGAATAACAGCATCCCCAAGTATTGATTATCCGCCTGACTATTCAAAGCAAACCAGTCCAAATCAATCATCAAAATAAAGACTGATAAACGGGCTATCTTAACTTTTTTTGTTATTTTAATTGCTAATAAATAGACCATCAAAAGTATCAAAATTTGATACAGGACGTTTAACAACTGAATAGCTATCACATGGTGTCCAAAAATTTTGACCACCGTCATAACATAGACTAAAAAGCCAGTTTGATAAGCCCACTTAGCAAAATAATCATTATCGTAACTAAAGATTTTTTCACCATTCAAGGCTTTCGGAGCCATTCTCCAAAAGGCTTTAAAGTCACTAACTTGTGTCTGTGGAACCATCTTCAACCAAATTAAGGCAACAATCGCAAAAATCAGTAAAAGACTAATTAAAATCAAACGATTGAGAGTTTTATCATCATCCCGAATTCGATAGAGTAAGTAGCCTACTCCACCAACAAAAATAATTGCACAAAGAAAAACCAGTATCGCTAATACTGGTTCTATTTTTAAATAATTTAATGTATAAAAATGTCCAGCTTGAATCAAAACGACTGACGTAAAGATTACTAAGCAGACAATAACTAATTTGCTAATAATATTTTGAAATTTATTTAGCATGATACCCCTTATACTTGATGAATTAATTTGCTGTGTTTCTTCACAAAATCACCAAGTTTATCTAAACAAGCATTGATATTATCCATACTTGCAGCGTAGCTCAAACGTAAATGACCTTCACCACCAATACCAAAGAAACTGCCTGGTAAAATTGCCAAATGTTCTTCTTCTAGTAATTCGTTGGCAAATTTGACGTCATCTTGTTCAAGGCCTTCTGGAATCTTAATGAATAAGTAAAATGCACCATCGGGATCAGGACAATCAAAGCCTAATTTCTTTAATCCCTTATGCAAAACATCACGGCGAGCTTGATATTCTTGACGCATTGGAATTGGATCGTCATAACCATTCTTATAAGCTTCCAAAGCAGCGTATTGTGTAATTGAAGTAATTGAAGTTGTTGCCAATTCATGAATCTTATTGATCTGAGCAATCACTTCAGCAGGTCCACAAACGACACCAAAACGCCAACCAGTCATCGCATGCGATTTAGATAAACCATTCAACAAAATTGTTTGTTCTGGCAAAATTGTTCCGAACGATACATGCTTAAAATTATAAGTCAATTCACTATAAATTTCGTCACTAACGACAAAAATATCATGTTTTTTTAAAACTTCAGCCAAAGCTTCCAACTCAGCTTTTGTATAACTAACACCAGTTGGATTGCTTGGGTAATTCAATAATAAAATTTTTATTCTAGGATTTGTTCTCAAAACTTCAGCTAACATTTCGGGAGTCATCTTAAAGTCAGTCTTGGAAGTATCTAAATAGACTGGCGAAGCTCCGTTAAAATTAGCGTCTGGACCATAGATTGTAAATGAAGGCGATGGAATCAAAACTTCATCCCCAGTTTGCAAAATTGCATTAAAAACTGAGAAGACACCTTCTGTAACACCAGCAGTAGCCAAAATTTGGCTCTCTGGATCATAATTCAAATCGTACTTGTCATGTAGATAAGTAGCCACTGCATGTAAAAGCTCATGGTCTCCTTCGGGAACTGTATAGTGAGTTTTATTCTCATTGATTGCTGCAATAGCAGCCTTTTTAATATGATCAGGAGTTGGAAAATTTGGTTCCCCAACGGTCATATTAACAGCTCCGGATACACTCTTAGCTTTGGCATTAAACTTAAAAATATCTTGTTGTTTAATGGCCACAACTGATGGTTTCATAAGGGAGATTAAATCACTTTTCACTGTTAAACACCTCTTCTTAAAGATTACCCTTTAATTCTAACATATGATTTTTATTAGATAGAACTGATTGAGACATTAGTTTATTATTGTCCGCCAATGGGGTAAGCGCATTCAAAAATTCAACCAATTTGATAAAAAAGTCCAACCAATTCAAAAAATTGGTTGGACTTATTATTACACATCAAAAACTGTATAAGGTAAACGACGCTTATGAGCTGTCTTCTTATACCAATTCTCAATAATTTCAGCATGTTTAGGATCAATATCTTTGCCTTCAAGATAATCATCAATATCTTTGTAAGAAACTCCCAGAGCTTTTTCATCAGGAAGGCTTGGACGGTCTTCTTCCAAATCAGCTGTCGGAATTTTTTCATAAAGATTTTTTGGAGCGTTTAATTTCTCAAGCATTGCTTTACCTTGGCGCTTATCAAGCCGGAATAACGGCGTTACATCAGCAGCTCCATCACCGTATTTTGTATAAAAACCTGTAATGTTTTCAGCTGCATGGTCAGTTCCGACAACGACACCTTTTTTATCTCCAGCAATTGCATATTGGGCAATCATTCTAGCTCTAGCTTTGATATTACCCTTGTTAAAGTCAGAAATAGTCAAACCATTATCTTCAACGGCTTTTACCATTGCATCAACACTGTCTTTGATATTTACACGGACGACTTTATCAGCTTGCATCCACTCGATAGCTTGCATGGCATCCGATTCATCAGCTTGTTCACCATATGGCAAACGAACAGCGATGAATTGATAATCGTTATCGCCAGTTTCTTGACGAAGTTCTGTCATAGCAATTTCTGATAATTTACCTGCTAGCGTGGAATCTTGTCCACCAGAAATACCCAACACCAAAGTTTTCAAAAAACTGTGTTGTTTTAAGTAAGTCTTCAAAAAATCAACTGAGCGTCTAATTTCGGCTTCTGGATCGATTTCTGGTTTAGTATGTTCAAATTCAATAATTTCTTTTTGCAATGGTCTCATTTTTAGTCACCTAATCTAATATTGTTTACATCATTTCTAATCTTCTCAATATACTTCATCTTATGACTGTATAGTTTTGAAGATAAGTCGACTGGATAAATTTGAGGATTCAAAATACGCTTGTATTCATCCCAAAGTGAATCTAAGTTAGCTGCACAGTAGTCCTTGATTTCCTTTACATTTGGCAAATCATAAACTAATTTTCCATTAACGAAAATATCGTGTAGCAATGGCTTAGCTTGGAAATCTTCAACTGTCTTATTGATATACGTGTATTGTGGATGGAACATGTAAAGTGAATTGTGTTCGCGAGGATCTTCATTCCAGAAAGTTACATAGTCGCCTTCTGACTTATCGTTCTTCTCATTGTTAGTAATGCGCCAAACTTGTTTCTTACCGGGTGTAGAAATCTTAGCGGCATTGCTAGAAAGTTTCAAAGTATCCATCATGTTACCTTTGGAATCTTCAATACTTACTAACTTGTAGACAGCACCTAAGGCCGGTTGGTCAAAGGCAGTAATAACTTTAGTTCCGATACCCCAGACGTCAATTTTGGCATCTTGCATCTTCAAGTTCAAAACAGTCTTTTCATCCAAATCGTTAGAAGCATAGATCTTAGCATTAGGAAAACCAGCTTCATCAAGTTGTTTTCTGACACGCTTAGAAATATAAGCCATATCACCAGAATCGATTCGAACACCTAAGAAATTGATTTTGTTACCCATTTCACGAGCAACTTTGATTGCACTAGGTACACCACTCTTCAAAGTATCATAAGTATCAACTAAGAAGACACAATTTTTATGCGTTGTAGCATAAGCCTTGAAGGCATCATATTCGTTACGATAAGTTTGTACCAAAGCGTGAGCATGAGTTCCAGAAATTGGAATACCAAATAATTTACCAGCCAAAACGTTACTTGTAGCATCAAAACCGGCAATATAAGCGGCACGAGTTCCCCAAATAGCGGCATCGACTTCTTGTGCACGACGAGAACCGAATTCCATAACGGGATCATCGCCACAGACTGTCTTGATACGAGCGGCTTTAGTAGCGATAAGTGTTTGGAAATTAACCATATTCAAAACGGCAGTTTCAATCAATTGACACTGTGCTAGTGGTCCTTCAACTTGGAAAATTGGTTCTTCATTGAAAACCAAATCTCCTTCTAGAGCTGAACGCACTGTACAACTGAATTGCATATCTTTTAACCAGCGTAAGAATTCTTCATCATATTCCCCATATTCACGCAAGTAATCGATATCTGAATCTGAAAAACTTAAGTTCTTAAGATAATTAACTACATGTTCTAGACCTGCAAAGACAGCAAAACCGTTGTCGAAAGGCAGTTTACGGAAATAAACTTCAAAAACCGCCCGACGATTATGCAGCCCCTTCTTCCAGTATGTATACATCATATTGAGTTCATAATAATCAGTATGCAAAGTTAAATCTTCATTTTGAAATTGAGTCATCATATCTCCCTTAATAATTTGATTAACAAAATTTATTTTACATTAATTGGCATCCAAAGTCGCTTGATAGCCGTCATTTACTTTTTGAGCTAATTTTTCAATTGAATAGTTGTCACGAACTTCTTGATAAAGAGCTAAACCTTTTTGATCCAAGTTACCATCTTTCCAAAAATCATGGGCATCATTTAAAGCGCTGATTAATTCTTGCTCGTTGTCAGATTCAACTAACCAACCAGTTTCATCATTAATAACTTTATCAGTTGCACCAACATTTGTCGCAATAACTGGTTTGCCATAAGCGGCCGATTCTAGGTAAACTGTTGGTAAACTCTCCGACTTCGATGTCAAAACGGAAACATCGCACTCTTGATAATAGTCACCGGTATTTTCTCTAAAGCCAACGAATTCGACTTTATCCTTAATGTCCAGTTTCTTGACTAGTTCACGTAAATCATCCATTAACGGACCATCACCAACCAAAGTCAAACGATAGTTAAATTTGACCTTGCTCAATGCTTCTAATAACAAGCGATGATTCTTAACATCAACTAAACGCGCTACTTCCAAAAGACTAAAAGTCGATTGACGGTTGAATTGAGGATTCATTCCAGAAAAATCAATGGCATTGAAAACTTCAAAAGTTCTTTCATCAGGAATTTTCAATGATTCAAAATAATCTACCAAATCAGGATTCATGTAGAAAAGCGAATCTGCGCGTTTTAAGGCGTGAAGATTTAATTTGAGCATAACTGACCCTTTGAGCCCTGAAAAATCGATACGAGGGTCAGAATGGACTGTAATAACCCATTTAGCATTGATTTTCTTTCGAATCAAGGAAACAATGTAATTTGCCCGTGGACCATGAGTATGAACGATATCGAAATTATTATTGTTGATATATTTAATTAATGGTTTCAAAATAGACAAGTCAAAACGTTGCTTTTGCTCAATCACAGACACGCTTAATCCATTTTCCTTGGCCATTTTCGAAACGGGACCTCTTTGAAAGGTCAATAAAGTACTCTCAACACCAATTTGTTTTTGGCCCTTCATCAAGTTGATAATATAAGTTCTTGCTCCACCGTCTTCATTACCGGCATTAATATGTAAAACGCGCATTTTGACACCTCTCAAATTAATCTTTCTCGTGTATAATAATACATTAAAGGAGAACGCCATGCACAAAAATAGAGTAAATATTTTAGGTACAGAATTTGACAACTTTACCGCTAAACAATTCCACAAATATTTGGATGACGATTTAGACCTTAAAGCTAACAGATTCATCGTAACACCTAATCCTGAAATTGTTCTATCGGCCAGAAAAGATAGCAATTTTTCAAAAATTATCAATAATGCTGATTATGTCATCCCTGACGGTATCGGAATCATTAAAGGAGCCAAGAGTCTAGGCACTCCTCTCCATGAAAGAATCACTGGTTTTGATACTTTAGAATATTTAATTTCAGCTGTTAATCGCAAACAATTAAAACTTTATATGGTAGGCGCTAAACCAGAGGTCATTGAAGCCAGCGCTAAAAAAATCAAAAAACAATATCCTCAAGTTAACCTAGTTGGCTATCACGATGGATATTTCAAAGACGATGCACCAATCGTTGAAGAAATTGCTGCTAAAAAGCCTAATGTTGTTTTGGTAGCCTTAGGATCACCAAAACAAGAATTCTTCATCAACAAGTACCGTGATCAAGCAGATGCTGTTTGGATCGGTGTCGGTGGTAGTTTCGATGTTTTCTCAGAAACTAAGAAACGTGCTCCCAAGGTTTTCCAAAAACTCAATCTTGAGTGGTTCTACCGCTTAGTAACTGAACCAACTAGAATTGGTCGTATGATGGCAATTCCTAAGTATATGAATATGATCAATAAAGAAAAGAAAAACAAGAAATAACAAAATTTTTCTTTGGTTATAGTGTTAAATTGCCGTCGTCCGTTCGGCCCTGGAAAATTGCTGGAACGCTGCCGACGCAACTTGGAGCCTTTGCTAAGACCAAAACCGGGCAAAGTCTTCAAGATTGGTCTTCTACTAAGCAACAAGTTGCTAAGTAAAATTTGGCGGCTGAGCATTTTCCAGGACCTCGCTCCCGACTAGATAGTGGTTTCTATTTTTATATAAATTACTTCAAGAAATTAATAGAAGATATTATTAGAATAGCAGTACATTGCTGTGGTTCTAGGAATATCTTTTTTTATGGATTGGTACAAGAAAATAGAGAAGTTATTAACAAAGTATGTGTCTAATCCTACCTAAATAGAAACTGGACTCTAGTCGGGAGCAAAAATCCTGTGTCGGCTATGTTCCAGCCAGCCACAGGATTTTTGCGGACGACGGCATCCTTATAAAAAAATCCCGTTAGAAAATTAATTCTAACAGGATTTTTTATTATTCTTCTACATCAATTGTATAAGGATCCTCACCAGATCTTAAAAAGATTCGTGCATTCAACATTGCATAACTCAAAATGGTTACGAAATAAATACTTACTGAAGGTGCTTCAATAACGTGTCCTGTCATCAAAGCCATTCCGAATCCTAAAGCGACACTGGAAACTAGCATTGACCACTTAAATGACCACATATACTTGAATTTTCTAAGGAATGCTCCAATTAGATAAATCAAGCAATAAGCTAGTGGTGCCAAGTAAACGATTGTTCCGATAAAACCAAATTGGAAGAAAATATCAACATAATCCATTTCAACCAATTTAGCTTTCTTTTCACTCTTGAAGTTAGTAGCATAACCCATTCCAAAGGCCTTTTGTGCAGGCGTTGCTTTGGAGAAGTTGTGAGCCGCATTTTCAAAATAAACTGTTCGACCACTGAATAAGTAAGAAACCGTCTTATTAGTTTCAACGTATTTCTTTTGATCCTTAGTGATACCCTTTTTTGTCTTAGCCTGTTTTTTCTTATACTTGATCATATCACTGTGCAATTCAGCAGTTCTAGAAACGGCCATTGCAGGATATGCAGCAAAGATTCCACCTAATGTAACGACCAACATAGCGATGATTCCAGCCATGTATTTACGACGACGATTATCTTGGAAAAATTGAATTACTGAAGCCAAAATCGCCATACAAATACCAAAGACGATAGCTAACAAAGAACCCTTTGTTCCAATCAACAGAGCTGAGTAAATTGCAATAATAATCGTTAGCCAATAATAAATTTTTGACCAAGTATTAATTTTCTTAAGTGCATACCAAACCATAATTGGGAAAGAGATTGAAACAATTGCACTCAATTCGTTAGCTGCGAAGAACCAACCACTCTCTCCTAATTTGTAGTATGAATATGAACTGAAACTAGTATTAGTGAAGTGAGCCACAATCATGATGATACTGATAATGTTGACCGCAATAAAGACTACCTTTGGGAAAAAGCGATTGATGATTCGATCTTCAGCTAACTCCTCAAAAGCGTAAAAATATCCGAGCAACATAATTGGATAATACAAACTCTTTGCTAAAGTTGTAATTTCCAAAGATGGGATAAATAGAGTTTTAGTCTTGTAATTGATTGCCAAATTAATAGCTGATACTACTGCTAATAATACGAAATAACCAATTATTCGAAACCCGTGTTTATTATCTCGATTCAAGATCAAGAATAATAATATGTAGAATACCGTTATCGCCATGACGATCATTCTAATCAATACCCCGAAGGTAATATTAATATTAAAACGCATCATCGTACCGGTAATGGCATCTAATACTGGTTGAAAGATAATGTACAGCATCAAGAAGATACTGTACTTTTTTATAAAGCTTTGCATAAGTGACTCCCAGTTTAAAAATTTAAAACATGTGTAGGTTATATCTTACCTTAAATTTAATTCTAAAGAAATTGATTATCTATCTTTCTAGATAAAATTCAAAACGATCTCCAGCGTATTGTGAACGAACGTATTCAAATGGTCTACCATCATCCAAGGTCGTTACTTGGCGAACACGTAAGATTGCTGAACCACGCTTAACGTTCAAGAAATTAGCAATTTTTTCTGAGGCTAAAATGGCAGAAACAGTTTGCGTAGCGTTACCTAATTTTAACCCAGCTTTGTTTTCAAGTGCTTTATAAAGTGAAGACGTTATGTCTTTTTTATTCAAACTATTGACAATATTTATTGGAATCGTTGCAACTTCAAAACAAATCGGTTGTTGATCAGCATAACGAATTCTTTCCATTCGTAAAACTTGATCACCGTCTTTTAATTTTAATTTTTCTAATTCACTGATTGATGGATCGGCCACGTGATAAGAAACCGTCTTACTTGAAGGCTTCTTACCTTGGCTCTCAGTGATTTCGGTGAAACTAGTCGTTCCAGACATTTTTTCTTGAACCTTGCTGCTAGCAACATACGTCCCTGATCCAACTTGTCTTTGCAAAATTCCCTCATCGACCAAAGTTTGGATTGCTTGGCGAAGTGTCATCCGACTGACATCAAAGTCTTGTGAAAGCTGTCTTTCTGATGGTATACGTTCCCCAACAGCCCACTTGCCAGATTCGATTTCTTTTCTAATTTCATTATGAATTTGTATATATACTGGTACCTTCATTTATTTGGCACTCCCTTTAAGCATTACTTCTGTTAATTATACAGTATTTTTGTAAAAAATTAAGAATTGGTCTAAAAACAATTATAACAAATACAATAATAGGTCTATATCAATTGACATAAAAAACTAATCAGTATATTCTAAAATGCAAGTGACTACACGATCTAACAGCGTTGCTTCCGTTACGGCTGTCTAAAAACAAATAAGGAGATTTTTTTATCACATGGATAATTATTCCAATAATTCAAATAGTAGTTTCACTGAACGTTTTTCAACTGCACTAAGAGATTTACCGAATGCACTAGGACAAGTTTTTAATTTCCAACGCAATGTGCATGAATTAAAGACCCTCAAGAAGTCTACCAAGGTTATGATGACCATTATGCTTTTAGCAACCTGGGCTTCATTTATCTTGGGAAAGGATTTTGGATTCTCTGGCTGGATCGGTGTCATCACCGGTACTTCCGTTGTCCTAAATCTAATCTTAGTTGATCAAGGTCGATTGACTAATTATAGTTGGGGTGTCTTAGGTTGTGTAGTTTGGCTAATCATTGCCATCAACAACCGTTTAATTGGTGATATCGCTTCGCAGTCATTTTACTTAATTATGCAATTCGTAGGTCTTTCAGTTTGGCATCGTGAGATTACTCAAGCTGACCAAGAAGAAGTTGCTTCTCGTAAATTAACTTGGCGCGAAGGAATCTTCTGGTTCTTGGCGACCTTTATTATTTATTTCATCGTTTTATTCTTCAGTAAACATTTGAATGGCGTCCAGGTTTACTTAGATGCTACTCTTTTGCCATTAGGAATTGTTGGACAAGTTCTAATGACTTATGGTTATCGTTCCCAGTGGATTGCTTGGATCACCCTAGATGTCATTAATGTTGTCATCTGGTTCAATCAATTACAAGTAGTTAGTCCTGCTTCCACTTCGATGTTCGTTCTACAAATAATTATGTTGGCTAATGCCATTTACGGCGCTTATCTGTGGTTTAAACCTAGCGACCAACAATAATATTTGAAACACTCAATATAACCGTCAAAAGCAATTATCCATCGTGTAGTCACTTAGGCATCGACAATCGTCGGTGTTTTTTCTTTGTGGAATAAAAAAAGCCGTCAAACAAGTTTATTCTTGTTGACGACTAACTGGTAAAAATTATTGGGTTAGATGGATTCGAACCATCGCATGACGGGATCAAAACCCGTTGCCTTACCGCTTGGCTATAACCCAATGAATGGAGGGGAGTGGATTCGAACCACCGAACCCGAAGGAGCGGATTTACAGTCCGCCGCGTTTAGCCAGACTTCGCTACCCCTCCATGTGTTTACCACATGTCTTTATCCGACTTAATTATATTACCGAAAATAACAGACCATTTCAAGAGTTTTTTGTAAAAAAAGATGAATCATTTTCAGATTCATCCTTTTAACTATTTTATAACGTCGACATTATCAGCTTTGACGAACTCATTTGTCGCTACCCGATAATAATCTTCATTATTAATTTTAATTACTTTATCAATTTTCCAATCAGTTTTGATAGCCAAAGCACGGTTGGTTACTGTATCGCCATGAGAATTATCTAGTGAAATGTAATCAGCACCACCATGGGTTCTAACTACTGAATATTTGGGTGTGTACAAGTAAATATCAGAAGCCTTGACGAATTCATTAGTTGCTACACGGTAGTACTTCTCACCTTTGATAGTCATGTACTCGTCAGTTTGCCAATTTGAGTCTGGTGAAAGAGCAACTGTTTTACTTAGGTTGCCATCTTCATCATAAATGTTGGCTGCTGATCTATCAGGATAAACAGTTAAGGTTTGAAGTTTGTGAGTATATTTGGAAGTTACTGTTGTTGTCGTTGTAGAAGTTGATGTGTGATGTGTTGATGGTGTTGTGGGTTTTACCGCAGGTTTATCTTTAGTGTAATAAATTGAATAATCAAAAGTTTCTGAACCTTCATCAACAGTCGTTGTAAATGTTTTACCCGTACTTGCTGCTTGTAACATCACAGAATCTGAAGAAAATTCACCATTATTAAGTGACTGTAAATAATTCTGAGTTTCTGGTAAATTGATTGGAATTATTAACGTTACTTTCAATTGTTTAGGTCCTGTATAACCATCTACCTCAGGTATATCAATATCAATACTTTGTCCAAAATATTCAAATTCACTCTTTGGAATACTGAAAACTAGTGGATAATAGGTATTTTGATCATCCTTGCTTTGAGTTTGATCAATATTATAACTAGTTATTTGTTTATCTTCGAGTTTAATGTCTTTATTTGCGAATGCAACGAAAAATGGTTCTGGCATTCCATCAAGTGTTTTTACATTCCAAGTGCTAACATCTTCTGTCGACTGAGGGTACTCTACTGAAACACTACTTTCCTTTGAACTAGTATTTATCCAACTACTAATAGATTTAAGCCCTGAATTCTTCAAATCTAAATTAGACATTTTTATTTGATAAAGACTGGGTAAATCGAGCAGCATATTTTTGCAGCTGCCTCCATTGAACGAACTTATGTCTATTGTTTGTAAACTAGTATCATCTTTAAACATTTCGTCTAAGCACGATACTCCTTCACTAACTTCAAAGGAACTTAAATCTAAATTAGTAAGACTACTATCCTGCTCAAACATTCCAAAAAAAGTGGTTACTTGTGATACATCAAGTTTATCTAAGCCCTCAATTTCCTTTAATTTGGGGAGTTCAGCGAATAATCCTGATGAATCAGTTGGAAGCTTTAATTTCTTTCCAGTTTCTGGTGCAATCACTACTTTAGTAATGGTATCCTCATAAACCTGCATCCAAGGTAAAATATTAATTAGATGCTGATCATCAGAACCATCAACGTAATCAGGAATTGCTGTTCCTCCCAAGTAAAGTACATTATCCTTAACATACCAAGTAGCATTACCCCATCGTTGTGGTGTAGCATCGGAGTCTTTCACTGATTCAGATGTTGATTCATTAGTTTGTGAATCATCAGCCAAAACATTCAACTGCCCCATGCCAAAAATCCCAATAAAAACAGCCAAACTATAAATTAAAGCTTTAACCATTCTCTTCATAAAATCATCCCTCTCTTAATTAGGATTATTATACTTCTAAATGAAAATATTCTTATATCAAAAATAAAAAAGTTGCTACCCGATTTGCACTCAAGGTAACAACTTTTTGATCATTATTAATCTGTGCAGCTTTGGTAGTTTGAGCAATTCCCAAAACTATCGCCAGTGCTGCGATGAAACTAAGAATCAACAGCTTGATTTTCTTCCTCATGAACACTCGCTCCTCCACAAATGTTTATATTAATATTGTAAACGATTTCATAAAGAATTTTAAATGTTTTTTTATCAGAAAACAAAAAAGCCATAACCGAAGTTATGACTTAGTTTAATTTCAAGAATTTATTAGTTAACACCGGCCATCAATTTCTTGATCTTAGGTACAAACATAATCAAGAGAACTGCGGCAACTAACGTAACGATACCAGTTACACCAAAGAACATCATTTCGTTTTGTGGATTTCCTGGTTCGAATAACTTAACTAATTGAGCATTAGCAGCTTGTCCAGCTGAATCAGCTAAAAACCACATACTCATCATTTGACCTCTGAAGGCCTTAGGAGCAAGTTTAGTTGTGGCTGACAAACCAACTGGAGAAATCAACATTTCCCCAACTTCGATAATAGCCCAACTTAGAACTAGCCATAGTGGACTAACTTTATCACCAGGAGCCAAGCCAATCAAAGGAATAATCAAAACAAAGTATGAAATAGCTGTAGCAACTAATCCCATCCAGAATTTAGATGGTGATGATGGTTGACGTTTAGCTAATTTAATCCATAACCATGCAAAGAATGGTGTATAGATAATGATGAAGAATGGGTTAAGCATTTGGAATTGTGGAGCTGACAAATGCAAACCAGCAAAGTTCAATTGAGTTTGTTCAGCAGCGAAAAGTGCCAAAACAACTGAACCTTGTTCTTCAATTGCCCAGAAAATTGCAGCAGCGATGAACAATGGAATATAAGCAAATACACGTGATCTTTCGACCTTTGTAACCTTTTTACTTGTTAGCATCATTACGAAGTAACCAACAGGCAAAGCGATACCTAAGATACTCAAGATAGTGATGAAGTTATCAACTGTGAAAGCATTCATAGCCATCATAGCTACAACAATAATAACAAATGCAATTACACCAATGATGACACATTTGTAGAATTTACTACGTTCAGCATCAGTGATTGGATCTGGAGCTTGTAAACTTTCTTTAGGAAGGTACTTACGACCGTCCCACCAGTAAACTACTAATCCTAAGAACATACCGATAGCAGCTAATGAGAAACCAGCGTGGAAGTTAAAGTGGTTCCACATCATTGTAACGGCTTGTGGAGCAATTAGTGAACCCAAGTTGATACCCATAACGTAAATACTGAAACCAGAATCACGTCTTGGATCTCCTTCGGTATACAATCCACCAACCATTTCGGATACGTTTGGTTTCAATAAACCAGTACCAATAACAATAAGTCCAATTGATACAAACAAACCAGTTTCGCCCATTGGGAGTGACAATACGATATGACCAAACATGATCAAGACACCACCCCAGAAGACAGTTCTTCTAGGTCCCAAAAGTCTATCACTGATAAATCCACCAAGCACACTAGACATATAAACTAGTGAACCATAGATAGACATGACAGATGCTGCAGTGGTACGGTCCATACCAAGTCCGCCCTTTGTTACAGCATAGTACATATAGAATAACAAAATGGCACGCATACCATAGTAACTGAATCTTTCCCAGAATTCAGTTAGGAATAATGTACGTAACCCTATCGGTTGACCGAAGAATCCTCGGTCCTTCTTTTCGTCCATTAAAAAATTCTCCTCACATTACACAAATAATATATTAATATTAAACTTACAAACCAAAAGTGTCAAAACATTTTTTAATAAACAACTCTTAAAGCCTTATATATAGGCAAAAAAAAATAAGAACCTTTTAATATAGGCTCTTATTATTTAGCGTTATGTTTGAAGGCCATTGTTGCTTTAACGGCCTCTTTCCAACCATCATAAAGATCTTTTCTAAGAGATTCTTTCATTTTGGGTTGATACATCTTACCCGTTTGATAATTTTTCTTAATATCATCGATGTCTTTCCAAAAACCTACTCCTAATCCAGCCATGAAAGTCACTCCCAATGAAGTAGTTTCCAATTCTGATGAACGTTGCAAAGAAATTCCCAAAATATCAGCTTGAAATTGCATCAAATAATCGTTAGCAGATGCTGCTCCATCGACTTTTAAGACTTCAATTGGCATCTTAGCATCAGAACTCATCGTTTCAATGATATCTTTAGTTTGATAAGCAATTGCTTGTAAAGTGGCTTTGACCAAATCTTTGTCAGTTGTACCACGGGTAATTCCAAACATTGTTCCATGAGCTTGATTATCCCAATATGGTGCACCCAAACCGGCAAAAGCTGGAACAACATAGACTTCGTCATGATCAGTTGAACTTTTGGCATAATCTGAAGTTTGCGGAGTATTGTTGATCAAACGCATATCATCACGCAACCACTGTAACGCCGCTCCAGCCACGAAAACACTGCCTTCTAGGGCATACTTAATTTCACCATTGATACCGTAAGCAATCGTCGTTAACAAATTATTATCGGATAATGCTGGCTTATCACCGGTATTCATAACGGCAAAGGCACCAGTTCCATAAGTATTCTTGACCATTCCTTTTTCAAACGCCATTTGACCAAATAGTGAAGCCTGTTGAGAACCGGTCATCCCAGCAATTGGTATTTCCGAACCATAAAATTGATAATTTTTAGTTATTCCAAATACTTCTGAATTCGATTTAACTTCTGGCAACATTGCCTTAGGAATATTAAAAAGCTTTAATAAATCTTCATCCCATTGCAAAGTATTGATATTAAAGAGCATTGTTCGGCTTGCATTGGCATAATCGGTCATGAAACTAGCTCCATCAGTCAATTTCCATAATAACCACGTATTAATAGTTCCAAAGAGCAATTCACCTTTTTCAGCTCGTTCTTGAGCACCCTCAACGTGATTGAGAATCCAACGAATTTTAGTAGCTGAGAAATAAGGACTGATAATCAAACCAGTCTTTTTATGTATCTCATCTTTGAAACCTGCCTTGATCATGTCGTTAGCCAAGTGAGCAGTTTGTCGACTTTGCCAAACAATGGCGTTATAAATTGGCAGACCCGTTTCCTTATCCCAAACGACTGTCGTTTCTCTTTGACTAGCGATTCCGATTGCCTTAATTTGATTTGGCTTAATGCCTGAATCGATCAAAGCAGTGGCGATAGTCGTCTGTACAGCATTCCAAATCAGATTGGGATCATGTTCGACCCAACCAGGATTCGGTAAAATTTGTTGAATCGGATGTCTGGCAACGGCTACTTTTTTACCATTATGGTCAAAAATAATAGCTCGAGCTGTTGTTGTCCCCTCATCAATTGCTAAAATGTATTCTTTTTCCATTATTAACTCCTAAATACGAAAAAAGGCGTCTCCGCCTTTATGATTCTTAAATAAACTAAGGTTAACATTAATTTTTCGTCACTACTGACTAAATCATATTTCTTATTCCTTATTTCAAGAAATAAAAATAGAATTACTATCTAGTCTGGAATAGCAAAGAAAATTGGCTCAGTAGTGAAATTATTCTTAGCAACTTGTTGCT
>OMJG01000157.1_pt1 | contig 50943 bp, 45 predicted proteins | sample 1646431 | NCBI WGS metagenome assembly OMJG01 (sample SAMN03771674, study PRJEB25209) | food metagenome | isolation source: Cotija cheese | place: Mexico:Jalisco,Michoacan | collected 2011-12-12 | reverse complement strand
GGTAACTGGAGTTCAGACGTGTGCTCTTCCGATCTCGCGGCGCCCAGGCTCGGGAGCGGGCCCGCTCCGCTCGGGCCCGGCGCGGCGGCGACCCCGGGGACCTGCTCGACTCCTCGACGCTGCGCACCCGACTGGCCGCCGCGGAGGACTTGGAGCGGCTGCTCGAGCGGGTGCTCGGCGGTCTGGAAGCCCGCTCCCGCACCGCACGGCGTCGAACCCGGTATGCCCGCGCGGGCGCGCAGGCCGCGCGGGAGGCGGGCTTCGCCGATGTCTCCGAGGCGCTGGCGCGGTCCCTGGATCCGCAGCGGCGCGGACAGCTGCGCCGGACCGTGGCCGCCGAGGAGCAGGAGCGGGCCCGGCTGGAGGAGGCCTGGCAGGCCCCGGCCCATCGCAGGCTGCTGGAGGAGGCGCAGCGGGCCGAGGCCGAGGGGCTGGATGCGGCGTCGATCGCCGATCCGCAGCGGCGCGGCGAGCTGGTCGAGGAGGCCGCCCGGCGCGAGGCCGCCGCCCAGGAGGAGCACGAGCGGGTCCTGCTCACCCGGGAGCGGGCCCAGCAGCTGCTGGCCGATCTGCGGGAGCTGGCCGTCCGCTGGGAGGACTGGGCCCGACGCTCCGGGCAGCGGGCCGAGCGGGCCCGGCGCATCGGGGACCTCGCGGAGGTGGCCGCCGGCAACGGGGCCGAGAACCTGCAGCGGATGTCCCTGACCACCTACGTGCTGGCCGCCCAGCTCGAGGAGATCGCCGAGGCCGCGAGCCTGCGGCTGCAGCAGATGAGCTCGGGGCGCTACACCCTGCGCCACTCCGACGCCGCGGCCGGGCACGGGCGCCGCTCCGGGCTGGGCCTGGAGGTCTTCGACGCCTGGTCCTCCGTGGCCCGCCCGACCAGCTCCCTGTCCGGAGGGGAGTCCTTCATGGCCTCGCTGTGCCTGGCCCTGGGCCTGGCCGACGTCGTGCAGGCCCGGGCCGGCGGGGTGCAGATCGACACCCTGTTCGTCGACGAGGGCTTCGGCAGCCTGGACGAGGATACGCTGGAGGACGTCATGGACGCGATCGACGGACTGCGCGAGAACGGGCGGGTCATCGGGCTGATCAGCCACGTCGCGGACCTGCGCGCCCGGATCCCGCAGCACCTGCGCGTCCGGCGCACCCCGGCCGGATCCCTGATCGAAAGCGACGCAGGATGAGAACCCCACCCGCCACGGCACCCGGGTCCACCGGGTCCTTCCGCATCCCCCCGGCCGCCCGGGCCGGCACGGCCTGGGCCCGGCTGCGCGTCCTGGCGCGCCTGGTCGGACTGGGCTACCTGGGGGTGACCGTCTTCGCCCGCCTTCCGGTGGCCATGCTGCCGCTGGGCACGCTGGTGATGATCGCCTCCTGGACCCGGCAGGTGCTGCTGGCCGGGTACGCCGCCGGCGCGGTGGCCCTGGCGCTGGCCGTGTCCGTCCCCCTGTACGGGATGCTCGCCCGACGCGTGGGCCAGCGGGTGGTCCTGCTGTTCTGCTCGGCGGCCAACACCGCCGCCCTGCTGTGGCTGATCCACGAGGCCGACCGGGTGCAGCGGAACCCGGAGATCGGCATCGGGCTGCTGCTGGCGGCCTGCGCGGTCACCGGGGCCACCTGCGCCCCCGTGGCGGCCCTGGCCCGGATCCGCTGGGCGGGGGAATCCCAGCGCCTGGCCGATCGCAGCCTGCTGAACTCCTCCCTCGCCTTCGAATCCGTCGCGGACGTGCTGGCCCTGCTGCTCGGGGCCGCGGTGACGGGTCTGAGCTGCGTGATCGGCGGGCCGCACACGGGCCTGCTCATGGTCGTGCCGGTCAACGTCGTCGGGGTGCTGGCCTTCGCGTTCTTCCGGCTGCGCCACGCCCTCGGGCCCACCAGCCCGCCCCCGGAGCCCGAGGAGACGGCCGCCGACGCCGCCCGACGCTCCCTGATGTGGCTGCCGGTCGTGGGCATGGGCGCCCTGGGGCTGCTGCTCGGGTCCATGCAGTCCTCGCTGGTCAGCTACACCATGAACTTCGACGCCGTACAGTACGTGGGGCTGCTCTACGCCGTGCTCGGCGGATCCAGCTTGGTCTCGGCGGTCATCGTCGTCGGGCTGCGGGCCCGGACCAACACGTGGGGGGCGTGGCTGCTGTGGGCGTGTCTGCTGACGCTCGTGGGGATGCCGGTGTCCATGCCCACCGGGGATGCCACGCTGGCGCTGAGCCTGGTCGTGGAGGGGGCGGTGGTCGGGGTCGCCCTGATCGTCACCGACTCCGTGGTGATGTCCATCGCCCCGGTGCGCTCCCTGGACCTGGTGCTCACCTCGGCGCTGGCCTCGCTGCTGGCCGGCAACGCCCTGGGGCTGGCCTGGGGCGCGGTGCTGGGAGACTCCCTCGGCTACAATTCCGCGCTGATGCTCCCGGTGCTCTCCGCGGGGGCCTACCTGCTGCTGGCGCACCTGTACGGGTACCTGTGGCGCCAGCGCTTCGAGCGCCGGGAGACCGACGCGCGCCTGGCCCGGCACCTCGCCCGCCGCGACGGGCGGTGATCCGGCGGCGGACCGAGCCCGCGACCGCTGTCCCAGAGTCACCCCGTTGAGCAGCGCCGCTGAGCAGCATCGCCGAGCCATGCCTTCGACCATCACCGCCGAATGACGCCGCAGCACCGCGACGCGGACCGAGCCGGAGCACCCTCCGCAGGGGAGGATGCTCCGGCCCGGTCTCGGCCGCGGGACGGCAGCGTGCGGTGCGGGAACGGCGTCAGCGGCCGCGGTGCTCAGCGGCCGCGGTCGATCCACTCCTGCCGGTGCGGGGCCTCCGCCCCGATCGTCGTCGTCTCCCCGTGCCCGGTGAGCACCGCGGTGCCCGGGTCCAGGCCCAGCAGCTTCTCGGTGATCGAGTCGATGATCGTCGGGAAGTCGCTGAAGGAGCGGCCCGTGGCCCCGGGACCGCCCTGGAACAGGGTGTCCCCGGAGAAGACCACCGGGGAGGAGCCCTCCCAGGACAGCTGCTCGCCCAGGAAGCACACGGAGCCGGGGGAGTGGCCCGGGGTGTGCAGCACGGTCAGGGCGGCCCCGCCGGCGGGGATCCGCTGGCCCTCGCTCAGCGGCTGCGGCTGCACGTCCGTGTCCGGGTTGGCCAGCAGCCACAGCGGGCGGTCCTCGGGGTGCAGCAGCACCGGCGCGCCGAAGCGCAGGGAGGCCTCCGGGGCCAGGCCGGCGTGGTCGTCGTGGGCGTGGGTCAGCAGGATCGCGGTGACCTCCCGGTCCCCGACCAGCCCTGCCACGGCGTCCAGGTCGTGCGCCGGGTCGATGACCACGCAGCGGGCATCATCGCCGATCACCCAGACGTTGTTCTCCACCTCCCAGGTCCCCCCGTCCAGGGAGAAGGTGCCGGCGGTGACGGTGTTCTCGATGCGGGTGCTCACGCGTCACCTCCCGGCAGGTCCACGACGGAGCGCAGCACGGACCCGTCGGCCATCTTCTGGAAGGCCTCGTTGATGTGCTCCAGGTCCGTGCGCTCGGTGACGAAGGCATCCAGGTCCAGCCGGCCCAGGCGGTACTGATCCACGAGCATCGGGAAGTCCCGGGTGGGCAGGCAGTCCCCGTACCAGGCGGGGCGCACGGAGCCGCCGTGGGAGAAGACGTCGGCCAGGTCCAGGGTGAGCTCGGTGCCCGGGTTCGGCACGCCGACCAGGACCAGGCGACCGGCCAGGTCCCGGGCCTCGAAGGCCTGGCGGAAGGTCTCGGCCACCCCGACGGCGTCGATGACGACGTCGGCGCCGTTCCCGCCGGTCAGCTCGCGGATCGCCTCCACGGCGTCGCGCTCGGAGGAGTCCACGGTGTGGGTGGCGCCCAGGCGCTCGGCGGCGGCCAGCTTCTGCCCGTCCACGTCCACGGCGATGATCGTGGTGGCCCCGGCCAGGGCGGCACCCGCCACGGCCGCGACGCCGACCCCGCCGCAGCCGATCACGGCCACCGACTCGCCGCGGCGCACGGCCCCGGTGTTCAGCGCCGCCCCGATCCCGGCGGTGATGCCGCAGCCCAGCAGCCCGACGGCGGCGTACTGGTCCCGGTCCATGTCCCCTTCGATCTTGGTGCACTGGCCGGCGGCCACGAGGGTCTTCTCGGCGAAGGCCCCGATCCCCAGGGCCGGCTCCAGCTCGGTGCCGTCCTCCAGGGTCATCTTCTGGTGGGCGTTGTGCGTGTCGAAGCAGTACCAGGGCTCCCCGCGGCGGCAGGCGCGGCACTGGCCGCACACGGCCCGCCAGTTGAGGATCACGTGGTCGCCGACGGCGACGCCGGTGACGTCCTCGCCCACGGCCTCGACGATCCCGGAGGCCTCGTGGCCCAGCAGGTAGGGGAAGTCGTCCCCGACCCCGCCCTTCTGGTAGTGCATGTCCGTCTGGCAGACCCCGCAGGTGAGGACCTTGACGAGGGCCTCACCCGGGCCCGGATCCGGGACGGTGATGGTGGTCAGTTCGGCGGGAGCGTCCTTCTCCCGCACGATGACGGCCTTGACCTGCTGCATGGTTCCTCCTCGACGGTTGGGGTGGCCTCGTGCGGGCCCGGTCGACCCGGCCTCTCGGCGGGTGCGCCCGGGTGCGCGCACGGCGGCGGTCCGTGACCAGTCAATCACGAGAAGCCGCCGCGGCGTCCAGATGGGCCGCGCCGGCCCGGCGGAGGATTCCGCTGGTCAGGGCGTCGGCGTGGGTGCGCTGCGGCAGGGGCAGCGCGGTGCAGCCCGGCGCCAGCGCGGCCAGGCGAGCCAGGTCGGGTCCGGCGACGGCGTCACTCGTGCCGGCCGCCAGCAGGAGGGGCTGGCCCGGTCCCGGGGCGGGGGCGAAGCGCGGGCGGGTGACCAGCGGCAGCAGCGCGGCGATGCGCTCGCGGGGGATCGTGGAGCGGGCCAGGACCCCGCCCAACTCGGCCAGCGCGGGATCCGGATCCCGCGGCCCAGGAAGCACCCTCGACCCGGTGGGCCCGAGGCCCGCGGGGTCTTCCGAACCGGCACCGGGGCCCGGGGCGGGCGCGGGGGAGGGGAGGCCGGTCGGCGCCGCGGGAAGGTCGGCCAGCAGATCCCGGGCGGGCAGCCCGCCCAGGACCAGGCGGCACAGGGCTTCCGGCTCCTCCCGGGCCAGCTGCCACAGCAGCCGGGCGCCGAGGGAGTAGCCCAGCCCGTCCAGCAGCACCGGGACCCCGAGGCTCTCGCAGGCCTCGGCCCCGGCCTCCAGGATCGCCGCCAGCAGCCCCGGCACCCCGTCGGCCTCCTCCGCGGGGATCTCACCGGAAGCGCTGGCCCCGGCCGCGGGGGCGGGATCCCCGTGTCCGGGCAGCTGGATGAGCACCAGGTCCCGGTGGGCCAGGGCGCGGGTCCACCCCGTGCGCACCCAGCACTGCGCGGCAGTCACCGCCAGCCCGTGCACCAGCAGCACCGGCGGCTGGGCAGGCGAGAGGGCCCGCCCCGCCGCCCCGGAAGGGGCTGCGGGGCGGGCCCGGTGCAGGCTCCAGCGCAGGCCGGTCACCTCAGTCCTGTTCGGAGTAGTCCAGGTGGTCGTTGTCCAGGCGCAGCTGCCGGCCCTGCTTGACCAGATCGGCGTGGGCGTCGCGCATCTTCTCCGCCTGGCGGATGCCGCGCGGGGGCAGCTGGATGTCCTCCTCGGCCCGGATGCCGGATTCCAGCTGGCGGGCCCGCTCCAGCTCGGAGTCCAGCACCGCCCCGAGCAGCAGGACGTTGTTCATGATCCAGATCAGCAGCAGCATGACGATCACGCCACCGAGGGTGCCGTAGGTGGCGTTGTAGTTGGAGAAGTTGGAGACGTAGAACCCGAAGGCCGCCCCGGCCACCCCCATCATGACCAGCGCGATGGCGGCGCCGGGACTGATCCAGCGCAGCTTGGGCTGCTTGATGTTGGGGGTCGCGTAGTACAGCAGCGCGATCAGGGCCACGACCAGCACGAGGGCGATCAGCCAGCGCACCCAGTTCCAGATCTGGGTGATCTGGTCGCCGATGCCCAGGTGGTCGGAGAAGAACTCGATGACCCCGCCGGAGAGCAGCACGGTGAGCATGGTCAGCACCACGAGGATGACCATCGTGAAGGTCACCAGCAGGTTCCAGGGGCGCAGCTTCCAGATCGGTCGGCCCTCCACGACGCCGTAGATCCGGTTCAGGGCACGACCGAAAGCGCCGGTGTACCCTGAGGCGGTCCACAGGGCGCCGACGATACCGGTGATCAGGGCCAGGCCGGCGCCGTTGCCCTCCGTGAGCTGGCGGATGGGCTGCTCGATGAGGTCCATCAGCTGACTGGGGGCGTACGGCTGGATCAGGTCCAGGATCGTCTCGGTGGTCTGCTCACCCTGGCCGAACACGCCCAGCAGGGACACGACGGCCAGCAGCCCCGGGAACACCGAGAGCACCGTGAAGTAGGTCAGGGTCGCCGCGAGGTCCGTGCAGCCCTTGGAGGTGAAGGAGTTCAGCGTCCGCTTGAGGATGTAGCCCCAGCCGGGCTTGGAGATGCTGGTGACCTTGCGGGTCTTGTGCCGATGCGGCGAGGAGGACTGCTCCTCGTCGATCTCGGCTTTGGCGATGGTCTGTTCGGGCAGGTTCACCGGTGGCTCCAGTCGGGGGTCGGCGCGGGGACCGCGCAGGGTGGTCGCCGGGGCCGAGGCCGCCCGAACGACTCGGGCGGCATCGGCTCGCGGGGCAGCGGGGCTCTGTCAGCGGGTCTCGTGGTGGATGCCGAGCACCTTCGCGGTGCGCGACATCGTCTCCTCGGCCAGCCGGGCGTCGTCGTTGAGGCGGTGCCCGTAGGTCGGCACCAGCTCGCTCAGCCGCGAGGACCAGGCGTCGATGCGCTGCGGGAAGCACTTCTTGATGAGGTTGAGCATGATCGGCACGGCCGTGGAGGCGCCGGGGGAGGCGCCCAGCAGGGCCGCGATCGAGCCGTCCCCGTGGGTGATCAGCTCGGTGCCGAACTGCAGGACCCCGCCCTTCTTCGCGTCCTTGCGCATGACCTGCACGCGCTGGCCGGCCTCGATCAGCTCCCACTCATCGGCGATCGCCTCGGGGTAGTACTCCCGCAGGGAGGCGATCTTGGAGGAGCGGGTCTTGACCAGCTCGCTGAGCAGGTACTTCACGAGGTCCAGGTTGTCCAGACCGGCCCGGGCCATCGGGTAGATGTTGTCCGCGCGCACCGAGCGGAATAGGTCCAGCAGGGAGCCGTGCTTGAGGAAGTTGGTCTTGAACCCGGCGTAGGGCCCGAACAGCAGGGACCGCTTGCCGTCGACCCACCGGGTGTCCAGGTGCGGCACGGACATCGGCGGGGCCCCGACGGAGGCCTGGCCGTAGACCTTGGCGTCGTGCTGGGAGGCGGTGTCCTCGTTGGTGTTGCGCAGGAACAGCCCGGAGACGGGGAACCCGCCGAAGCCGCGGCCCTCGGGGATCCCGGACTTCTGCAGCAGCGGCAGGGCGTAGCCGCCGGCGCCGAGGAAGACGAACTTCGCCCGGACCAGCAGGTCATCATCCGAGTCCAGCAGGTTGCGCACCCGCAGGTACCAGGAGCCGTCGGACTCCTGGCGCAGGTCCTGCACCTGGTGGCCGTAGCGCACGGAGGCGCCCTGCCCGGTCAGGCGCTCGGTGAGCTGACGGGTCAGGTTGCCGAAGTCCACGTCCGTGCCCTCGGGGGACCAGTTGGCGGCGATGCGCTGGGAGGCGTCGCGCCCGCGCACCGTCAGCGGCGCCCACTGCTGGATCTGGTCGCGGTCCTCGGTGAAGCGCATCGAGGAGAACAGGGTCTGCGGGTGCAGGGCCTCCCAGCGCTTCTTCAGGTAGTCGCTGTGGGCGTCCCCGAAGACCAGGGACATGTGCGGCACCGGGTTGATGAAGCTGGCGTCGGCGAGCTTGCCCTCCTCCACCAGGGTGGCCCAGAACTGGCGGCTGAGCTGGAACTGCTCGTTGATGTTCAGCGCCTTGGTCGGGTCCACCGTGCCGTCGGCCCCGAGCGGGGCGTAGTTCAGCTCGCACAGGGCCGAGTGCCCGGTGCCGGCGTTGTTCCACGGGTTGGAGCTCTCCGCGCCGACCTTGTCCAGCCGCTCGAACAGGGTGATGTCCCAGTCCGGCTCGAGCTCCTGGAGCAGGACCCCGAGGGTCGCGCTCATGATTCCGCCGCCCACCAGGGCGACGTCGGTCTTCAGGGTCTTGGTCACGGCAGTCCTGTTCTCCTGTGCTCGACGGTGCGGCAGGCGGGGCCGACGGCGACCGCGCCCGCGGGCCATCCGACGGGCGGGGGCGCGCTGCGCAGGGGCGCACAGCGCAAGCCGCCGGGACGGCCTCGGCTCCCCTCAGCGTAGCCCTCCGCGCGGGCGGAAATCGAACGCGCCGGCCCCCGGGCGCGGTGCGGACAGCTCAGTCGCTGAGGGTGACCCGGTCGAATCCGGCGACGCCGGTGGCGGCCAGCGGGTAGCCGGTCACCCGCGAGCTCAGCGCGACCGCGGAGATCGGGTAGGCCAGCGGCACCGCCGGCACGGTCTCGGAGACCATCTCGTTGATCCGCCGGTAGGCGTCCTTGCGGGTGTCCCCGTCCTGCTGCCCGGCCGCCTCCTCGACGGCCTCGAACAGCTCGGGCTCCTGCGCCCCGAGCAGGTCGGTGCGCCGGGAGAACAGCGGGGCCAGGAAGGCATCCGGGTCCCGGTAGGTGCCCATGATCCCGGTCAGGGCCAGCGCCCGCTCCGGATCCTCGGCGTGGATGCGCGCGGGGTAGTCATCGGTCCAGCGGATCGGCACCGGCTCGATCGCGAACCCGGCCTTGGTCAGCCCCTCGGCGATCCGCGCGTAGATCGCCTCCGGCTCCTGCAGATACGGCAGGGACACGTCGGTGGGGTAGCAGAAGCGCAGGGCCCGGCCGTCGTAGTCCGAGGCGCGCACCAGGCGCTGGGCCAGGGCGAGGTCGTAGCGGTAGGCGGAGCCGGTGCCGCTGCCGCCGATGTCGAAGAGCTTGGGGGTGAAGTCGTTGGCGGTCTCGGTGCCCTCGGGGTAGTAGGAGCGCACGATGTCAGCCCGGTTGATCGCGTGGGCCGCGGCCCGGCGCAGCTGGACGTCGGCGAAGACCGGGTGCTGCTGGTTGATGGCCAGGAACGCCAGGTTGTACGGGTCGCGCTGCTGGATCTGGTAGCCGCGCCGGGCGAGGCTGACGAAATCCGAGGTGCCCACCAGGTCGATCGCATCCGCCTCGCCGGTCAGCAGCCGGTAGTAGCGGGTCTGGGCCCCGACGACGGCGGGGAAGACCAGCTCCTGCACCTGCGGGGCATCCCCCCAGTACTCCTCGTTGCGGCGCAGCCGCACGGTCTGGTCCTCGCGCTGCTGGAAGACGAAGGGCCCGGTGCCCACCGGGTGCCCGCTGGGGTCCTTCCCGTCCGCGAAGGAGGCGGGGGAGGCGATGCCGAAGGCCGGCTGGGTCAGGGCCCGGATCAGCGCCGGGTGCCGGCGGTTCAGCCGCAGGACGACGGTGCGGGCATCGGGGGCGGTGCACTCGGCGAACAGGGCCGGGGCCTCGGCGGTGCCGGGCATCCGGAAAACGGTCTGGAAGGCGGTGGGCGGGTGGTGCTGGGTGCGGGCCGCCTCCGCCCAGCGCAGGACGTTGGCCCGCACGGCCTGGGCATCGAAGGTCTGCCCGTCGTGGAACCGGGGGGAGGAGCGCAGGCGGAAGGTGTAGGTCAGCCCGTCCCCGGAGACCTTCCAGGACTCGGCCAGATGGGCCATGGCCTCCCCGGTGTCCGGGTTGGCCCGCGCCAGCGGCTCGAGCACCTGCGCGCTGATCCGCGCCGTCTCCAGGCGGTCGTCGGTCGAGGGGTCCAGGCTCGGTGCCGGGGCGGCGTCGGCGAAGGTCAGCCGCGTCGGATCCGGCGAGGCGCTGGCCGCCGGGGAGGGCTCCTCCCCGGAGCAGCCGCTCAGGGCCAGTCCGGCGGCGAGGCAACCGCCCAGGAATCCTCGACGGCTCGTGCTCACGGGGGCTCCTTCCTCAAGGGGTACCGGGGTGCCGGTGCGCGAGACGGGACTCGAACCCGCACGCCGCAGGGCACAGGAACCTAAATCCTGCGTGTCTGCCAGTTCCACCACTCGCGCTCGCCGCCCCCGGGGCGTCCTCCCGAGGTGGGGAGGGCGGGGCCGGGGGTCGGCCCTCGCAGTCTACCGGCTGGGGGCCTGCAGGGGCTCGAGGGCCTCAGCCGTCCAGCCCGAGCTCGCGACGCAGCCGGGCCACGTGTCCCTTGGCCCGCACGTTGTACTGGGCCAGACGCACCGCACCCTCGGCGTCGACGACGACGGTGGAGCGGATCAGGCCCACGCTGGTGCGTCCGTAGCTGGTCTTCTCCCCCCAGGCGCCGTAGGCCTCGGCGACGGCGTGGTCGGGGTCGCTGAGGAGGGTGAATCCCAGGTCGTGGTGCTCGGCGAAGGAGCGCAGCTTGGCCGGGGAGTCGGGGGAGATGCCCACGACGCGGTAGCCGGCCGCACCCAGGGCTGCGAGGCTGTCGCGGAAGTCGCACGCCTGCGTGGTGCACCCCGGGGTCTCGGCGCGGGGGTAGAAGTACACGACGACGGGCTGCCCGCGCAGCCCGCTCAGGCTCACGGTCTGCCCCTCGGCGTCGGGCAGGGCGAAGTCGGGGGCCTGGTCTCCGGGGCTCAGTCGGCGGCTCTCGGTCATGGCGGCGGGGTCCTCCTGGGGGCTCGGATGGGCGTGAAAGCGACAGTCTATACTGCTGGGCATGCCACAAATCCGGGAATGGTCGATCTTGCGCCTGATGTCCACGGCCGCGCGCATGTTCGAGTACAACTGGAACCGCAAGCTGCAGGCCCTGGGGCTGACCCACGCGGGGGTCATGGCCCTGGATGTGATCAGCCGCGAGGGCGGGCTGACCCAGGCTCAGGTGGCCCACAAGGTCGGCGTGCAGGCCCAGACCATGGGCAAGACCCTCACCCGGCTGGAGGCGCACGGGCACATCGCCCGGGAGCGCAACGCGGTGGACCGACGCAGCTACGTGATGGTCCTCACCGACAAGGGCCGCCGCGCGCTGGCGGAGGCCACGGAGATCGAGCATGATCTGGCCGGCACCGGCGTGCTGGATCACGAGGAGCTGCGCCAGGCGCTGGAGCAGGTGATCCGCGACCTGTCCGAGACCGACACCATGCCGCTGGATGTCGTGCGGGCCGAGGACCCCGGGCTGGTCTCGGAGATCGCCCCGGCGTCGTCGACCCCGCGGGACTAGCCGACCCGATCCGGTGCGCCGGGGGAGCGCACACGAGCAGGGGCCCGATCCATCATGGATCGGGCCCCTGCTCGTCGGTGCTGCGGTGCGCCCCCCGGGACTCGAACCCGGAACCCATTGATTAAGAGTCAATTGCTCTGCCAATTGAGCTAGAGGCGCTCACCGCTGCGCGGCGACTCCGACCTTCCGATCGGCATCCGCTTCGCGCGGCAACGAATGGATACTCTACGCCGGGATCGGCGATCGGGCAAATCCACCCCGACCCGGGCCCCCGGGGGCTCAGGGAGGTGGCCTCAGGGCCGCTGGGCCGGGCCGAACAGCTGGGCGAGGAACTCCAGCAGGTCCGCGACGTCGGCCTCCTGCTCCAGCACCTCGTCCCCGGCTGCGGTGGGCACGGCGATGAGGGGGGAGATCTCCAGGCGGAAGCGCGACCCGGAGGTGGTCTCCAGCAGGATGCGGCGGTCGGTGAGGGCCTCGCCGCGCAGCATGTTGGTGTTGTCCACGGCGATGGGCGGACTCAGCGGCTCGAGGGTCTTGGGGTCGAAGGGGGCGATGATCAGCTCCACGGGTCCGCGCCGATAGCCCACCAGGAAATGCCCGGCCTCGGCGGGGGAGCCCTCCGCGACGGAGGCGGCATCTCCCGGCGCGCACACGAGGTTGTAGGCGCCGTAGTTCATCACCTGGGCATCGAAGATGCTGCGCAGGCGATCCTGCAGGGCGACCGAGGGTCCGCTGAGAGACATGTCTGCGATTCTAGACGGGCCGGCTCCCGCGGGGCAGGGGGTGCGGGCGGCGCGTGACCTCGGGAGACGCCGCCGATGCGGGGTCGCGGAAGGGCGTTTCATATTCTGAAATGATTTTGACCCCCTCGACGCCCCGGCGTTGTATGGAGCACATGGCACGCCGCGCATCCTCAGCACTCACGGACGTACGCATTCCGCTCATTCCGGCGGAACGCGGGGTCCGTGGCGTCCGCTAGAGGACGGCAGCCTGACGGCCGCCACCGCCGCACCGAGTCGGGCGGCGGCCGAACAGCTGACACGGACCCCTCGCCCCGCACCCGGGCCGAGGGGTCTTTTACGATCCGCCCACCGCGCCGGCCCCTCCGCCCCGGGTGCCGCGGCCGAAGGCCCGACGCTCCATCCGGTAAGACCACCCACAGAATGAGGACGAACGCAATGAGCACCGCCTCCTCACCCACCCCGGCCCCCGCCGCCGGGACCCGCCCGCCCGAGCGCATGACCGGCTCCCAGGCCGTGATCCGCACCCTCGAGGAGCTCGGGGTCACCGACGTCTTCGGCCTGCCCGGCGGCGCCATCCTGCCGACCTACGACCCGCTGCTGGACTCCGCGTCCATCAACCACATCCTGGTCCGCCACGAACAGGGCGCCGGGCACGCCGCGCAGGGCTACGCCCTGGCCACCGGCCGGGTCGGGGTGTGCATCGCCACCAGCGGGCCGGGGGCCACCAACCTCATCACCCCGCTTGCCGACGCCCACATGGACTCCGTGCCCATGGTCGCGATCACGGGGCAGGTCTCCTCCGCGGTGCTCGGCACGGACGCCTTCCAGGAGGCGGACATCGTCGGGATGACCATGCCCATCACCAAGCACTCCTTCATGGCCACCCGCGCCCAGGACATCCCGCGGGTGCTGGCCGAGGCCTTCCACCTGGCCGCCTCCGGGCGCCCGGGTCCGGTCCTGGTGGACATCACCAAGGACGCCCAGCAGGGCCTGATGGACTTCGAGTGGCCCGTGCCCCTGCAGCTGCGCGGCTACCACCCCGTGCTCAAGGGCCACGCCAAGCAGGTCCGCGAGGCCGCCCAGCTGCTGGCCGAGGCCCGCCGGCCCGTCTTCTACGTCGGGGGAGGGATGCTGCGCGCCCACGCGGGCCCGGAGCTGGCCGAGCTCGTCGAGGCCACCGACGCCGCCGTCGTCACCACCCTCACCGCGCGCGGGGCCTTCCCGGACGCGGACCCGCACCATCTGGGCATGCCCGGCATGCACGGCTCGGTGCCCGCCGTCACCGCGATGCAGCAGGCCGATCTGCTGGTGGCCCTCGGCGCGCGCTTCGACGACCGGGTCACCGGCGTGCTGGACTCCTTCGCCCCGAACGCCAAGGTCATCCACGTGGACATCGACCCGGCGGAGATCTCCAAGATCCGCTGGGCGGACGTGCCCATCGTGGGTGATCTCAAGGCCGTACTGCCGGATCTGATCGAGGCCTACCGGGCGCAGACCGCCGGGCGCACCCCGGACCTGGGGGACTGGTGGGCCGTGCTGAACCGGCTCAAGGAGGAGTACCCCTTGGGGTGGGTGCCCACCGAGGACGGGCTGGGCTCGCCCCAGCACGTCATCCGCCGCATCGGCGAGCTCACCGGGCCCGAGGCCATCTACTGCTCCGGGGTGGGCCAGCACCAGATGTGGGCCGCGCAGTTCATCGGCTACCAGCGCCCGCACCAGTGGATCAACTCCGCGGGCCTGGGCACGATGGGCTACGCCGTGCCCTCGGCGATGGGTGCGAAGGTCGGCTGCCCGGACCGGGTGGTGTGGGCCATCGACGGCGACGGCTGCTTCCAGATGACCAACCAGGAGCTGGCCACCTGCGCCCTGAACGACATCCCCATCAAGGTCGCCGTCATCAACAACTCCTCGCTGGGGATGGTCCGGCAGTGGCAGACGCTGTTCTATGACGGCCGCTACTCCAACACCCACCTGAACACCGGCCACGCCTCCCGGCGCATCCCGGACTTCGTCAAGCTCGCCGAGGCCTACGGCTGCGCCAGCTTCCGCTGCGAAGGCGATGACCAGGTGGACGAGGCGATCGCCCGGGCCCTGGAGATCAACGACCGCCCCGTCGTCGTGGACTTCACCGTCAGCCCGGACGCGATGGTCTGGCCGATGGTGCCCGCTGGGGTGTCCAACGACGCGATCCAGATCGCCAAGGACACCTCACCCGACTGGAACCGAGAGGACTGAGCGCCCATGGCCGCCCACACCCTGTCCGTGCTCGTGGAGGACACCCCCGGCGTCCTGGCCCGGGTCTCCGGGCTGTTCGCCCGACGCCAGTTCAACATCGACTCGCTGGCCGTCGGTGGCACCGAGGTGCCCGGGATCTCCCGGATCACCGTGGTCGTCGAGGCCGACGAGGTCCTCCTGGAGCAGGTCACCAAGCAGCTGAACAAGCTCATCCACGTGCTGAAGGTCGTGCAGCTGCCCCCGGAGACCTCGGTGCAGCGGGACCACGTGATGGTCAAGGTCCGCGCCGACGCCGCGACCCGCACCCAGGTCACCCAGGCCGCCGAGCTGTTCCGCGCCCGCGTGGTGGATGTCTCCACCGAATCCGTGGTCATCGAGGCCACCGGCCCGGCCGGCAAGCTCCAGGCCCTGCTGGAGGTCCTGGAGCCCTTCGGCATCCGGGAGATCGTGCGCGCCGGGACCCTCGGCGTCTCCCGCGGCCCCCGCTCCCTGTCCGAGAAGGCCCTGCGCCGCTGACCCACCGAACCACCCGGCCCGCCCGCCCGGGCGCGCGCCGGGTCCCGCAGTCCCACCCACCGACCAGCAAGGAGAAGCTGACCCCATGACCGAGATCTTCTACGACGACGACGCCGACCTGTCGATCATCCAGGACCGCCAGGTCGCCATCATCGGCTACGGCTCCCAGGGCCACGCCCACGCCCTGAACCTGCGCGACTCCGGCGTGGACGTGCGCATCGGGCTGGCCGAGGGCTCCCGCTCCAAGGCCAAGGCCGAGGCCGAGGGGCTGCGCGTGCTCAGCGTGGCCGAGGCGGCCGCCGAGGCCGACGTCATCATGATCCTCACCCCGGACCAGGTCCAGGCCCAGATCTACCGCGAGTCCATCCAGCCGCACCTGCAGCCCGGGGACGCGCTGTTCTTCGCCCACGGGTTCAACATCCGCTTCGGCTACATCGAGGTGCCCGAGGGCATCGACGTCGCCATGGTCGCCCCCAAGGGCCCCGGGCACACGGTGCGCCGCGAGTTCGAGGCCGGCCGGGCCGTGCCGGCGCTGGTGGCCGTGGAGGTCGACGCCTCCGGGAAGGCCATGGACCTGGCCCTGTCCTACGCGAAGGCGCTGGGGGCCACCCGCGCCGGGGTCATCAAGACCACCTTCACCGAGGAGACCGAGTCGGACCTGTTCGGCGAGCAGGCCGTGCTGTGCGGCGGCGTGTCCCAGCTGGTCCAGTACGGCTTCGAGACCCTGACCGAGGCCGGCTACCAGCCCCAGATCGCCTACTTCGAGGTGCTGCACGAGCTGAAGCTCATCGTGGACCTGATGAACGAGGGCGGGATCACCAAGCAGCGCTGGTCCTGCTCGGACACCGCCGAGTTCGGCGACTACGTCTCCGGGCCGCGGGTGATCACCCCGGACGTCAAGGAGCACATGAAGGAGGTCCTGGCCGACATCCGCAACGGCTCCTTCGCGAAGCGGTTCATGGACGACCAGGCCGCCGGCGCCCCCGAGTTCGCGAAGCTGCGCGAGCGCGGGGCGGCCCACCCCATCGAGAAGACCGGCCAGGAGCTGCGCAAGCTGTTCTCCTGGAAGTCCGCCGATGAGGACTACACGGACGGCTCCGCCTCCCGCTGATCCCCGTCGGTGCGCCGGGGCGGAGGCAAGCACCCTCCGCCCCGGTCCGCCGCACCCCCGACGTCGTACCACCCGCCCCCGCATCCGCCGATCCACACACCCCGCCGCACCCCAAGCGAAGGAAACCCCGTGAGCGACAAGCCCGTCGTCCTGCTCGCCGAAGAGCTCTCTCCCGCGACCGTCGAGGCCCTGGGCCCGGCCTTCGAGATCCGCCGCACCGACGGCGCGGACCGCGCCCGGCTGCTGGCCGACATCGCCGAGGTCGATGCGATCCTGATCCGCTCGGCCACGACCCTGGACGCCGAGGCCATCGCCGCCGCCACCCGCCTGAAGGTCATCGCCCGCGCCGGGGTCGGCCTGGACAACGTGGACATCCCCGCCGCCACGGCCGCGGGGATCATGGTGGTCAACGCCCCCACCTCCAACATCATCTCCGCCGCCGAGCTGACCGTCGGGCACATCCTGGGCCTGCTGCGCAACATCTCCCAGGCCAACGCCTCGCTTCGGGCCGGGGAGTGGAAGCGCTCGGCCTACACCGGCACCGAGCTGTACGAGAAGAAGGTCGGCATCATCGGCCTCGGGCGCATCGGCGGGCTGGTGGCCGAGCGCCTGGCGCCCTTCGGCACCGAGCTGCTGGCCTATGACCCCTTCGTCACCGCCCCGCGCGCGGCCTCCCTGGGCGTGCGCCTGACGGACCTGGAGACCCTGCTGGCCGAGGCCGACGTGATCACCATCCACATGCCCAAGACCCCCGAGACCATCGGGATGCTCGGGGCCGAGGCCTTCGCCGCGATGAAGGACACGGCCGTCGTCGTCAACGTCGCCCGCGGCGGACTGGTGGACGAGCGCGCCCTGGCCCAGGCCCTGAAGGAGGGGCAGATCGCCGGGGCCGCGCTGGATGTCTTCGAGACGGAGCCGGCCACCGGGCTGGACCTGGTGGACCTGCCGCAGGTGGTGACCACCCCGCACCTGGGCGCCTCCACCCGCGAGGCCCAGGAGAAGGCCGGAGTGTCCGTGGCCCGCTCCGTGAAGCTGGCCCTGGAGGGCGAGCTCGTCCCAGACGCGGTCAACATCGCCGGCGGACCCATCGACGCCGACGTGCGCCCCGGCATCGCGCTGGCCGAGAAGCTCGGGCGGGTGCTCACCGCCCTGAGCACGGACTCCCCGCTGACCAGCATCGAGGTGCGCATCGCGGGGGAGATCGCGCAGAAGGACGTCTCCTCCCTGCGCCTGGCGGCGCTGAAGGGCGTGTTCACCGACGTGGTCTCGGAGAAGGTCTCCTACGTCAACGCCCCCATGATCGCCGAGCAGCGGCAGGTGGAGACCTCCCTGGTGACCACCCCCGAGGTCGAGGGCTTCCGCAACGAGACCACGATCAGCGCGATCCTGGCCGACGGCACCCGGCTGTCCGTCTCCGGCACGGTCACCGGCCCCAAGCTGGTGGAGAAGCTCACCGGGATCAACGGCTTCGACTTCGAGGTCAACCTCACCGACCACATGCTCCTGCTGGACTACCGGGACCGCCCGGGGATCATCGCCGCGATGGGGACCCTGCTGGGCACCGCCGGAGTCAACATCGCCGGCATGCAGGTCTCCCGGGCCGAGAACGAGGAGCGGGCCTTCTCCGTGCTCGCCCTGGACTCCCCGGCCGCCCCCGCGATGGTCGCCTCCATCCGGGACACCATCCGCGCCGGCCTGACCGCGGCCGTGTCCCTGACGGACTGAGCCCGCAGGATCCGCCACCTCGATACAGTGGGAGCCATGACTTCACCCGCCGATCCGTACTACCTCACCACCGCGATCGTCTACCCCAACGGGGATCCGCACATCGGCCACGCCTACGAGCACATCGCCTGCGACGTGCTGGCCCGGTTCAAGCGCCTGGACGGCTACGACGTGCGATTCCAGACCGGCACGGATGAGCACGGACAGAAGATGCAGACCTCCGCGGCCAAGCAGGGCATCACCGCCAAGGAGCTGGCCGACGCCAACTCCGCGAAGATCCGGGCCATGGACGATCTGCTGGGGATCAGCTACGACCGGTTCATCCGCACCACGGACCCCGACCACGTGGCCGCCTGCCAGGAGATGTGGCGGCGCATGGAGGCCAACGGGGACATCTACCTGGACACCTACGCCGGGTGGTACTCCGTGCGCGATGAGGCCTTCTACGCGGAGGAGGAGACGGAGCTGCGCTCGGACGGGGTGCGCTACGCGATCCCCACCGACACCGAGGTGGAGTGGACGGAGGAGGAGTCCTACTTCTTCCGCCTCTCCAAGTACCAGGACCGCCTGCTGGAGCTGTACCGCACCGAGGGCCTGGCCATGCCGGAGCACCGGCGCAACGAGGTCGCCTCCTTCGTGGCCTCGGGGCTGCGGGACCTGTCCATCTCCCGGACCACCTTCGACTGGGGCATCCCGGTGCCGGGGGATCCGAAGCACATCATGTATGTGTGGGTGGACGCCCTGACCAACTACCTCACCGGCGTGGGCTTCCCGGACGTCGACGGCGAGATGTTCCGCCGCTACTGGCCGGCGGACTTCCACGTGATCGGCAAGGACATCATCCGCTTCCACACGGTCTACTGGCCGGCCTTCCTCTGGTCGGCCGGCATCGAGCTGCCCCGCAACGTCTTCGCCCACGGCTTCCTGCTCGTGGACGGGGCCAAGATGTCCAAGTCCGTGGGCAACGTGCTGGATCCGGCGCAGCTGGTGGACTCCTTCGGGGTGGACCCGCTGCGGTTCTTCCTGCTGCGCGAGGTCACCTTCGGCCAGGACGGCTCCTACAGCGCCCCGGCGATCGTCTCGCGGATCAACTCGGATCTGGCCAACGACCTGGGCAACCTCGCCCAGCGCTCGCTGTCCATGGTCGCGAAGAACTGCGGGGGCAAGGTCCCGGAGGCCGGGGAGCCCACCCCGGAGGACGCCGCCCTGCTTCAGGCCGCCGATGACCTGCTGCCGGCGGTGCGCCGGGACCTGGAGGTCCTGGACTTCCACCGCGCGCTGGATCGGATCTGGCGGGTCATCGCCGAGGCCAACCGCTACTTCACCGCCCAGGAGCCGTGGAAGCTGCGGAAGACGGACCCGGAGCGGATGGCGGCCGTGCTGGCCACGACCCTGGAGGTCCTGCGCATCGTGGCGCTGCTGGTGCAGCCGGTGATGCCGACGTCGATGGCCCGGCTCCTGGATCAGCTGGGGCAGGAGGAGGGCCCGGCGCGGATGTTCGCGGCCGTCGGCGAGCGCATCCGCCCCGGCACCGAGCTGCCGAGCCCGCAGGGGATCTTCCCCCGGGTGGAGCTGCCCGAGTCCTGAGCCGACAAGGTTCCAGCCTTGTGAACCCTGCGTACAAGGCTGTGACCTTGTGGGATCGTCTCATGGTGTTCGTGCTCACGGTCGATCAGATCGACTCCCGCCGCCACCCGGATCGCATCCCGGAGCTGGCCGGCGCCCCCTGGGCCGATCGCGCGCGCCTGCCCTTCACCCGCACCGCTGGAGACGAGGCCCAGGCGGTGTTCGATGAGGCCCGGGACGCGCTGCGCTGCGCCGTCGAGCTGGCCCTGACCGGCCGGTGGCACTGCGGGATCGGCCAGGGCCCGGCCCGCCTCCCGGCGGGGTCCCGGGATTCCCGGGCCGGGCGCGGGCCCGCCTTCCTCCGGGCGCGCACGGCCGTCGAGCAGGCCAAGGCCGACCCCTCGCACGTGGGCTTCCAGGGCGCCCCCGCCGACGCCGTGCCTGCCGGGCGGGCCCCCGCGGGACCGGATCCGGCCGCTGCCGTGCAGGCCCAGCTGCGCCTGATCGTGCGGGTGCGCGCCCGGCAGCGGGAGACCACCCGGCAGGCCTACGACCTGGCCCTGGCCGGACTGACCCAGGCCGAGGCCGCGGCCCGGCTGGGCATCACCCAGCAGGCCGTCTCCGAGCGCCTGGACACCGCCCTGTACCGCCCGCTCGAGGCGGTCATGGGCCACGCCGTCGAGCTGGCCGCGGCCCTCGATGCCCGCGAGGGCCCCGAGCCCCCGGCCTCGGATCCTCCGACCCATGCCGCCCCGACCGATGGGAGCAGACCATGACCTTCATCGCCCTGGATCGGGCTGCTGGAGCGGGCCGCGGTCTTCGCCGTGCTGCTGCTGGGCTGGCCGGCCGGGCTGGGAGTGATCGCGGTGATCAAGGGGCTGGGACGCCTTGGTCAGCTGCGCGGCGGGGCGGGGGCCGAGCGCTTCATCGTCGGCACCTTCGCCTCGGTGCTGTGGGCCGGTGCCTGGGCCGGGATCGCCTGGCTGGCGGTGCACGGGGCCGCCCATGCGACAGTCGGGATCACATCGTGAGACGGGGTGTCCAGGATGCGGTCCCCGCAAGGCCCCGAGGACTACCGTGGTGTCATGCCCACCACGTCTGAGCCCCCCGCCCCCTCATCCGCCGCGCTGGACCTGGCCGTCATCCCCGGGGACGGGATCGGCCCCGAGGTGACCGAGCAGGCCCACCGCGTGCTGGTGCGCGCCGCCCAGACCGAGGGCGTCGCCGTGCGCTCCACCGAATACTCCCTGGGTGCTGAGCACTGGCTGCGCACCGGAGAGACCCTCACCGAGCCGACGCTGGCCGCGCTGGCCGAGCACGACGCGATCCTGTTCGGCGCCGTCGGCGCGGATCCGCGCTCGGCCGAGGTGCCCTCCGGGCTGGTGGAGCGGGAGATCCTGCTGCGCCTGCGCTTCGCGTTCGACCACTACGTCAACCTGCGCCCCTCCCGACTGCTGCCCGGGGCCGTCTCGCCGCTGCGCGATCCGGGGGAGATCGACTTCGTCGTCGTGCGCGAGGGCACCGAGGGGCCCTACACCGGCAGCGGCGGCTCCCTGCGCACCGGCACCGAGCACGAGGTCGCCACCGAGGTCTCCGTGAACACGGCCCACGGGATCCGCCGCCTCGTGCGCTACGCCTTCGAGCTGGCCGAGACCCGGCGCCGGCACCTGACCCTGGTGCACAAGACCAACGTCCTCGTGCACGCGGGGCGGCTGTACTCCCGGATCGTGGATGAGCTGGCTGCCGAGCATCCCGACGTCGCCGTGGACTACCTGCACGTGGACGCGGCGACCATCTTCCTGACCACGGACCCGTCCCGCTTCGACGTGATCGTCACCGACAACCTGTTCGGGGACATCCTCACCGACCAGGCCGGGGCCATCACCGGAGGCATCGGCTACGCCGCTTGCGGCAACATCGACGCCTCCGGGGCCCACCCCTCGATGTTCGAGCCCGTGCACGGCTCGGCCCCGGACATCGCGGGCCAGGGGATCGCCGACCCCACCGCGGCGATCCTGGCCGGCGCGCTCCTGCTGCGCCACCGCGGCCTGGAGCAGGCCGCCGGCAGGATCGAGCGGGCCGTGGAAGCCGACCTGCGGGAGCGCTCCGGAACCGCACGCAGCACCGCCGAGATCGGGGAGGCCATTCTGAGCCGCCTGTGACCGCCCGGCCGCCCGCCGCCCCCGAGAAACCCGTCATCCCAGCATCGAAACGAGGAACCCCTCCCATGACCACCGAGCAGTCCCAGCCCTCCTTCCGCTTCGTCGAGAACACCGATCCGGTCAGCGATGCCCGGCGTCGGGAGATCCTCGCCGACCCGGGCTTCGGGGACCACGCCACGGACTACGTCGCCGCGATCCAGTGGAGCGGGCGCAGCCCGGAGGAGGGCACCTGGACCGACCCGCGGATCGAGCCCCGGGCGCCGCTGCAGCTGGACCCGGCCAGCGCCGTGTTCCACTACGGCCAGGAGGTCTTCGAGGGCCTGAAGGCTTACCGGCACGCCGACGGCTCCGTGTGGCTGTTCCGACCCGAGGCCAACGCGGCGCGGCTGAACCGCTCGGCCGAGCGCCTGGCCCTGCCCGCCCTGCCCCCGGAGCTGTTCCTGGCCTCCCTGGACGAGCTCGTGCGCCGCGATCACCACTGGATCCCCGACGGCGAGGGCACCTCCCTGTACCTGCGGCCCTTCATGATCGCCACGGAGCCCTTCCTCGGGGTGCGCCCCTCCCGGGAGGTGCTCTACGAGGTCATCGCCTCCCCGGCCGGCAACTACTTCGGCACCCCCGAGCCGGTGGACATCTGGCTGTCCACCACCTGGGCGCGCACCCACGCCGGCGGCACCGGATTCGCCAAGTGCGGCGGCAACTACGCCGCCAGCCTGCTGCCCCAGTTGGAGGGCGAGGCCCAGGGCTGCAAGCAGGTGATCTTCACCGACCGGAACCGCGAGGACGCCGTCGAGGAGCTCGGCGGGATGAACGTGTTCTTCGTCATGCGCGACGGGAAGCTGGTGACCCCGGAGCTGACCGGCACCATCCTGCCCGGCATCACCCGGGACTCCGTGATCCACCTGGCCCAGGACCACGGGATCGAGGTCGAGGAGCGCATGGTGACCCTGGGGGAGTGGCGCGAGGGCGTCGCCTCCGGGCAGATCACCGAGATCTTCGCCTGCGGCACCGCCGCGGTGATCGCCCCGATGGGCCGGCTGCTCTCCGAGCGGGGGGAGATCCCGGCCCCGGCACAGACCAACGGGGAGATCACCACCTGGCTGCGCGATCAGCTGGTGGGCATCCAGCACGGCACCGTCGAGGACCCCTACGGGTGGATGCACCGGGTCCTGTGACCTGCCCGCCGCCTCCCGCCCGGCCGGCGCCGCACCCCCGCGGCGTCGGCCGGGCGGGCACGCGCTAGGCTGGGAGCCATGCGCATCGCGAGATTCACCGCCGAGAACGAACTGCACTTCGGCCGTGTGGACGGTGAGCCGGGGGAGGAGATCCTGACCGTCCTGGCCGGCGATCCCTTCTACACCGGCATCCAGCCCACCCGGCAGACCTACGCGATCGACGACGTCCGCCTCGTCTCCCCGATCATCCCGCGCTCCAAGATCGTCGGGGTCGCGCGCAACTGGAGCGGGCACGCCGAGGAGCTGGGCAACGCCACGCCGAGCACCCCGCAGCTGTTCCTCAAGCCCAACACCGCGGTGGCGGGACCCGGTGACCCCATCACCCTGCCCGAGGCCAGCGAGGAGGTCTCCTACGAGGCGGAGCTCGCCGTGGTGATCGGGCGCATGGCCAAGTCCGTGCCCGTCGAGCGGGTGCCGGAGGTGGTCTTCGGCTACACCGCCGCTAACGACCTCACCGCCCGGGACCTGCAGCGCACGGACCTGCAGTGGGCGCGCGCCAAGGGCTTCGACGGCGCCTGCCCGCTGGGCCCGTGGATCCAGACCGAGCTGAACACCGAGGAGCTGTCCATCCGCACCTGGCTGGACGGGGACCTCGTGCAGGACGGGACCACCGCGGACATGGTCTTCTCCGTGCCCGAGCTGGTCGCCGCCGTCTCCGAGGCCTTCACCCTGCTGCCCGGGGACGTGATCCTCACGGGCACCCCGGACGGGGTCGGCCTGGTCCGGGCCGGGCAGGAGGTCGAGATCGAGATCGAGGGGATCGGCGGGCCGCTCGTGAACACCTTCCGGGACGCCTGAGCCGCCGAGCGGCCCCGTCCGTCCGCATCCACACGAACCATCGCATCGAAACATCGCACGAGAGAGCTGAGCTGAACACCGATATGTCCGACGCCATCACCCCCACCGTGAGCGGAAACCGCCCCGTGCGCGTGCGCTTCTGCCCCTCGCCGACCGGCACCCCGCACGTGGGCATGGTCCGCACGGCCCTGTTCAACTGGGCCTACGCCCGGCACACCGGCGGCACGCTGGTGTTCCGCATCGAGGACACCGACGCCGCCCGGGACTCCGAGGAGTCCTTCCAGCAGGTCATCGAGGCCCTGCACTGGCTCGGGATCGATTGGGACGAGGGCGTCGGCGTCGGCGGGCCGCACGAGCCGTACCGCCAGTCCCAGCGCGGGGAGATCTACGCCGAGGTCATCGACAAGCTCGTGGCCGCGGGCCTGGTCTACGAGGACTTCTCCACCCCCGAGGAGGTCGAGCAGCGCCACCGCGAGCGCGGCGAGGACCCCAAGCTCGGCTACGACAACCACGACCGGAACCTCACCGAGGAGGAGAAGGCCGCGTTCCGCGCCGAGGGCCGCCAGCCGGTGCTGCGCCTGCGGATGCCGGATGAGGACATCACCTTCCACGACCTGGTCCGCGGGGAGATCACCTTCAAGGCCGGCTCCGTGCCCGACTACGTGGTGGTCCGGGCCAACGGCAAGCCCCTGTACCCTCTGGTCAACCCCGTGGACGACGCGCTGATGGGCATCACCCACGTGCTGCGCGGAGAGGACCTGCTCTCCTCGACGCCGCGGCAGATCGCGCTGTACCGGGCGCTGGTGCAGATCGGCGTCGCCGAGTTCATCCCGGAGTTCGGTCACCTGCCCTACGTGATGGGCCAGGGCAACAAGAAGCTGTCGAAGCGGGACCCGGAGTCCAACCTCTTCCTGCTGCGCGAGGCAGGGTTCATCAAGGAGGGCCTGGTCAACTACCTGGCGCTGCTGGGCTGGTCCCTGTCCTCGGATCAGGACGTGTTCTCCCTGCAGGAGATGGTCGAGCACTTCGACGTCCGCGACGTGCTGGCGAATCCGGCGCGCTTCGACGTGAAGAAGGCCGAGGCGATCAACGGCTCCCACATCCGCCTGCTGGGTCGGGATGAGTTCGAGGAGCGGCTGATCCCGTATCTGCGCGAGGCCGGCATCGTGCACGAGAGCCTCAGCGACCGGGAGCGGGAGATCCTGCACGCGGCGGCCCCGCTGGTGCAGGAGCGGATGCAGCTGCTGGGGGAGGCCCCGGGGCTGCTGGGCTTCCTGTTCCGCCGCGATGACCAGATCGAGATCGCCGAGGACGCGCGCAAGCAGCTGAAGGACTCCGCCCCGCAGGTGCTCGACGCCGCACGGGCTGCACTGGGGGACCTGCAGACCTGGGAAGCCGCCCCGATCGAGCAGGCCCTGCGCGAGGCCATCGTGGAGGGCCTGGGGATCAAGCCGCGTCTGGCCTTCGGGCCCGTGCGCATCGCGGTCTCCGGGGCCCGGATCTCCCCGCCGCTGTTCGAGTCCCTGGAGATCCTGGGCCGGGACTCCTCCTTGGCGCGCATCGACGCGCTGCGCGCCGAGCTCGGCGGGCCCCAGGGCTGACCCGCCCGACGCCGTCGCGCCCGTCCCACAGCGGGGAGGGGCGCGACGGCGGCCCCTGTGGGGGAGGACACGCGGCCTCGAGTTGCGCGCCCCGCGGGGTGTCGGTAGAGTGAATGTCCGTTGCAGCGATGGAAGCGGGCCGAAAGCCCGGCCATCCGGCAGCGATGGGATATGGTGTAATTGGCAACACAACGGTTTCTGGTACCGTCATTCTAGGTTCGAGTCCTGGTATCCCAGCGAAGCGCTCAGGCATCTGAAAGCTCGGATGTGAGACGCTTCACCGAGAATGGATTTTGCAGGATCTCACGGATTCGGTAGAGTTCTTCGAGGCGCAGGACGCCGGGGGATTCCCCGGGGAAATGCTTCCGGCCCCATCGTATAGCGGCCTAGTACTCCGCCCTCTCACGGCGGCAACACCGGTTCGAATCCGGTTGGGGTCACGGCCAGAGATGAGACGCCCGGCAGAACGGATGTTCTGCCGGGCGTCTCTCGTCTGCGCACCGATTCTTCCGTCCTTCCTCGGTGATGCCGCGGGCATGCACCCGGTGGTCTTGGGGGCGGGAGCCCGGGCCGCCGGTTGCGCACGGAAGGCCCGCCGTCTGCACGCCCCGCTCAGGCCTGGGCGCGCAGGGCGTCGCTGAGCTGGCGGGCCGCCTGGCAGACGACGTCGGAGTGCATCCGCCCCGGCTGCCGGGACAGCCGCTCGATCGGACCGGAGATCGACACCGCGGCGATCACCTTGCCGGAGGGGTTGCGCACCGGCGCCGAGACCGAGGCGATGCCCCGCTCCCGCTCGCCCACCGACTGCGCCCAGCCCCGCCGGCGCACCGCCGCCAGCACCGTGGCGGAGAAGCGCGCCTGGCGCAGCCCCTCCAGCAGCCGATGGTGGTCCTCCCAGGCGATGAGCACCTGCGCGGCCGAACCGGCCTTCATGGACAGCTGCGTGCCCACCGGGATCGTGTCCCGCAGGCCGATCGGGCGCTCCGCACTGGCCACGCAGATCCGCCATTCGCCCTGGCGGCGGTAGACCTGCGCGGATTCCCCCGTGGCGTTGCGCAGCTGGTTCAGCACCGGCCCGGCCGCCGCGAAGAGCCGATCCTCCCCGGAGGCGGCGGCCAGCTCTCCCAGGCGCGGGCCCAGCACGAAGCGGCCCTGCACGTCCCGGGCCACCAGGCGGTGATGGGTCAGGGCCACCGCCAGGCGGTGGGCCGTGGGCCGGGCCAGGCCGGTGGCCTCCACCAGCTGGGCCAGGGAGGCCGGGCCGGCCTCCAGGCAGTCCAGGATGTGGGTGGCCTTGTCCAGGACCCCAACGCCGCTGGGCCGCACGGCCACGCTCATGGGATCCGCGGTGCCCAGGCCCCCGAGGATGCGCTCCCCGGACGCCTCCGGGTGGGCCCCGGGACGCGCCTCGGGGTCGCTGGGCGTGGTGCTGGTGCTCATGATCGACGTCTCCGATCTCAAATGGTGGAAGGCTGGTCCATTTCCTGGAAGCCTACCCGATCCCTCGGCACAATGAGTCTCCGAACACACTTCGCGCCGCCCCCCCCGCGGCGCGGCATCGAGAAGGAGATGAGGACATGGCCGAGGCATCCCGCCCCCGCACCCTGGCCGAGAAGGTCTGGGCGGACCACCGCGTCGTCACCGGACGGGATGGCGCCCCGGACCTCATCTACATCGACCTGCACCTGCTCCACGAGGTCACCTCCCCGCAGGCCTTCGAGGGTCTGCGCCTGGCCGGCCGGCGCCTGCGCCGCCCGGACCTGACCATCGCCACCGAGGACCACAACACCCCCACCCAGGACATCTTCCGGCGCATCGCGGACCAGACCTCCCGCCAGCAGATCGAGACCCTGCGGGCCAACGCCGCCGAATTCGGGGTGCGCATCCACTCCCTGGGCGATGCCGAACAGGGCATCGTGCACGTCGTCGGCCCCCAGCTGGGGCTGACCCAGCCCGGCATGACCGTGGTGTGCGGGGACTCCCACACCTCCACCCACGGGGCCTTCGGGGCGCTGGCCTTCGGCATCGGCACCAGCGAGGTCGAGCACGTGATGGCCACCCAGACCCTGTCCCTGGCCCCGTTCAAGACCATGGCGATCACCGTGGACGGGCACCTGAAGCCCGGGGTCACCGCCAAGGACATCATCCTGGCGGTCATCGCGAAGATTGGCACCGGCGGCGGGCAGGGATACGTCCTGGAGTACCGGGGATCCGCGATCGAGGAGCTGTCCATGGAGGGCAGGATGACCATCTGCAACATGTCGATCGAGGCCGGGGCCCGGGCCGGGATGGTCGCCCCGGATGAGACCACCTTCGCCTACCTCAAGGACCGCCCGCACGCCCCGCAGGGGCAGGACTGGGAGCAGGCCGTGCGGTACTGGCGGTCCCTGCGCACGGACGAGGGAGCGCGCTTCGACGCCGAGGTCGTCATCGACGCCGACGCCTTGGAGCCCTTCGTCACCTGGGGCACCAACCCCGGCCAGGGGGTGCCGCTGTCCGAGGCCGTGCCGGATCCGGACAGCTTCGCGGAGGAGAGCGCCCAGGCCTCCGCGGCCAAGGCCCTGCAGTACATGGACCTGCGGGCCGGGACCCCCATGAAGGAGATCCCCGTGGACACCGTGTTCCTCGGCTCGTGCACCAACTCCCGGATCGAAGACCTGCGCGCGGCCGCCGAGATCCTGCGCGGACGCACCAAGGCCGAGGGGGTGCGGATGATGGTCGTGCCAGGCTCCGCGCGGGTGCGGCTGCAGGCCGAGGAGGAGGGGCTGGACCGGATCTTCACCGAGTTCGGCGCGGAATGGCGCTTCGCCGGCTGCTCGATGTGCCTGGGCATGAACCCGGACCAGCTGGCCCCGGGGGAGCGCTGCGCCTCGACCTCCAACCGCAACTTCGAGGGGCGCCAGGGCAAGGGCGGACGCACCCACCTGGTCTCCCCGCTGGTCGCCGCGGCCACCGCGGTGCGCGGGACCCTGAGCTCCCCGGCCGACCTGCCCGCCCTCCAGCCGGTCCCCGCCTGAGCCCCGTCCCGAGCGGCTGCTCGATCCCCGTTTCCTCCCCTTTCGTCGAAGAAGGCCTCCGTCATGGAACCCATCACCTGCCACACCGGCATCGCCGCCCCGCTGCGCGCGGGCAACGTGGACACCGATCAGATCATCCCCGCCGTCTACCTGAAGCGCATCACCAAGACCGGCTTCGATGACGCCCTGTTCGCCGGCTGGCGCAAGGACCCCGACTTCGTGCTCAACCAGCCGGCCTACCGGGCCGCCACCGTCCTGGTGGCCGGACCGGACTTCGGCACGGGCTCCTCCCGCGAGCACGCCGTCTGGGCCCTGAAGGACTACGGCTTCCGCGTGGTCATCTCCTCCCGGTTCGCCGACATCTTCCGCGGCAACGCCGGCAAGCAGGGGCTGGTGGCCGCCCAGGTCGAGCAGTCCGACGTCGAGCTGCTGTGGAAGGCCATCGAGGAGGAGCCGGGCCGGCAGGTCACGGTGGATCTGACCGAGCGCACCGTGGTCTGCGGGGGGCTGCAGGTGCCCTTCCGGATCGACGAGTACACGCGGTGGCGGCTGATGGAGGGGCTGGACGACGTCTCCCTGACCCTCTCTCACGAGCAGGAGATCGAGGACTTCGAAGCCCGGCGGGCCAGCTTCAAGCCCCGCACCCTGCCGGTGCGCACCTGAGGGGCCGCGCCGGCCCCGCAGCCGGTGCGGGCGTGGCGAATCCACCCCGGCCGCCGGTCCGGGGAATTGGCCTGGTCGGGAAACTGAAATAATCTGGGGACGTCCTTTCCGCGCCCGTCGGCGCCGGTGAGGGCTGCTCGGGCCGCGGCCAGACCGCGCGGCGTTCCCCTCACGATTGGACAGCTATGATCGGCGCTTTGAACATCAAGGGCGGTGAGCCCCTCCGCGGCGAGGTGGCCGTGCGCGGGGCCAAGAACCTGGTCCCCAAGGCCATGGTCGCGGCGCTGCTGGGCGCCAGCCCGTCGGTGCTGCGCAGCGTCCCGGAGATCAAGGACGTCACTGTGGTCACCGACCTGCTGTCCCTGCACGGGGTCACCGTGACCAAGGACCCGGACAACGGGGATCTGACCCTAGACCCGACCAACGTCTCCGTGGCCCAGCACGCGGACATCGACGCCCACGCCGGGGACTCCCGCATCCCGATCCTGCTGTGCGGCCCGCTGCTGCACGCCATCGGCGAGGCCTTCATCCCGGATCTGGGCGGATGCAAGATCGGGGACCGGCCCATCGACTACCACCTGCAGGTGCTGCGCAACTTCGGCGCCGAGGTGGACAAGCTGCCCTCCGGCATCCGCATGATCGCCCCCAAGGGTCTGAAGGGCGCCAAGATCGAGCTGCCCTACCCCTCCGTGGGGGCCACCGAGCAGGTGCTGCTGACCGCGACCCGCGCGGAGGGCAACACCGAGCTGCGCAACGCCGCCACCGAGCCGGAGATCATGGACCTGATCGCGATCCTGCAGAAGATGGGCGCGATCATCACCGTGCAGACGGACCGGGTCATCCACATCGAGGGCGTGCCCGAGCTGTCCGGGTACAACCACAAGGCGCTGCCGGACCGCATCGAGGCGGCCTCCTGGGGCTCCGCGGCCCTGGCCACCGGCGGGGACATCTTCGTGCGCGGGGCCCGCCAGGGGGACATGATGGCCTACCTGAACACCTTCCGGAAGCTCGGCGGCGGCCTGGACATCACCGACGACGGCATCCGGTTCTTCCACCCCGGGGGCAAGCTGAACCCGCTGATCGTGGAGACCAACGTGCACCCCGGGTTCATGACGGACTGGCAGCAGCCGCTCGTGGTGGCCCTGACCCAGGCCGACGGCGTGTCCATCGTGCACGAGACCGTGTACGAGAACCGCTTCGGCTTCACCACCGCCCTGAACCGGATGGGCGCCTCGATCCAGCTGCACCGCGAGTGCCTGGGCTCGGTGCCCTGCCGCTTCGGGCAGCGCAACTTCCTGCACTCGGCGGTCATCTCCGGGCCGACCCCGCTGCACGGGGCGGACATCAACATCCCGGACCTGCGCGGCGGCTTCAGCCACCTCATCGCGGCCCTGGCGGCCGAGGGGGACTCGAAGGTCACCGGGGTGGAGCTGATCAACCGCGGCTACGAGCGCTTCGTGGACAAGCTACAGGCCCTGGGCGCCCGCTTCGACGTCGACGACGCCGCGGGACGCTGATCCGCATGGCCCCCCAGCAGCCCGGTCCGAGTGGTCACGGCACCGCTGCGGCGGCCCGCGCCACCGGCAACGGCCCCACGCGGGCCGGGGACGCCCTGTTCCATGTGGCGGCCACGGTGGTGCGCGCGGTGTACTCCCTGGCGCTGCGTAAATCTTGGTCGGGTGAACAGCACCTGCGCCGCGACGGCGGGTACATCGTCGTGGCCAATCACGTGACCGAGGTGGATCCGCTGACCGTGGCCTACCCCGTCTACCGCTCCGGCACGATCCCGCGCTTCCTGGCCAAGGAATCCCTGTTCAGGGTTCCGGTGCTGGGCGCGCTGCTGCGGGCCACCGCCCAGATCCCCGTCTTCCGCGGGTCGATGGATGCCAGCAGGTCCCTGGAGGCCGCACGCGCCGTGGTGGACGCCGGGGGAGCGGTGATCATCTACCCGGAGGGCACCCTCACCCGGGATCCGGACCTGTGGCCCATGGCCGGGCGCACCGGGGCGGCCCGGCTGGCCCTGGCCACCGGGGCGCCGGTGATCCCGGTGGCCCACTGGGGCGATCAGGAGCTGCTGCCCCCGCACGCCAGCCGACCGCGCCTGCTGCCGCGCAAGCGCGTGCGCACCCTCATCGGGGAGCCGCTGGAGCTGTCCGATCTGGTGGGCGAGGATCGCACCCAGCACGTGGACCGCGCGGTGCTGACCGAGACCACCGAGCGGATGATGTCCGCGATCACGCAGCTGCTGGAGCAGCTGCGCGGGGAGAGCGCCCCGCCCGGGCGCTGGGATCCCCGACAGGGCCGGCGCGTGAGCCACCCCGAGCGCTGAATCCCGGGAGTCCGGTGCCAGACCGGGCCCCGGCTGATTCTCGGGCCCACGGTCCGGGATGGAGGAGGACGACGATGACCGCACAGCCCGCACCGCACCCCGACGCCGCACGCCACGTCGACGCAGCACCGCACCCCGACCTCGCCCCGGACCCGGCCCCGCAGGGCGGGCTCCCGGGGAAGGTGGCGGTGCTGGGGGCGGGCAGCTGGGGCACGGCCTTCGCCAAGATCACCGCCGACGCCGGAGCCCAGACCCGAAGCCCCTGGCCGGTGGCCGTGTGGGGCCGGGACGCCCAGGCCATGGAACAGGCCCAGCGCCTGCGCACCAACGACCGCTACTTCCCGCACACCCGCCTGCCCGAGGCGCTGGAGTTCTCCTCCGACGCCGCGGCCGTGCTGGACGGGGCCGACGTCGTCGTGCTGGGGCTGCCCGCCCAGGCCCTGCGCGCGCAGCTGGAGGCCGTGCGCGAGGCGGTGGCCCCCGAGGCCGTGCTGATCTCCCTGGCCAAGGGCCTGGAGCGGGGCACCGGCCTGCGGATGTCCGAGGTGGTCGACCAGGTGCTGCCCGGGGCGATCGAGCGGGTCGCCGTGCTCTCCGGGCCGAACCTCGCCCGGGAGATCATCCAGGAGCAGCCCACCGCCTCCGTGGTGGCCGCCCGACACGCCGACGTAGCCGCGCGGGCCGCGGCCGCGTGCAACGCCCCGTACTTCCGCCCGTACACCTCCGCGGATGTGGTGGGGGCGGAGATCGGCGGACTGGTCAAGAACGTCATCGCCCTGTGCGTGGGGATCTGCGAGGGCCGGGACTACGGAGACAACTCGAAGGCCTCCGTGATGACCCGCGGCCTGGCCGAGACCACGCGCCTGGCCCTGGCCCTGGGCGGGCGCCCGGAGACCATGGCGGGACTGGCCGGGATGGGGGACCTGGTGGCCACCTGCTCCTCCCCGCTGTCCCGCAACCACACCGCGGGCCGCCTGCTCGGGGCGGGGCTGAGCGAAGCGGAGGTCGCCGCGCGCATGACCCAGACCGCGGAGGGCATGAAGTCCGCCCGGGTGGTCCTGGAGCTGGCCCGGCGCCACGGGGTGGAGATGCCGATCGTCGAGGCGGTCGTGGCGGTGCTGGAGGGGCGGGTCGCGGTGGAGCAGCTGCAGCCGATGCTGCTGGGCCGGCGCCTGAAGGCCGAGACCCCGCACCGGGACTGATCCCCGCACTCCAGGCCGCTGAGCCCGGCGACGGCGGATATCCGCACCGCGCGGGAATTGCGTCAGAGAATTCTTCGCTAATTCCGGCGGACATATCCGCGACGTCACATCGCCGTCATCTTCGCGGATATCCCCGACTATTGCCTGAATGATGCCGATAATGGTTCCGATGGCAGCGAAGACCGGGTCTCCGCGCTCGCGGAGCCCTGCGCCGCCGTGCACCGATGACCACCGTCGCCCAGGAGCCCCGCGATGAGTCCCAGCACCCGCACCGTCGCACCACCTGACCGCCCCACGAGACCGACGCCCGCCGCCGAGCGCTCCCGCCGGCTGCGCGCGGGCTGGCCGTCCACGGTCCTGGCGAAATGGATCATGGCCGTCACCGGAGTGATCTTCGCGCTGTTCGTCCTCGTTCACATGATCGGGAATCTGAAGGTCTACAGCGGGCCCGAGCACTTCGATGCCTACGCCCTGTGGCTGCGCACGCTCCTGGAGCCGCTGCTGCCCTATGAGGGCTTCCTGTGGATCTTCCGCACCGTGCTGCTGATCTGCCTGGTGCTGCACGTGTGGTGCGCGGTGGTGATCACCCGGCGGGCCAGGATCGCCCGCGGCTCCCACCGCAGGCGCGGCCTGCGCGGGATGGACTCCTTCGCCGCGCGCACCATGCCGGTCACCGGCATCGTGCTGCTGCTGTTCATCGTCTTCCACCTGCTGGATCTGACCGCCGGGGTCGGGGTGGCCCCGGAGGGCTTCCAGCACACCACCCCCGAGGCCAGCCACGCCTACGCCAACCTCGTCGCCAGCTTCTCCCGCCCCTGGGCCGCCGCGGTGTACATCGCGGCCATGGTGATGCTCTTCCTGCACCTGGCCCACGGGCTGTGGTCCGCGCTGTGCGACGTCGGGATCACCGTCGCCGAGCGCGTGCGCGGGACCGTGATGCTGCTGTGCGGGGCGTACGGGCTGGCCGTGATGATCGGCAACATCTCCATCCCCCTAGCCGTGCTGACAGGAGTCGTGCGATGAGCCAGACGATCGACGTGGACGCCGTGGACCCCCGGATCGTGCACGGTGAGCCCGTGGACGGGAAGGTCCCGGAGGGAGACCCGGCCACCGCCTGGGCCCGCCGGCGCGACGAGTACCGGCTCGTCTCCCCGCTGAACCGCCGGAAGTTCGAGGTCGTGGTGATCGGCACCGGCCTGGCCGGGGCTGGGTGCGCCGCGGCTCTGGGGGAGCTGGGCTACCGGGTCACCGCCTACACCTTCCACGACGCCGCCCGCCGCGCCCACTCGGTGGCCGCCCAGGGCGGGATCAACGCCGCCCGGGCCCGCAAGGTGGACAACGACTCGCTGCGCCGCTTCGTCAAGGACACCGTCAAGGGCGGGGACTACCGCGGCCGGGAGGCCGACGCCTTCCGCCTGGCCGAGGAGTCCGTGCGCGTGATCGACCACATGAACGCGATCGGCGCGCCCTTCGCCCGGGAGTACGGCGGGCAGCTGGCCACCCGCTCCTTCGGCGGCGTGCAGGTCTCGCGCACGTACTACACCCGCGGGCAGACCGGGCAGCAGCTGCAGGTCTCCGCGGCCCGCGCCCTGCAGCGCCAGGTGGCCGCCGGATCCGTGGACCTGCACACCCACTGCGAGATGCTGGATGTGATCGTGCACGACGGCGCAGCCCGCGGCGTCGTGCTGCGGGACCTGATCACCGGGGAGGTCTTCGCCCACACCGCCCACGCCGTGGTCCTGGCCACCGGCGGCTACGGCAACGTGTTCCACAAGTCCACCCTGGCCCGCAACTCCAACGCCACCGCCGCCTGGCGGGCGCACCGGCGCGGGGCCCTGTTCGCCTCGCCCTGTTACATCCAGTTCCACCCCACCGCCCTTCCGGTCAGCGCCTCCTGGCAGTCCAAGACCACGCTGATGTCCGAGTCCCTGCGCAACGACGGGCGGATCTGGGTGCCGAAGGAGGCCGGGGACGAGCGCGCCCCGGGGGAGATCCCCGAGCAGGAGCGGGACTACTACCTGGAGCGCAAGTACCCCGCCTACGGCAACCTCACCCCGCGGGACATCGCCTCCCGGGCCGCCCGGGAGCAGATCGAGGCCGGCCACGGCGTCGGGCCCCTGCGCAACTCCGTGTACCTGGACTTCCGCGACGCCCTGCAGCGCCTGGGCACCAGGGTCATCGACGAGCGCTACGGCAACCTCTTCGCGATGTACCGCGACGCCACCGGGGAGGACCCCCACGAGGTGCCCATGCGCATCGCCCCCGGCGCGCACTTCTCGATGGGCGGGCTGTGGACCGACTACGACCAGATGTCCAGCATCCCGGGGCTGTTCGTGGCCGGGGAAGCCGGCTGGGCCTACCACGGGGCCAACCGGCTCGGGGCCAACTCCTTGCTCTCGGCCTGCGTGGACGGCTGGTTCACCCTCCCGTACTCCGTGCCGAACTACCTCGCCGGGCACCTCGGCGAGCAGCCGCTGGACGGGGACCACCCCGCGGTGCGCGCCGCCGTCGACGACGTGCGCCAGCGCATCGAGCACCTGCTGGGCATCGGCGGGAGCACCAGCCCGGAGAGCTTCCACGCGCAGCTGGGGGAGATCCTCTACCGGCGCTGCGGGGTCTCGCGCACCGCCGAGGGGCTGCGCCGCGGCATCGCCGAGATCCGGGAGCTGTCCGAGCGCTTCCACCGGGACCTGCGCGTGGTCGGCACCGGCGAGCGGCTGAACCAGGAGCTGGAACACGCCGGGCGCGTGCAGGACTACCTGGAGCTGGCCGAGCTGATGTGCGTGGACGCCCTGGACCGGGACGAATCCGCCGGGGCCCACTTCCGTGAGGAGCACCGCACCGAGCAGGGCGAGGCCCTGCGCGACGACGAGCACTGGTGCTTCGTCTCCGCCTGGGAGCGCGGTGCCGACGGGCAGCACATCCGCCGCGCCGAGCCGCTGACCTTCACCGCCGTACCCCTGCAGACGAGGAACTACTCATGAGACTGACCATCGACGTCTGGCGCCAGGACGGACCCGAGGAGCCCGGGCGCTTCGAGACCCACCGCATCGAGGACGCCGCCGAGGAGATGTCCCTCCTGGAGCTGCTGGACCACCTCAACGCCCAGCTGGTGGCCGAGGGCCGGGAACCGGTGGCCTTCGACTCCGACTGCCGCGAGGGGGTGTGCGGGACCTGCGGGATCACGGTCAACGACCAGCCGCACGGGCCCGAGGCCAACACCCCCTCCTGCCGCCAGCACCTGCGCTCCTTCTCCGACGGGGACACGGTGCGCCTGGAGCCCTTCCGCTCCGGGGCCTTCCCCGTGGTGCGCGACCTCGTGGTGGACCGCTCGGCCCTGGACCGGGTCGTGCAGGCCGGAGGCTTCGTGGCCGTGGACGCCGGCACCGCCCACGACGCCGACGACGACCGGATCGGCCACGATCAGGCCGAGCGGGCCCTGGACTTCGCCGCGTGCATCGGCTGCGGGGCCTGCATCGCCGCCTGCCCCAACGGGGCGGCGAACCTCTACGCCGGGTCCATCCTCGAGCACCTGTCCACCCTGCCCCAGGGCGCCCCGGAGCGCACCGAGCGCGCTCGCGGCGTCGTCGGGCAGATCGAGGAGGAGTTCGGGCCGTGCTCCGTGTACGGGGAGTGCGCGGTGGTCTGCCCGGCGGGGATCCCGCTGTCCGCGATCAGCGCGGTCAACCGGGAGCGGGCCCGGGCTGTGCTGCGTCATCGCTCCCGGGGCTGAGCGGCGGCTCGGCCGTGGACGGGCTGGGTCCGGAGCGGGCCACCCGCGGTAGGATCGGGGACGTCCGCCGCACCCGTGAACCCGAAGGGCATCCATGACCATCGCGACCAGCCAGGCCACCGACCGCACGACCGTGGGGATCCTGTTCGGCGGGCGCTCCTCCGAGCACGCCATCTCGGTGATCACCGCCGCGGGGGTGCTGCAGGCCCTGGACCGCGGCACCTACGAGCCCGTGCTGATCGGGATCACCCGCGACGGGGTCTGGCACCTGTCCGATGAGCGGGAGCTGACCGCGACCCGCGAGGCCGACACCCTCCCGGAGTTCACCGGGCAGGGTCCCGAGGTGCACCTGCCGCTGGGCGGGCCCACCGCCCACCGGGATCACCTGGTGCTGCGCGAGGCCGACGGATCCTTCCGCGAGGGCCCCCGCCTGGACGTGGTCTTCCCCCTGCTGCACGGTCCCTTCGGAGAGGACGGCACCCTCCAGGGCCTGCTGGAGATGGCCGGGCTGCCCTACGTCGGCTCCGGGGTCACGGCCTCGGCCGTCGGGATGGACAAGCACTTCATGAAGATGGCCTTCGAGGCCGCCGGGCTGCAGGTGGGCCCCTACCGGGTCATCACCGCCCGGCAGTGGGAGCGGTCCCGGCAGGAGAGCATCGAGCGGGTCCGGGAGCTGGGGCTGCCGGTGTTCGTCAAGCCCGCCCGGGCCGGTTCCTCCTGCGGGATCACCCGGGTCGAGGACTGGGCCCACCTGGAGGCGGCCGTGGCCGAGGCCCAGGAGTTCGACCCCAAGGTCGTGGTCGAGGCCGGCATCGAGGGCCGGGAGATCGAGTGCGCCGTGCTCGACGGGCACCACCACGACGCCCCGCGGGCCTCGCACCCGGGGGAGGTGGTCGTCGTCGGGAAGGAGGACGCCTGGTACGACTTCGAGACCAAGTACGTCCAGACCGAGGACTCCGTGCTGCGCTGCCCCGCGGACCTGCCGCAGCCCGTGCGCGATGACATCCGCGCCCAGGCCGTGCGGGCGTTCCTCGCCGTGGACGCCGAGGGTCTGGCGCGGGCGGACTTCTTCTGGACCGCGGATGAGCGCGTCGTGATCAACGAGATCAACACCCTGCCCGGCTTCACCCCGATCTCCATGTACCGGCTGATGTGGGAGGAGACCGGCATCGGCTACGCCCAGCTGGTCGACGAGCTGCTGCGCCTGGCGCTGGAGCGCCCCGTCGGACTGCGCTGAGCCCGGCGCGATGCGGGCTCAGCGGTGGTACTGCAGATCCTGCACGGACTGGCACCTCTTGGTCTGCGGGATCTGGGAGACCGCGGAGTCCAGCTCGGTGAGCAGGGAGGAGGAGGGCACCTTCGAGGCGTCGAAGGTCACCCGGATCGCCGGGGTGCGCCCGAAGGTGGTCGCGGTCCACGTGCCCGTCGGGTCCTCGGACCGTTCGCCTGCCGACGCGGAGGAGGCCGCGGGGCTCGGACTGCCGGAGGTGGCGCGGGTGGGGGAATCCGAGGCCGCCGACGCCGGGTCCGCCTGACCGTCCTCCCGGGCCAGGATCCAATCCACCCCGTTGACGCTCACGCACGGATCCGCGACCGGCTCCTGCACATGCACCCCGCACTTGAGCACGATCGCCGCCGGATCCCCCCAGGCCGTGGTGGCCTGGGCGGTGGTCTCGCGCTGGTCCAGACCGGTCAGCTGGGTGGGCATGGCCACCATCGCGGGCGCGCATGCGGGATCCGCGGCATCGGGGGCCGGATCCAGCGTCACGGCCGCCCCCGCGCAGCCGCTGAGCAGCAGCGCCCCCGCCAGGGTGCCCGTCAGGATCAGGCCCCGGCGGGCCTGTCTTTTCCGAGGGGCGGTCCGTACACTGTCAGACGGCGAGGGCTGGGCGGCGGCTGGGGATGACACGGTCCCCAGGGTAGCCCACCGGATCGGCCGACGCCGGGGCGGCACCGGCCCCGGGGCGCGGCACCCGAGACCCTCGCCGCCGCGAGAACCGCCGTGCCGTGCGCAGGAAGGAGCGTCCATGGATCGCAGAGCCCACCCCCGGCGGGCAGCCCGCGCACGGGCCCTCGGCGTCGGCGCCCTGACCTGCCTCGTGGGCTCCTGCGTGGGGGGCACCGCCCTGGCCCAGGAAGCACCCGGGCAGCCCGGTTTCGCCCCGCAGGCCACCGCGAGCGCCACCGCCTCGCCCTCCGCGGCCGCCGATCCCGCGCCGACGGCGAGCCCGGCCCCCACCGCGCAGCCCACGACCGCGCCCGGACCCAGCGCGAGTGCTGAGCCCACGGCCCCCACCGACGCGTCCAGCGCCACCGCGACGGGCCAGCCGACGCCGGCCCCCACCTCCAGCGCCTCCCCGGTGCCGAGCGCTCCCAGCGCGACCCCCGCGCCGAGTGCCTCCCCCACGTCCAGCCCCGCGCCGAGCCGATCCCCGTCGGCCTCGCCCACTCCCTCCGCGCAGCCCACGCCCACCCGTGAGCCGACCCGCGAGCCCACCCGTGAGCCGACCCGCGAGCCCACGCAGGAGCCCACCCGCGCCCCGGCGCCCCAGCCCAGCGCCACCGGCGGTTCCGGTGGTGCGGGCGGCGCGTCGTCCTCCGGCGGGTCGGACGGCGGCTCGGCGGCCTCCGACGTCGCGCCCGGAGGCCAGGAGGCGGTCGTCCCCTACGCCCCCGGCTCCCGGGATGCCGGGGCGCGGGCCGAGGGCGGCTCCTCGGCTCGTCCCCAGGCGCGCGGACGCGCCGATGCGCACGGCGGGTTCTCGCCGCTGCGCGAGCAGGGACGGGAGCCGACCCTGGCCGGCGTCTCCGGCTGGGTCAGCTATTACCTGGACCGCGACGACGGCTCCGCCCGCTCGGACCGGACCTCGGGCGGGGCCCCCGTGGATTCCAACGACAACGCCGGCGTGCAGGCCGTGCGCGGGGAATCCGGGGACGCGAGCCTGACCACCGAGGCGGGTGCGGGGGCACCGGACCTGTCCGCGCTGCGCGGACCGGTGCCGATCATCGTGTTCTCCGCCCTGGCCCTCGGGGGGATCGTGCTGGTCATCCACCGCTCCTCCCGGACCCTCGGCGGGCCGGGTCGGACCGGGCGCCGATGACCTCGGCCCGCCACGCGGCCCGGCAGGAGCGGGAGCCCGCCCCCGGAACGGCCGCGGCGATCGGCGAGGACGGGATCCTGCGGCGGATCCTGCCGATCTTCGCCGCGCTGCCGGTGGTCCGCTCCCCGGAGGGCCCGCGCGTCGTGGAGGGCCCCGGGGATGACGCCGCCGTCTACGACCTGGCCGGGCGGCTCGCGGTGCTCAGCACCGACACCCAGACCCAGGGGGAGGACCACCTGCTCCGGTGGCCGTGCGGGCACCGCACCCGCGGCGCGGAGCTGGGCTGGAAGTCCGCCGCGCAGAACCTCGCCGACCTCGCCGCGATGGGCGCGGACCCGCTGAGCCTGGTGATCTCCCTGAGCTTCCCCGGCACCACCGCCGTGGACTTCCTCGAGGACATGGCCCGCGGCTACGTCGCCGCGATCCGCGCGCTGGGGGCCGGCACCTGCTCGGTGGACGGCGGAGACCTGGGCGGGGCCGGGGAGCTGTCCGCGACCGTCGCCGCCCTGGGCGCCTGCCGCGGGATGCCGGTGCGTCGGGACGGGGCCCGGCCCGGGGACGTCGTGGTGCTGGCCGGGACGGTCGGGCGCGCCGCGGCGGGGCTGGACCTGCTGCTGCACGAGGACTTCGACCCCGCGGACATCCCCACCGAGGTCGACGCTGCGCACGCCCGGCCGGGTCCGCGGGATGCGGATCGGCGGGCCCTGGCGGATCTGGCCGCCACCCAGCTGCGCCCCTGTCCGCCCCTGGGCGCGGGCCCGGTCCTGGCCGAAGCCGGAGCCCGGGCCATGATCGATGTCTCCGACGGCTTGGTGCGCGACGCCGGGCGCCTGGCCCGGGCCTCCGGGGTGCAGGTGCGGCTGGACTCCCGGGCTCTGACCGGGCTGCGCGAGGATCTGGAGCCGGCCGGGCGCCTTCTCGGACGCGACCCGATGGATTGGGTGCTCACCGGGGGAGAGGACCACGGGTTGCTGGCCTGCCTGCCTCCACAGGCGCCCCTGCCCCCCGGGGTGCGTGCGATAGGCTCGTGCCGCAAGAACCACAGCGACGACGACCACAGCGACGACCCGCCCGTGACCCTGGACGGAGGCGTCCCCGAGCACCTGGGATGGGATCACTTTGGCGGGTAGGACGGCGACCGGCGCGGAGGCGCTGCGCGACTGGCTGAGCACCGCCGCCGCGGCCTTGGAGGAGGTCCGCGAACCCCTCGACGCCCTCAACGTCTTCCCCGTGGCCGACGCCGACACCGGCGGGAATCTCGCCGCCACCGTGCGCGCCGGGGCCGAGGCCGCCCAGCTGGTCGGCACGAGCCTGCTCGGGGAGCTGCTGGGCATCTGCGCCCAGCACTGCCTGGAGGAGGCCCGCGGCAACTCCGGGACCCTCCTGGCGGTCATGCTCGCCGGGATGGCCGAGCCCCTGGCCGCCGTCAAGCGCCTGAGCGCACCGGAGCTGGTCGCGGCCCTGGACCACGCGCGGGTGCGCGTCACCTCCGCCCTGAACGACCCCGTGGAGGGCACCATCTGGACCCTCGTGCGCACCGTGTCCGAGGCCTCCGAGGAGTGGGTGGCCCGCTCCACCGAGGAGCCGGACTCCCACCGGGGCCTGGTCGCCCTGCTCGAGCACCTCGTGGAGGAAGGCTGCCGGGCCGTGGCCGCCTCCGGGGAGCAGCTGGAGGTGCTGCGCGGCACCGGGCGGGTGGACGCCGGGGCTCTCGGGGTGCTCATCGTCCTGGACTGCCTGAGCCACACCGTGGCCGCGCGGACCTACCCCGGGGCGCTCGCGCGCCCCTACGGGAGGTGGCTGACCACCCCCGAACCGGCCGACCGGAACCGGTCGGCCCAGCCCGGGCGCGGGGCCGGGGCGGATCCCGACGCCGTCGAGTTCATGTGCACGATCGCGCTGGACCCGCTGGCCGCGGCCACCGTGCGCCACGAGCTGACCGGCATCGGCGACTCCGTGATCATGACCGCCATCGACCCGACGGGGCCGAGGATGCGCTGGAAGGTCCACGTGCACGTGGGCACGGCCGCCGAGGCGATGGCCGTGCTCACCCGGCACGGCCGACCCACCGGCATCACCACCGAGACCCTCACCCCGGGAGGGCGCTCGTGACCCGGCTGGAGGACCGGCCCCTGACCGAGGTCCTGCACCCGCAGACCGCGAAGGCCCTGAGCCGGCACCTGGGTCTGGAGACCGTGGGGGACCTGCTGGAGCACCTGCCGCGGCGCTACCTGCCCCGCGGGGAGCTGAGCAGCTTCGCCGAGCTGCAGGAGGGCCAGGAGGTCTCCCTGATCTCCCGGGTGCTCTCCGTGCACACCCGCTCCCTGCACACCCGCCGCGGCTCGATCGCCGAGGTCACCGTCACGGACCAGCTGGGCCCCGCTGGCCCCGACCCCGCACCCGCCCCGGACACGGCGGCGGTGCGCCTGGACGGCTTGGCGGGCACCGACATCGGCGTCGCCCCGGCCGATGCCGGTCAGGTGATGACCCTGTCCTTCTTCAACGCCTGGACCGCGGCCAAGGACCTGCACCCCGGGGATCACGTGATGTTCTCCGGGAAGGTCTCCGAGTACCGGGGCCGACTCACCCTGACCAACCCGCACTACGCCGTGCTCACGGATCTCTCGGCCGCCGCGGACCCGCAGGCCGCCCAGGCGCCGATCCCCGTGTACCCCGCGACCGCGAAGTACACCACGGACCGGATCGCCGCCGCCGTCGCCGCGGTGCTGGACGGCACGGATCTGACGCAGCTGGAGGACCCCGTCCCGGAGGCCCTGCGCCGCCGCCACCGGCTGATGCCGATCGCCGCGGCCTACGAGGCGGTGCACCGGCCCGACGATGAGGAGCAGCCGCACCGGGGGCTGCGCACCTTCCGCTACCGGGAGGCGCTGGTGCTGCAGACCGTGCTGGCCCGGCGCGCCCACCGCTGGGAGTCCCGGCGCACCACCGCCCACCCGGCCCGGGATGACGGGCTGCTCGCCGCCTTCGACGCCGCCCTGCCGTTTCGCCGCACCGACGGGCAGGTGCGGGTCGGGGAGGAGATCGCCGCGGACCTGGCCGGCACCCGGCCCATGAACCGGCTGCTGCAGGGCGACGTCGGCTCCGGGAAGACCCTCGTGGCCCTGCGGGCGATGCTGCAGGTCGCCGACGCCGGGGCGCAGGCGGCGCTGCTGGCGCCCACCGAGGTGCTGGCCGGACAGCACCTGCGCTCGCTGACCGCGGCCCTGGGAGACCTGGCCGCCCCGACCGGACCCGTGCACGTGGCGCTGTTGACCGCCTCCCAGCCGGCCGCCGCCAAGCGCCAGACCCTGCTGGACATCGCCACCGGCACCGCGCAGATCGTCGTCGGCACCCACGCGCTGCTCGGCGAGCAGGTGATCTTCGAGAACCTCGGGCTCGTGGTCGTCGATGAGCAGCACCGCTTCGGGGTGGCCCAGCGCCACGCCCTGAGCGGCTCCGACCAGGCCCCGGCCCACCGGCTGGTCATGACAGCCACCCCCATCCCGCGCTCGGTCGCGATGACGGTGTTCGGGGACCTGGAGACCTCCGTGCTGGACGAGCTGCCGGCCGGGCGCCGGGAGGTCGCCACCCACGTGGTCTCCCTCGCCGCGCACCCCGGCTGGGAGCGGCGGATCTGGCAGCGGGCCCGGGAGGAGGCCCAGGCCGGGCACCAGGTCTTCGTCGTCGTGCCGACCATCGAGGACGGCGGCCCCGCCCGCCCCAGCACCGGCGCGCCCCTGCAGTCCGTCGAGGGGCTCTCCGCCCGCCTGGCCGAGATGCCGGAGCTGGCCGGGGTGCGCATCGGCATCCTGCACGGGCGGGTCCCGGGGGAGGAGAAGACCCGCATCATGCAGGAGATGGCCGCCGGGCGGATCGACCTGCTGGTCGCGACCACCGTCATCGAGGTAGGGGTGGATGTGCCCAACGCGACCCTGATGGTCATCATGGACGCGGACCGGCTGGGCATCTCGACCCTGCACCAGCTGCGCGGGCGCATCGGCCGCGGGAGCCTGCCCGGCACGTGCCTGCTGGTCACCGAGCAGGAGGAGGACGGGCCCTCGATGCAGCGCCTGCACGCCGTGGCCGCCACGCGGGACGGCTTCGCGCTGTCCCTGGCCGATCTGGAGCAGCGCCGCGAAGGGGACATCCTGGGCGCCAGCCAGTCCGGGACGCACTCGACCCTGAAGACCCTCTCCGTGCTGCGCCACCCCCAGATCATCGCCCAGGCCCGCGCCGATGCCCGCGAGCTGGTGGCCGAGGACCCCGAGCTGTCCCGCTGGCCGGATCTGGCCGCCGCCGTGGAGCGGGCGGACTCGGACGAGGCCAGCCGCTACCTGGAGCGCGGATGAGCCGCGCGGCGCGGGTTGGGGCACAGGCCGACACGGGGGCGGACACGGTGGCGGCGCAGCGGGCCGGGACGCGGAAGACGCGCGGCGGCGGAGGGAGCGCAGCATGAGCAGGATCATCGCCGGGATCGCCGGGGGCGCCCGGCTGCAGCCGGTGCGGGGACGGAACACCCGGCCCACCACGGACCGGGTCAAGGAATCCCTGTTCTCCCGCCTGGAGGGCTACGACGTGCTCGCCGGCGCCCGGGTGCTGGACCTGTTCGCCGGATCCGGGGCCCTGGGTCTGGAGGCGGCCAGCAGGGGCGCAACCAGTGCGGACCTGGTGGACCGGGACCGCGCGGCGCTGAGTGCCTGCCGGACCAACCTGGCGGTCCTGACCCGGGCCGGCGTCCGCGCGCAGGTGTCGGTGCACGACGCCGCGGCCCGCCCCTGGCTGGAGCGGCTCCCCGAGCAGCCCCGGTGGGATCTGGTCTTCCTGGACCCCCCGTACGCGATGGGCCGGGAGGAGCTGGCGGACCTGCTGATGCGGGTGGCCCCTCGCCTGGACGCCGGCGGCGTCGTCGTCGTGGAGCGCTCCGCCCGGGACGAGGAGCCCGTGTGGCCGGCGGGTCTGGAGCGCTTCTCCCACCGGACCTACGGGGAGACGGCCCTGTGGTTCGCGGAGCCGGCCGAGGCCTGAGCGGGCCCAGCCTCGGGGTGCCTCGGGCCCGGATCCCCGCGCACCAGACTCCCCGGGGACCGGCTCACAGCCCGGCGGCGGCGATCCGTCGCGTGGCTTCGCGCAGCACCTCGGGGCGCTTGCAGAAGGCGAAGCGCACCCAGTCCGCGTAGAGGTGGGCATTGGCCTGCGTGGCGAAGGCGCTCAGCGGCACCACCGCGACCCCGGCCCGCTCGGGCAGGGCCTGGGCCAGCTGCGCCCCGGTGCCGGCCCATTCCGGGGCGTCCCGGCCGACCCGGGCCACGGCGAAGAACGTGCCCTCCGGCGCGCAGACCTCCAGGCGGGTCGCGGACAGGCCCTCCAGCAGCACGTCGCGCTGGCGACGGTAGCGCTCGTGCAGCTCGGGGTAGAAGGAGCCCTGCTCGGCCCAGGCCAGCGCCCGGGCCACCGCCGCCTGCAGCGGGGCCGCCGCCGAATGCGACAGGTAGCCCTTGGTCACCCGCAGGGTGCGGGTCAGGGGCTGCGGGGCGATGGCCCAGCCCACCCGCCAGCCGGTCACGGAGAAGGTCTTCGAGGCGGCCGAGACCCGGATGGTGCGCTCGGCGGCACCGGGCAGTCCGGCCAGATCCACGGGGTCGGCGTCGTAGTGCAGGTGCTCGTACACCGAGTCCGTGAGGATCAGCGCGTCGCGGGCCGCCGCGAGCTGCACGACGCGCCGCGCCGTCTCCTCGCCCAGCACCGTGCCCGTGGGGTTGTGCGGGTCGTTGACCACGACCATGCGGGTCCGCTCGGTGAAGGCCGCCGCCAGGTCCTCGGGGTCCGGGCGGAAGTGCGGCGGGCGCAGGGGCACGGTGCGCACGGCGGCCCCGGTCAGCGCGGCCACGGCCGGGTACAGGTCGTAGAAGGGCTCGAAGACCACGACCTCATCGCCCGGGCGCAGGTGCGCCAGCATCGCCGCGGCCAGGGCCTCGGTGGCCCCGGCGGTCACGGTGACCTCGGTCTCCGGGTCCGGACGGCGCCGCCCGGCCCGCTCCTCGGCCTCGGCCACGCCCCGGCGCAGGTCCGGGTCGCCCGCGATGGTCGCGTACTGGTTGCCGCCGCCGGCCACCGCCTCGGCCAGGGCCTCGCGCAGGATCTCGGGGCCGTCCGTGTCCGGGAAGCCCTGGCCGAGGTTGATCGCCCCGTGCCGGGCCGCCAGGAAGCTCATCTCCTCGAAGATCGTGGAGGACAGTCGTCCCCGCTCATCGGTCAGACCCGCCGCATCGGCCAGGCGCCGCCAGGGCGCGGGGGATGGGCTGGCGGGATCCACGGGCTCGGGCAGGCGCGAGGCGCCGGTGTTCGCAGACATGCCTGCCATGCTACGGGCCCGGCCCTGGTACCTTGGCAGACATGACCCTCGCTGTGTGCCCCGGATCCTTCGACCCCATCCACAACGGCCATATCGAGATCATCGCCCGCGCCGCCAAGATCTTCTCCGAGGGGGTCATCGTCGCCGTCGCGCACAACCCCCAGAAGACCTTCCGCCTGCCCCTGGAGGAGCGGGTGGCCATGGTCCAGGAGGTCTTCTCCTGGCTGGACGGGATCACGGTGGAGCCGATGGGCGCCGGCCTGCTGGCCGAGTTCGCCCGCTCCCGCGGGGCCGGGGCCGTCGTCAAGGGGCTGCGCGATGACCGGGACTACCTGTACGAGGCCCCGATGGCGACCATGAACCGCAACCTCGCCGGCGTCGAGACGGTCTTCCTGGCCGGGGACCCCAAGCACGGGCACCTCTCCTCCTCCCTGATCATGGAGGTCGCCTCCCTGGGCGGGGACGTCTCCGACTACCTGCCGCGCAGCGTGCACCGGCACCTGCTGGAGCAGGGGCTGCTGGGGCACGGCTGAGGCTCCGCCGGCCGGTGGGATCGACGGCTGCCGCGGCGGGGGTTGTCCCGGTGCGGCGCCTCGAGTATGCTGGGACGTCGGTCCAACCTCGAACAGGAGTGCATCATCACGCGTGAGAAGGCATCGGCCCTCGTGGTCGACGTGAAGGCCCTGGCCGCCCGGCCGGGGACGATGGAGACGCTTCGGCGGGCCCTGCCGGCCCCCGAGGACTTCGGCAACGCCCTCATCGGGGCGCCGGCCGGCTCCGACATCACCGCGGATCTGCGCCTGGAATCCGTGCATGATGGTATCTTGGTCTCCGGCACCGCGTCCGTGACGGCCCACGGTGAGTGCAGCCGCTGCCTGGATCCTCTCGAGGTTCCGGTCACGGCCGACATCCAGGAGCTGTACGTCCTGGACCCCGAGCCCGCAGCGGACGAGGAGGACGAGCAGCACGCCGTCGAGGACGATGCGATCGACCTCGAGCCCGTGCTGCGGGACGCGGTGATCACGCAGCTTCCGTTCCAGCCCGTGTGCCGGGAGGACTGCCCGGGCCTGTGCTCCGTCTGCGGGGCGCGCCTGGAGGAGGATCCGGAGCATCACCACGACGTGGTGGACCCGCGCTGGTCCGCCCTGTCGGGGCTGCTCGGCACCGAGGATGCCGCGAACGAGACGACAACGACGAGAGAAGAGAGATAGCAGTGGCTGTTCCCAAGAGGAAGATGTCCCGTGCCAACACCCGCGCACGCCGTTCCCAGTGGAAGGCGACCGCGCCTCAGCTGGTCAAGACCGTGGAGAACGGGAAGGTGACCTACAGCCTTCCGCACCAGGCCAAGGTCGTCACCGACTCCGCCGGCACCCCCCTGTACTTCGAGTACAAGGGCCGCAAGGTGGCCGACGCCTGATCCAGGTTCCCACCATGGACACCGCGTCCCACGGAGAGCTTCTGCAGCGTCTCGGCGTCGACATCGACGCCGAGACGCTGCTGCTTGCGCTGACCCACCGCTCCTACGCCCACGAACATCCCGGCACCCCGGACAACGAGCGCCTCGAGTTCCTCGGGGACTCCGTGCTCGGGCTGGCGGTGACCGCGGAGCTGTACCACCGCTTCCCGCACCTGCCCGAGGGGCAGCTGGCCAAGCGTCGGGCCGCCGTCGTCTCCGAGCGGTCCCTGGCGGTGCTGGCCCGCGGCATCGGCCTGGGGCAGCACATCCGCCTGGGGCGGGGGGAGGCCATCTCCCACGGCGGGGACAAGGACTCGATCCTCGCCGACACGATGGAGGCCCTGTTCGGCGCCGCCTTCCTCACCTGCGGTCCGGAGATCGCCCGAGACCTGGTGCTGCGCTTCACCTCGCCCCTGCTGGACGACGAGTTCGTGCTCGGCGCCGGGCGAGACTGGAAGACCGAGATCCAGGAGCTGGCCGCCGCCCGCGGCCTGGGCGAGGTCAGCTACGAGGTCCAGGGCGAGGGCCCCGAGCACGCCCGGATCTACCGGGCCACCGTCCTGCTGGGCGGGACCGCCCACGGGGAGGGCTCCGGGCCTGCCAAGAAGCAGGCGGAGCGGGCCGCCGCGGAGGCCGCCTTCCGCGCCCTGCACGGCGTGGTCACCGGCGCCTGAGGTGCCGGAGCTGCCCGAGGTCGAGGTGGTGCGCGCCGGACTGGCCGCGCACGTGCTCGGCGCCCGCATCGCCGACATCGAGGTCCTGGACCCCCGGTCCCTGCGCCGCCACGACACCGGACCGGGGGATTTCCGCGCCCGGCTCAGTGGCGCGCGGATCGACGACGTCGCCCGGCGCGGGAAATACCTGTGGCTGCTGCTCGCGGATCCGCGGGGGCACCGCCTGGACGATGCCCTGGTGGTGCACCTGGGCATGAGCGGGCAGGCCCTGCTGGCTCGGCCCGACGCCCCGGCCCCCCGGCACCTGCGGCTGCGCTTCGATCTCCTGAATGCGGGGGAGTCCTTCCCGGACGGACGCGGCCAGCTGCGCTTCGTCGACCAGCGGATCTTCGGCGGCATGTTCCTGGACCGGCTGTTGCCGGTGCACGACGCCGCGGGGCAGCCCGCACCCGGGGCCGGCGCCTCCGAGCTCGGGGAGGCGAGCATCCCGGCGTCGGTGGCGCACATCGCCCGGGACCCGCTGGACCCGCACTTCGACGCCCGCGCTTTCCGGCGTCGGCTGCTGCGCACGGACTCCGGGATCAAGCGGGTGCTGCTGGATCAGACCGCGATCTCCGGGGTCGGCAACATCTACGCCGACGAGGCCCTGTGGCGGACCCGGCTGCACTACGCCAAACCGGCCCGCACCCTCACGGCCGCGCAGACCCGGGACCTGCTGGGCGCGGTGACCGAGGTGATGACCGCGGCCCTGGCCGAGGGCGGCACGAGCTTCGACGCGCTGTACGTGAACGTCAACGGGGAGTCCGGCTACTTCGCGCGCGGGCTGAACGTCTACGGTCGGGAGGGTCTGGCCTGCCGCCGGTGCGGGCGCTCGATCCGACGGGAGCCGTTCATGAACCGCTCCTCCTACCGCTGCCCGCGCTGCCAGCGCGCCCCCCGCGCCCTGTAGATCTCCCTCCCCACGCGGTCCGGGGCGGCGCGTTGGGGAGGGGTTTCCGTGTTCGGGAGTGTCCTCGCGGCTCCCCAACACCGAAACCCCTCCCAAACCGGTAGAAGGGGCGGCGGGGGTCAGGCCTGCGGGGCGTAGTACTCGCGCAGGCGGCGCATGCCCTCGTCGATGGAGACCGCGGGCTCCCAGTCCAGCAGCTCGCGGGTCCGGCGCTGGTCGAACCAGTGGGAGGTGGACAGCTGCTCGGCCAGGAACTCCGTCATCGGCGGCTCATCCTCGCCGGGGCGCTTCTCCCAGACCTTCTCGATGACCCGCCCGGCCAGCTTCGCCAGCGACGCCGGGACTCGTCGGGTGGGGGCGGGCACCCCGCCGGCCCGGCACATCGCCGCCATCAGCTCGCCCACCGTGCGCGGCTCCCCGTTGGTGACCACCAGGGGACGCCCGTGCACCGTCTCCAGGCGCTCCAGGCACCGGACGATCGCGGTGGCGGCGTTGTCCACGTAGGTGGTGTCGATCAGCGCGGCTCCGGCATCCAGGAGGGGGATCCCGCCGCGGGAGGCCCGCTCCATGATCCGCTCCACCAGCTGGGTGTCCCCGGGACCCCACACCAGGTGCGGGCGGATCACCCCGACCCGGAAGTCCTCGCCGTCGGCCTCCAGGGCCAGCAGCTCCCCGTAGGCCTTGGAGCGGGCGTAGTTCCCGCGCGCGTGCTCGGGGTCCGCGGTCAGATTCGGCTGGCCCATGAAGGCCGAGCCCGCGTGGGAGACGGACGGGGAGGAGATCTGCACGTAGTCGCGGATCCCCGCCCGCTTGGCCATCTCCACCATCACCCGGGTGCCCCGGACGTTGACCTCCTCGTACTCGGCCCACGGCCCGGAGACGCTGACCTTCGCGGCCAGGTGCACCACCGCGTCGGCCCCGTCCATCGCCCGGGCCACGGCCTCGGGGTCGGTGATCGAGCCGCGGCGCTGCTCGAAGCGCTCGGCGCCCTTGGCCTGCAGGGACTTGCGCACCGCGGCGGCGTCGGAGCGCTGCAGGGCGATCACGCTCCAGCCGCGGCGGATCAGCTCCAGCGCGGTGCGCGCCCCCAGCATCCCGGAGGCCCCGGTGACCAGCACGGTGCGCCCGTTCGGCTCGGGAAGCCGGGCGTCGGGCAGGATCTCCCGGCGCTCATCCGGATCCGGGGCCCGCCACGCGGTGCCGGCCTCCCGGCCGGAGTCTCCGGCATGATCCTTGCGGCGGTGCTCCTGCTGGTTCACGGCTTGGCCACCTTCCCCCCGGACAGGGTGCTCTCGGCCCACGCGGCCAGGCGCGGGCGGTCGATCTTCGAATTGTGCCGGATGTCCGTGGGCTGCTCCGGCACCTGCAGCACGGCCACCGGGACCACCCCGGTGCGCCCGCGCACCACGGCGCGCACGGCGTCGGCCAGTTCCAGCGGGGCCGGCCCCGGGCGCACCCCGCGGCGTTGTCCGGGCTCCACGACGACGACGGGCGCCTGCGTACCGGCCGGGCCCACCCCCACCAGCGCGGCCCGGCGCACCGCCGGCAGGGTCTCGGCCGCGGCCTCGGCGGCCACCGGAGTCACGACGGCCTCGGGGGTGCGCAGCAGGTGGGCCAGGCGGCCCTCCACCCACAGCCGACCCGCGGCGTCGAAGTGCCCGATGTCGCCGGTGCGGTGCCAGCCGGGGATGGCCGCGGAGTCCCGCTCCGTCCACCACAGCCGGTCGTAGTGGTCCTTCATGTGCCGGGCGCTGACCAGGATCTCCCCGGTGCGCCGCTCCGCGTGGGAGGGCTCGCGGGAGGGATTCCCCTCCTCGTCCAGCAGCCCCAGGGCCAGCTCGGCCCCGTGCACGGGGACCCCCACGCACACCCCGCCGCCCGCGCCGCGCATGCCCGAGGCGGCGTCGCGCTCAGCCTGCTCGATCTGAGTCAGGGAGATGTCCGCCACGGGCAGGGCCTCGGTCATCCCGTAGGGGGTGTGCACCTGGGCGCGTGGCACCAGGGCGGAGACCCGGCGCAGCAGCGGCAGGGTCAGCGGCGCTCCGGCCGAGAGCAGCAGCCGCACCCGGCCCAGGGCCTCGGCCTCGGCCGGGGCGAGGTCCTCGGCCGTGGCCACGACGTTCATCAGGGCCGCGGGGGAGGCGAAGACGATGGTCGCCTCGATCGCCTGCGCAGCCTGGGCCAGGGCCCGGGCGGAGAGGGTCTTGGGCCGGGTGACATCCATGTCCGGGGTCACCGAGGTGGCACCCAAGGCCGGGCCCAGCAGGGCGAAGGGCGCGAAGCCGGCCACCAGCCCGGAGCCCGGCTGAAGCCGGTAGGTCCGCTGGATCGCGTCGCGCATCGCGCTGAGCTGCCGCTGGGTGTAGGAGACCCCCTTGGCAGGCCCCGTGGATCCCGAGGTGTAGAGGATCGCCGCCTCATCCTCCGGGCGCGGCGCGTCCCAGGGGGTGCCGGCCGGGGCGGCCGGGGCGGCGTCGTCGGTGGCCCCGATCAGCCCGAACACGCGGGTGCTCACCGGGTCCGCCGAGCCGGCGCC
>OMJG01000156.1_pt1 | contig 50950 bp, 53 predicted proteins | sample 1646431 | NCBI WGS metagenome assembly OMJG01 (sample SAMN03771674, study PRJEB25209) | food metagenome | isolation source: Cotija cheese | place: Mexico:Jalisco,Michoacan | collected 2011-12-12 | reverse complement strand
ACCACGATTGAAACCACCAACGTTCAACGGGGGATGGTTTATGATTCAAATGGTAAGGTGCTGGTTGGTAATAAATCACACCAAGCCATCTCCTACACGAAGGGCGTTAGTGTGCTATCTACGGATATGTATAAGATTGCCAATCGGTTAGGAAAGTATTTGACGGTCTCGACGAGCTCATTGACGCCGCGTCAGGCAATTGATTACTACTTAACGGATACAAAACGGTTGAAAGCCGTTGAGAGTAAGTTAAGTGGAACCAGCGGGATGTCGACGACCCAAAAGTACAACAAAGCGTTAAGCTATTTGGAGAATGATTCATCTTTCAAATTAACTAAAACGCAGAAAAATGCGGCAGAAATCTTTGCTAAGATGAGTGGCGCATACTCGTTATCGACGACCTACATCAAAGATTCCGGCGTTTCCAACAAAGAAATTGCCGAAATTGGCGAACACCTTTCAGAAATGCCAGGGGTTAAAGTTGGGACTAGTTGGTCACGAGATTATCCCAATGGGTCTTCAATTAAGTCCATTATTGGGACGGTTTCATCCGAGAAGACGGGGTTACCAAGTGATCGGGTTAATGAACTGCTCGCTCAAGGGTATTCGCGAAATGACAGTGTGGGACAATCCTATTTGGAACAAGAGTATGAATCTGTCTTACGAGGAACCAAGGCTGAAAAACAAGTCGAAGTTTCTGGATCAACGATTACCAAAGAAGCCAAGAAATATGGTGGGCAAAAGGGTGATAATCTTCAATTGACCATCAACTCAACTTTCCAAAAGCAGTTACAGTCACTGGTTCACTCGGCAGAGTCTAGTGCTGGCGGGTACTCAACCGGGACCTATGCTATTGTAATGAATCCTAACACTGGTGGGATCATTGGGATGGCTGGAGTTGACCGTAATCCGTCGACTGGTAAGATCACAACGAATGCCCTAGGCACTATCAATAGTGATATTGTAATGGGGTCGGTTGTGAAAGGCGCGATGGTCTCTGGTGCCCTAATGGACGGTGTGATCACGCCAAGCAATAACACGTTAACCGATAAAGTTATTAACGTCGGTGGTGTGAAAAAGGCGTCGTGGTTTAACAAATCTGGTAGTGCCAGCATTGCGTTAAATGCGTCCACAGCGTTGGAAGTTTCTTCTAACTCCTATATGATGCAATTAGCCATGAAAGAAGCCAAGTTTAATTACGTCTCTGGCTCAGCTTTGACCATGAGCACGAGTATTTTTGATAAGGAACGGGGTTACTTCAATCAGTTCGGGTTAGGCGTTAATACTGGGATTGATTTGCCTGGTGAAAGTACCGGACTAAAGGGGTCGAGCACGTACTCTCATATTGGGAATGCGTTAGACTTATCCTTTGGGAACTACGATGCTTACACAACGTTGCAGGTCGCTCAGTATATGTCAACCGTTGCTAATGGCGGTACCCGAATTGCGCCGCACGTGGTTCAGTCAATCCGGGGAACTAAATCCGATGGGACACTGGGCGCCGTGAAATCAACGGTCACCCCTAAGGTCTTGAACCGGATTGACATGACGGCTGCACAGAAGAAATTGGTTACTGAGGGACTATATGACGTGGTTCATGGAACCAACACGTATAAGACGGGGGCAGAATTAGCTTCCATCTCGCCTGGGATTTCTGCTAAGACGGGGACGGCTGAAACGTATTACAAAGGCCATTCCACTGTTACGTTAAGTTTGGCCTCTTATGCGCCATCCAATGATCCTCAGGTCGTGGTGGCCTTGGCAATGCCAAACTTGAGCACGAGTGATGAAGATAATAACATGAAATTGGCCAAAAAGATTTATGCTGCTTACTGGAAGACGGTTCAATCAACGTCAACGTTGACTAACCCAACCAAGGCAACAACGTCTGGCTCAGCAGTTAATACAAGTGCTGCGAACTAAAGAGAGCTTAAAAATCACGTGAAGCCGTTGGGCAGAGCGTGATTTTTTAATGGCTAAAAACACGTGTTAAGTATTTTTCCTTAACATATTTGGGATTATGACTGGTAATTGCCCCGGATTAATGGTAATATATTACGAGTTAAGGGCTCTAGCCTGTAATTATGAACAAGTTGGGAGGTTACCCACTATGCGTGTACACATCACTTTAGAATGTACAGAATGCCACGAACGCAATTACTTATCCAGCAAGAACCGGCGTAATAACCCGGACCGGGTTGAATTTAAGAAATACTGCCCGCGTGATCGGAAAGTAACTTTGCATCGTGAAACTAAGTAAGGTACGGGCGAGAGTCCGCACCTTTTTTTGTTGAATTTTTCTATGGATTGAGGGGGTGGGCCCATGATCACTAAAAAACACTTACGTCAACAAACGATTCAGGCGTTGATGGCAATGCCTGCCGATCAACGGCAACAAGCGACACGCGACCTGCACCACCAATTATGGTCATCGTTAGCTTGGCAACAGGCCAAAACAGTGGCCACCACCATTAGTGGTGATTTTGAATTAGCGACGGCACCTATTATTGACCGTGCACAAGCCGAGGGGAAAACGATAGCCGTTCCCACAACGCTTCCTAATCGCCAGATGGCGTTTCATGTTGTTGATAATCAAACAAATTTTGCCACCAGTCCTTTTGGTTTACAGGAGCCGACGAATGGGGCGATTATTGCTCCAGCAACCTTTGACTTACTAATTGTTCCCGGGTTAGTCTTTGCCGCGTCTGGTGAACGGCTGGGATTTGGCGGTGGCTATTATGACCGTTATTTAGTGAAAACGACAGGGGTTAAGGTAGCTTTAGCGTTGCCAGCACAATGGGTAGCAACGCCGACGTGGCCAGTGGCCGAATATGATGTACTATTAGATGAGGTCTTTCAGGTCACACTATAAGGAAGGAGCCTAACGGTGGCAAACTTTAAATACCGACTACGAAATTTGAACCAGACACCCTATATGACGACTGGATTAGTCGTCATTATGGTGTTAGTCTTTGTTGCGATGACGTTGGCTGGTGGTAGTACTAGCCTAAATGTTTTGGTCGCTTTTGGTGCGAAAGTCAATCCGCTGATTCAGCAGGGCCAGTGGTGGCGGCTGATTACGCCGATGTTTCTGCACATTGGGTTTACCCATATCTTCTTAAACATGGTGACGTTATACTTTGTGGGGACCCAGTTGGAGGCGGCTTTTGGTCATGCCCGGTTTCTGATAATCTTTTTAGTGGCTGGAATTGGCGGCAATGTTGCCAGTTTTTGTTTTTCAAATAGTTTGTCAGCTGGCGCCAGTACCGCTATTTTCGGTCTATTTGGGGCGTTTATGATGCTCGGAGAATCTTTTTGGCAAAATCCAATTATTCGCCAGTTAGCCCGGACCTTTTTGGCCTTTGTGGTGATGAATATCGCCTTTGATTTGTTTACACCAGGAATCGATTTAGCTGGTCACCTAGGTGGGTTAATCGCTGGATTTCTGGTAGCGTATACAGTTGGTGTTCCCCAAATTGGTCGAGTAAGCGTAACCAAACGTGTTGTTGCAACGGTTGTCTTGATTTTGGGATTGGTCTGGTTATATTTACACGGAATGGCGCAGTAAGCGGCGAAAAGTCTCGTGCAATTTCATGGAGGTTGTGGCACAATGAAAACGTTATATGATGTTCAGCAGCTACTTAAAAATTTTGGTATTTATGTGTACGTTGGCAAGCGTCTTTGGGACATTGAAGTGATGGCTTTGGAACTTGATCACCTGCATCAAGCGCGGGTAGTCGACGATAAGGTTTTTGTTTCGGCCAAACTTGTGCTCACACATGAACACCGCTTAGAAGAACAACGAGCAAAATTCAAGCATCAATCCATTGGAGGGATTTAGCGTTATGGCACGGAATTTAATTGGAATCGATTTAGGTGGGACTACCACTAAAATGGCCTTTCTATCACTGGCTGGGGAAGTCTTGACCAAGTGGAGTATTCCAACTGATATCGCCGACGAGGGGAGCCACATTGTTCCAAATATTATCGACTCAATCAGTCAACACATTACGAACTCAGAATTCAGTAAAGACGACTTTCTGGGTATCGGAATGGGGACGCCGGGTTCAGTAGATATTGAGAATGGAACCGTCATTGGGGCCTTTAACTTGAACTGGAAGAAACGGCAACAGGTTCGTGATCAAATTCAAGCAGGTTTAGGCCTTCAATTTATCCTGGATAATGATGCTAACGTGGCATCATTAGGCGAGTACTGGAAAGGTGCTGGCGAAAAGGATAGTGATGTGGTCTTTGTAACCCTAGGAACGGGTGTCGGCGGTGGTGTTATCGCTGGCGGCCACCTCTTGCACGGGATTAACGGTGGGGCTGGTGAATTGGGCCACGTAACCGTTCAACCGAATGGCTATCTATGTACTTGTGGCAAACGTGGTTGTCTGGAACAATATGCTTCCGCAACCGGAGTGGTTCACGTGGCTGCCGATATGGCTAAGGATTTCATGGGAACTTCTCGATTGAAAGAAATGGAAGACAACCAGGAAAGCGTGACGTCAAAGATGGTCTTTTATCTAGCCGATAATGGGGACATCTTGGCAAACCAAGTGGTTGACCGGGTCACCTTTTATTTAGGGTTGGCTTTAGCCAACGTTGCCAACATTTTAAATCCAGCCAACATCATTATTGGTGGTGGGGTTTCTAACGCTGGGAACACGTTATTACAACCAACGACGCGGTATTTCCAAGAAAATGCCTTTCCAGCAGTTCGGGATTCAACCAAACTGCGATTGGCACAACTCGGAAATGACGCAGGGGTTATTGGCGCGGCATCACTCGCTTTACGATTCCAAAAAACGAATTAAGAGAACCAGGTTTAGGAAGGACGATTTAGTTTGGTAATTGCTGCAGGAATCTCGGGATGGACGGTCTACATGATCGTACTGATTGTTTTACTTATCGTGTGGGGTGGCTGGTCATTAACAACGGTGATGCGTCGAAATCGCGTTGCCAAGCTAATTGATGAAGCAACCTTCCAAGAAGGACAACGTAAGGCCCAGGTGGTTGATTTACGTGAGAAAAAGGATTTTGATGCGGGTCACATCTTAGGTGCCCGTAACATTCCTTATTCGACGTTTAAGGCTTACCACACGCAATTGCGAGCTGACTTACCCGTTTACCTATATGACCAAGGGAAGTCTCTGAGCACACGCGCAGCGATTCTCTTAGGTAAAGAAGGCTACACGGATATTTCAATCTTAAAAACCGGCTATGCTCGCTGGGATGGTAAAACTAAAAAAACTAAAGACTAAAAAAAGGTCCGGAAAAATTTCCGGACCTTTTTTGGTGACTAAATTACCCATGGTGGGCAGCGTGACTTTTTCGGTTAGCTAACTTGCGGTTTTCTTCAAACCGAGCTTCTTGGTCTTCGATAGGTTGAACGACTTTTTTCTTAAAAGAAAAAACTGCGCCGGCAACCGCACTAGCCGTAGCGACAACGCCAAACAAAACGCCTTTGGTGAAGTTCTTCATAACATTCGACTCCTTCTATCGTGGGATTTTGATTATCCGCTTCCATTATGCTTGTTTTTTGATGAAATTGCTAGCGATTTACAGCGAAATGCGGGGATTCTGTGGTAATCTTACTAGTAGGATTTGGGAGAAAGGACTGACGTGGGTGTTTAAACGACAAACGACACAGGTGATTGCACACCGAGGAAGTAAAGGCACACGACCGGAAAATACGTTGTTGGCATTTCAAGCGGCATTGGATGCGGGTGCCGATGGTATTGAAACTGACGTGCAGTTGTCGCGTGATGGTCAGATGGTTATCATGCATGATGAAAAAGTTGATCGGACGACTAACGGTAGCGGATTAATTAAAGACCTGACATTGGCACAATTGAAACAGTTAGACGCCGGTAGTCATTTTGGACGGGAATTCGCGGGCACCAAGATGCCAACGCTGGATGAAGTGATTCAGCTCTTAATTGCCGACCACTTTTCTGGCGTGTTTAATTTGGAACTGAAAACAAATAAGATTCCGTATCCCGGGATTGAACAGCAATTAGCGACGTATTTTACGCAACAACCCGTGCCGTTTCGGTTAGTCTTTTCAAGTTTTCGCGCGCAGTCATTAGTTACGCTACGAAAACTGTACCCACAGGCGGAGTATGCGAAATTATTTAAAACGGCAGGCCGGCAGGCGAAACAAATGGAGCGCCACCAACAAGTCGCGGGGCTCCATCCGGATATTCGATGGGTTAAGGCGCACCGCTTTTGGTTACCGCATATGCAACTACGGCCGTGGACGGTTAATAGCCCGGCAGACATGGCGTATTGTTTCCGTCGTCACTTTGCGGGCATCATTACGGATTATCCGGCACGGGCGGTTGCCTTAAGAGAAAAAATACAGGGAAGTGAACGGGTATGATTAAAGTTGTGGCGGTTGTGGGTCCCACGGCAGTCGGTAAAACAGCACTGGCCATTAAATTGGCCCAAGCCTTTAATGGTGAGATTATCTCAGGAGATTCGATGCAGGTTTACCGGCATCTAGATATCGGTACTGCCAAGGCAACGGCTGCGGAACAAGCGCAAGCGCCCCATCATCTGATTGATATTCAGGATGTCGATCAACAATTTACGGTCGCTCAGTTCGTTGCGGCGGCTCAGCCATTAATCCAAGCGATTCATGAGCGGGGGCATTTGCCAATTGTAGCTGGGGGGACTGGTTTTTATTTGCAGGCCCTATTTGATGGCTTGAAATTAGGAGCTGACGCACCAGGCGACCCGCAGATTCGTGAGCACCTCCGGCAAATAGCAGTCGAACAAGGACCACAAGTCTTGTGGCAACAATTGGCGGCTCAAGATGCCGTTGCGGCTAGTAAGATTCCACCAACGAATATTCGGCGGACGGTCCGGGCACTGGAAGTCATTCAAGTTACGGGACAGTTGTTTTCTCATCAGCAAAATGCGGGTCCCCAGTACGATGACTATTATATTGGGCTGAATACAGCGCGACCGCTCTTGTATGAACGGATTAATCAGCGCGTTGATAACATGGTGCAAGCGGGGTTGCTAGATGAAGTTCGTTGGTTAGCTAAACGCGGTGGGGCAACACTGCCGGCGGCAAGTGGAATTGGTTATCGGGAGTTATTACCGGTTCTTGACCAGCCGGAAAAACTTGCAGCGGCAATTGACCAGATTAAGCAGGACTCACGTCATTATGCCAAACGCCAGCTGACTTGGTTCCGACACCAAACAACTGCGAACTGGTATGATTTGGTGCAGCATCCAGAAGTTGATGCCCAGATTTTACAGGATGTGACGGCGTGGTTAACTGAAAAGAACTAAAGAATTTCTAACAATCGGCTACTTATGTCAGAAAACCTAACATGAATTCTTGACGTCAGCTGTCAACGTGGTATGATAACAGCATAGTTTGAAGGGGGCGGTAGTGGTGAAAGAAAAAGAATTACGGCGATCATTAGCAGTTTTGCCGATCGGAACGGTGATGAAGCTGACTAATTTGACGGCGCGACAGATTCGCTACTACGAAGCCCAGGCGTTGGTTTTTCCTGAGCGTAATGATGGTAATCGGCGAATGTATTCATTGAATGATGTTGACCGATTACTGGAAATTAAGGACTACTTGGCTGATGGCATTAATATTGCTGGAATTAAGGCAATTTATGACCAGCAACATCAAGCCGCTCAGCAAAAAGCAGCGGCTCAGCGACAGCCATTGACGGACGAAGACGTGCGGCGAATCTTGCAAGACGAGTTCATTCGTCAAGGTGGGCTGGGCCATCCAACGCCAGGAATACAGCAACAGCGGCCGCTTTAAGATATTGATGAGACGAGACAAATACGCAGGGAGCGATTTTGATGGCAAAACCGGAATATTCTAAAGATGACATTCGACAGATGGCAAAAGACGAAAACGTCAAATTTTTACGGTTAATGTTTACCGACCTATTTGGAACGATTAAGAACGTTGAAGTCCCAATTAGTCAACTAGGTAAGTTATTGGATAACAAGTTGATGTTTGATGGGTCTTCAATTGACGGGTTCGTTCGGATTGAGGAAAGTGATATGTATCTTTATCCTGACTTGTCGACGTGGATGATCTTCCCATGGAGTACGGAACGGGGAAAGATTGCACGTGTTATCTGTGAGGTTTACACAACTGAAGGCAAACCATTTACGGGTGATCCGCGGAATAATTTGATCCGGGTGTTAGATGATATGCGTAAAGCTGGTTTTACGGACTTTAACATTGGACCAGAACCTGAGTTTTTCTTGTTTAAGATGGACGAAAATGGGAAACCGACGACGGAACTTAACGATAAGGGGAGCTACTTTGACATGGCCCCAATGGATTTAGGTGAAAATTGCCGGCGTGAAATTGTTCTGACCTTGGAAGAAATGGGCTTTGACGTTGAAGCGGCGCATCATGAGGTTGCTCCTGGTCAACATGAAATTGATTTTAAATATGCCGATGCGTTAACCGCGGCAGATAATATTCAAACGTTTAAACTGGTGGTAAAGACCATTGCACGGAAATATGGGTTGTATGCGACCTTTATGCCGAAGCCATTGGCCGGAATTAATGGTTCTGGTATGCATTTGAATATGTCCTTATTCCATGATCAAGGCAATGCCTTTTATGATAAAGATGGTGAAATGGAATTGTCTGAAGACGCCTATCATTTCTTAGGCGGACTGCTGAAACACGCGCGGAGCTTTACAGCCATCTGCAACCCAATCGTGAACTCGTATAAGCGGTTAGTTCCTGGTTACGAAGCACCGGTCTATGTTGCTTGGTCTGGCTCTAACCGGTCGCCATTAATCCGAGTTCCTAATTCACGGGGACTGTCAACCCGGCTAGAAGTTCGAAGCGTTGACCCAGCTGCTAATCCATATTTAGCGATTGCCGCCGTACTTGAAGCGGGCTTGGATGGTTTACGGAATAAGCTGGCACCACGTGAAGCGATTGACCGTAACATCTACCGGATGGATGCAGAAGAGCGGCAGGAAAATCACATTACCAATTTGCCAGATACGTTACACAATGCGTTGAAGGACTTAGCAGCTGATGATGTGATGCGTAATGCGATGGGGGATCACTTATACCAGAGCTTCATTGAAGCCAAAAACTTAGAGTACAATTCTTATCGAACTCAAGTTTCCGAATGGGAACGCGATCAATATCTAGAACTTTATTAAAAATTAGCACGTTAAAACTGGTCATCCCTTAAATAGGTGATGGCCAGTTTTTGGTGTACAATGGCGGATCGCTCGTCGTTAAGTTACCGGATCGTGTAAATGACGAATGAACCCCGTAATAATAAAAAATTAAGGATTTTCCGATAAAACTTCACGCAAACTGCTTTATTCTGAACGGATTTTTGGTAACATGAACGTATAACCAAATGTTCACGGCAAGCGCTAGGGAACATCAGAATGAGGGATAAATTCATGGAAAATCAAGAACAACAAGCTAGTGCAGCCGACGTGTTAACACAGGCGATCGCCAGTAAATTAGATTATTTAAGCACGTTACAAGCGGCAGTACAGCACAATGATGATCGAAAGGTTTATGAATTGCTTGATGAAGGGCGGTATTACCAAGAGGTCAAGAAGACCCGGTCACCGCGAGCCGTTAATCACCTCGCTGAATTAGTCGACAACATTCACCCCCAGATCAGTCATTACTTGAGTGACAACTTAATTGATTATTTGGGACATATTTACCCATTTTTCTACTACGAAGAATATACAACCGGCTTGTTCCATATTTACTTTGGCAACTGGTGGGACCGGCGATTATTTGGTGATTTAGATGTCATCAATGTGCAATTCCAGTTTGATGAGACGGAATACCAAAAGCTACGTGATTCTTTTGCGTTGGAAGCCCAAAATCAACGCCTGAATACGGCTAAGATTGAGTCAATCTCCGCGCAAAGTGAAGAACTACAACAATTGGTCAATGCCCAAACACAACGCGACAACCAAAAGGCGGAGTTACGGGAACAATTAAAGGAAAATAGTTCCAAGAGTAGTATGCCTTGGGATTCTGGCAAACTCAAAGAAGAACGCCAAGCTATTATTGACCAACTAACCAAGCTGGCTGATGAAGATGAACGGGCCTTAAATGCCCACAAAACGATTAAAGAAAACGATGATCGAATTTTGGTTTTGTCTAAGGAAGACACGATTTTAAATTATGAAAAGCAAAGTATTCGGGATGCTTTCGATGATTTTGAACATTTCGAAGCACACAATGCCAGCCTGTATGCCGACTACATCAATAGCTTAATTGGCAAAAGTGAGGTGACGATCGATGATTAACGAAAATGATCCATCGACGTTGACTACCAGTGGTCGTTTATTAAACTATAACAATGCGATTAAGGATGGCTTGCAAACGGGGCTACGCTTTACGGAATTAATGGATCAACTGATTAAAACCACGGATCCTGATGAGTTAGTCACGGCTGCAACGGAATTGGCCGATTTTACGCTAGATTCTGACTTCGTCACGTTCCCCCATCAGTATAGTCATGCTGATTATTATCTCCTCTTTATGTCGCGGATGTTGGAACTCCATGATCAAGGTAAGCATGTGATCTTACAGTCGCGTGATCACCATGAAGAACTGACCCAGCAACTAACCCCATTAGGCGATCGGGGAACGTTTAACTTTCGGGTAGAGACTTCAGAAAACGGCGGTGTTTACTACCGGGAACGGGCGACAGGACAGTCCTTGTTCTATTTGAATTTAGAACGGAAAATGTTCCGGTTTAACAGCCATGCTTTGACTCAGTTATTTATCATTGATTTACATGATTCCGTACCGGCCGATACAATTAAGGCCTCGGTTGGTATTCTGGTTGATTTTGCGCGCTACTTAAAAGAAGACTATGGCTACTCCGTTGACTTCAATATTTTGGATGCGGCTAACCGTCAAAACTATGCGGTTCGGTCGACCGACCTACCAGCCGGTGTTGTTGATCGCCTATTTGTGATGGCTGCGCAAAATGATTATATGTTAACCAATGGTGTCAATGGTAATGGCGCAGAAATTGCGCTAGGCCGCGGCATTGTGGTTGATATTTTTAACAATCAGTTGGACGGCCAGCCTGAATGGGTATTGACAGTTCACGATGATGACCAGAAGATTTCATGGTTTGATGTTTTGTTACGTTTTGACTTTATGCGGGATTGGTATTTGGAAAACTTAACAGAGTTAGAAATTACCTCAGATCCATTGATTTTCGGTTAGAAGGGAGTCTAATCGTGCTAGAATTGGCTAAATTAGTGCGGCAATCGATTGCGCTAGATGAACAGATTACACGAGACCGCGACATTGAAATGTCGCGGCAGCAGCAAATTGAAAATGCCTACGTTGCCTTAGATGTTGAATTGGCAGAAGTTGCCAACACATCTGAATGGTTTAAAGTTTGGAAAACCCATCGTGGTAAAGCCGATGCGGGACAAACGCCAATGGAAACGTTGCTAACAGAATATACGGACGCAATGGATTTCTTCTTTTTAGTCTCAGCTAAGAAGACGTGGACCCATCTCATTATGCTGAAAGAAGAAGACCTCGTAACGTTAGAAAAGAGCCGACCGGCCAAGGATTTAGATCAACAGTATTTGATCTTAAAGCGGATGCTATTCAATAGTCATTTTGCCCATCGTCAAGAAGACTTTCGTCACGCGTGGCGTTTATTTTTGAAGTGGGGGCTGGTTGATTTTGGTTTTACGCAGGATCAAATCCAAGCAGCTTACGAGGCCAAACGGCAAATTAATTTGGAGCGACAAGCAAATAATTATTAGCAAATGGGGGCTAGTTCGAGTTTTCGGACTAGCCTTTTGTTAGGAAAGGCGTGAAGAATCATCAGTCAGCCAACAGATCCACGGGTTGTCCGCACCAACGAACGCTTACGGCAGGCATTAAGCACGCTATTACAAGAAATGTCGTTCAAGCAGGTGTCGGTCCAAAAGCTCACTCAGGCGGCAGCAATTACACGGGGAACTTTTTATCTGCATTATCAAGATAAAGCTGATTTTTTAGCTCAGACTGAGCAGCAGGTTATTGATGAATGGTTAGCGGCCGGCAAAACCTTACTGGCACCATACGGTCATCCAGTGAGTGGTTTTGCGTTAGGCCCAGCACTCCGATATGTGGATGACCATCATCAGATTTTGATGGTGTTACTCCAACCACAGTTCGCCCATTTTCGTACGCGGTTACAGCAACGTTTGGAACAAGAACTACTAGTATTTAGTCAACAGCTACCGCAGTCAAATGTGCCAACGTCACCATTAGACGTACAAGTGAGCTTTTTGGCAACGGGATTCATTGGGGTGATTGAGCACTGGTTAGCAGATGATCGGCGTTATCGTCCGGATTATTTGGCTCAAGCGTTTCAGCAATTGCTACCACTGGAAAGCCTCCCGGTAGCGGCCTGGTTTGCGCCAATTAATCCGGAAAAACGCTGACAATAAAAAAGGCTTGACGGTTTGCTGTCTATCAAGTATAATTCTTATGTTGTATTTGTGGACTTCCACAGCTGCAACCGCTCGGAACGAGTTTAAGTTTTCCGCTTGCGGAGCACTTGTCTTCGGCGAGTCTAAGTCTAAAATTATAAGGAGGTGCACATTCATGTACGCAATTATTGTAACTGGCGGCAAGCAGTACAAGGTCGAAGCAGGCCAAGCTGTTTACGTTGAAAAGTTAAATGTTGAAGCTGGTGAAAAGGTTACTTTTGACCAAGTTGTCTTTGTCGGTGGCGATACGCCTAAGATCGGGACGCCAACTGTTGCGGGTGCGACTGTTACTGGGACTGTTGAAAAGCAGGGCTTGGAAAAGAAGGTCGTTACTTTCAAGTACAAGGCCAAGAAGGGCCAACACACGAAGAAGGGTCACCGTCAACCATATACCAAGGTTGTCGTTGATGCTATCAACGCCTAAAGCCTAAAGATTAGAAGGGGCGATCTCGATGATTCATGCGACGTTCCATCATGGAACTAACCGAATCGATTCATTCCAAATCACCGGTCATGCCGATTCTGGCGAATATGGCCAAGATATTGTTTGTGCTGCGGTGTCGGTGCTTGCGATCACGACTGTTAATGGCTTACAACGAATCGCTCAGATTCCGGTGCAAGTCGACAATCATGATCAGAAAGGTGGCTTTCTGGAAGTCCACCTCCCACCAAAGCTGGAAGCAACGGCCGAATTAAAGGGACAAACACTCCTCCAGAGTTTTGCGGATGGGTTACGAGATGTTGCCAACAATTACGCGGATTTTGTTGAATTCGCTGAAACCAACAATTAAATTTGCGGAGGTGAAACTTATGCTGATGAACATGAACTTACAATTCTTCTCTCACCATAAAGGTGGTGGGTCCACTGCTAACGGTCGGGACTCTGCTGGTCGTCGTCTTGGGACGAAGGCTGCTGATGGTTCAACTGTAAGTGGTGGTTCAATCCTTTACCGTCAACGCGGTACGCACATTTACCCTGGGGTCAATGTTGGCCGTGGTGGTGATGATACGTTGTTTGCCAAGGTTGCTGGCGTCGTTAAATTCGAACGTCTTGGCCGTGACAAGCGTCAAGTATCTGTTTACCCAGTTGCCGAAGAAGCAGCTAAATAACACGAGGTTTTCCTCGTACGACTGAAGAGCTTGAGGCGAGACCAATTCGCTTTGGGTTCTTCTTTTTTTCGGAAAATTAGATCGGGGGGTGGGTCAATGGCGACACGAGTTGAACGGTTACAGGCGCTATTTGCGCCACTGAGTATTGATAGTTTTTTGGTGTCTTCACCTAGTAATCAGCAATATTTGGTGGGCGCTAGTGTGATGTCTGGTGATGGCTACTTATTGGTGACGGCTAAACGAGCGGTTTTTATCACGGATGCACGTTACCAAACGGAATTGACCCAGGTGATACCCCAAATACCGTTAGTGATTACGCGGAGCTACTTGCAAGCCGTTAATGATGTCTTAGAGGCCGATGGTGCAACTGTATTGGGAATTGAGGATCAGCTGACTATTCGTGAGTTCGAGTGGTTAGACGAGCACCTAATGACCGATATCGTTCCACTGGCTGATGTGGCTGATGAGTTACGACAGGTAAAAGAAGCGGATGAGCTAGCGGCTATTCGGCGCGCCACGCAATTAACCAGTGCTGGATTAGAGGCGCTATTTACAGTGCTAAAGCCGGGGATGACGGAGCGTCAAGTTGCCCAATGGCTTGAACAGTGGATGCAAGAACATGGGGCTACTGGGACCAGTTTCCCGACGATTGTGGCCAGCGGTGTCCGTTCGGCTTGGCCTCACGGGCAGGCAAGTGATAAACAGCTCGCTACCGGTGAACTGGTTACGATTGACTGCGGTTTTTACGTGGATGGGTACACATCCGACGTTACCCGTACGGTGGCACTGGGCGATCCGGGATCAGAACTGAAAGCGGCTTACCAGGCAGTTCAAGCAGCACAATCCGCCATTGTGGCTGCCGTTGCCCCCGGTGTAACGGGCGATGAATTAGATCGGATTGGTCGCGACTTTTTGACAGAACGGGGCTACGGTGAGGCATTTATTCACGGAACGGGTCACGGAATTGGGCTAGATATTCACGAAGGCCCTAACATTGGCCGTGGTTGGCCAGATGTCATGAAGGCTAATGAAGTCATTACGATTGAACCTGGTGTTTATTTGGCCGGCCGGGGGGGTATCCGGATTGAAGACGATATCTTGGTCACATCAGATGGTCACGAAGTCTTAACTACCGTGCCACGGAATTTAATTATTCTGTAAATGGCACCCCTGTCTTGCTTTTTAGGGGTAAGAATTGATATTATAAAGAGGACATATTTTAGGAGGCTATAACATTATGGCAATTTCTACTGCTGATTTTAAAAACGGTTTAACCATCGAAGTTGATAACGCAATTTGGCGGATCATTGAGTTCCAACACGTCAAGCCTGGTAAGGGTGGCGCTTTCGTTCGTTCAAAGCTTAAGAACTTACGGACTGGTGCTGTTCAAGAAAAGACTTTCCGTGCCGGTGCTAAAATGGAACGGGCGGATATTCAAACGCGTAGCATGCAATATCTATATGAAGATGGTGATAACCGGGTCTTCATGGATACCGACAACTTTGAACAAATCGAAGTACCCGAAGAACAAATCAAGGATCAACTTCCATATTTACAAGAAAATATGAATGTTGATTTGGTTCAATTTGGCTCAGAAGTTCTCGGCATTGAAGTACCCAACACGGTTGTCCTAGAAGTTACGGCAACTGAACCTGGTATTAAGGGGAACACCGCTTCTGGTGGTTCTAAGCCAGCAACGATGAACACCGGCTTAGTCGTTCAAGTTCCATTCTTCGTTAATGAAGGCGACAAGCTCTCCATCAACACAACTGACGGGACGTATATTTCTCGCGCCTAGGTTATCACACGTTTAAGTAAGGGAGGGTCAATGAATGGCGGAAGATACTAACATTATTTTAGAATCTAAAGAACCAGCTTTGGGCAAGATTGAGGTGGCACCGCAAGTCCTAGAAATTATTGTGGGCATTGCTGCTAGCCAAACCGAGGGTGTTGCCCGGATGCGTGGCTCTTTGGCCAATAGCGTCACGGAATTATTTGGTCGCAAGGAACAACATGGCAAGGGCGTGAAACTGGTCTTTGACGGCGACGAATTGGCAGTTGATGTGTACGTTTATTTGGACTACGGGGTTGCAGTTCCTAAGGTTGCCTTGGCCATTCAGGATAGCGTTAAGCAACAATTGCTGTTCATGACAGACCTCGATTTGCGTGAAGTTAACGTTCACGTGGAAGGCGTCATTCCCGAAAAGACGGCGCAACAGGTTGACCCTGATAACCTGTTCAACCAGACCGATGAAGGAGACAGTGACCAATAGTGACACTTACACGACATCAAATTCGGGAACGAGCATTTCAAATGTTGTTTGCATTAAATGCCAATCCTGAAGCCGATCATGATGCGTTATACCAACGTGTTTTGACGGATGACCCGAACCAGCTTGTTCCCGTGCCAGACTATTTGGCAACTTTAGTGAATGGCGTTTTGGCCCATCAGAGTGAACTAGATGCGCAAATCGACCAGTACTTGAGTACCGGATGGCAGTTAAAGCGAATTGCGAAGACTGATTTAGTCATTTTACGCATGGCATTTTATGAAATTGAGCATGTGGACGATGTCCCTAATCGTGTAGCTGTTAACGAAGCCTTGGAACTTGCCAAGAACTTTAGCGACGATCGTTCTCGTCGTTTTATCAACGGGGTGTTAGCGCACACGTTGGACGACGAAACCGACACACAAGCTTAATTGATCAAACCGTTTGCTGGTAATGAGCAAGCGGTTTTTTTAGTTGTCAGGGAGAATGTGTGATTTAACCATTAGCGGCATTCCCGTTTTCAGAGTAACTATGCTAAAATGGGAGATAACTTTAAAACACAGTGGGAGGACGCGCTTTATGACGACCATCATTGACGGAAAGCAGATAGCAAAAGACCTAAATGCGCAAACAGCTACACGAGTTGCGGCACTTAAGAAACGTGACATCGTACCAGGATTGGCCGTTATTGTGGTGGGGGATGATCCTGCCAGTGCCATCTATGTTCGTAATAAGCATAAGAAAGCTTTGAAATTAGGGATCAAGTCAGTTGTTCGGGAGTTACCAGCCACGACAACCCAGGCGGAATTGACACAAATCGTTATGGCGTATAACGCTGATCCCACGATTCACGGTATTTTGGTTCAGTCGCCATTACCGGCAGGACTGGATGAACGAGCAATTGTAGCGGCGATTGATCCCCAAAAGGATGTCGATGGGTTTCATCCCTTAAATGTTGGCCGGCTATTTGCTAACTTACCCGGAAAGTATCCCGTATCGTGCACGCCTCGTGGAATTATGACCATGTTAGCGACTTTGCCCATGCACTTGCGTGGAAAACGAGCAGTTGTGGTGGGGCGTAGTTTAATTGTGGGTCGGCCAATGGCTGCGATGCTCCTGAATGCTGATATGACGGTTAGCGTGGCTCACGTGCATACCCAACACTTGAGTGATTTAACACGCACAGCTGACGTACTCGTTGTGGCAACGGGCGTGACTCATCTGATTAAGGCGACTGATGTGAAGCCGGGTGCAGTCGTTATTGATGTTGGGATGGATCGCGATGAGAATGGCAAATTGACTGGGGATGTTGATTTTGACAATGTCGCATCACGAGTGGCCGCGATTACACCAGTCCCTGGCGGCGTTGGCCCAATGACAATTGCGACTTTGATGCAGCAAACGGTCGACTTATGTGAGTGGAGTGAGCAACGTGGCAACAACTGATTATTTAACGGTCACAGCACTGACCCAATATTTAAAGCGCAAATTCGATGTGGACCCGTATTTGGGTAAAGTTTATCTAACCGGTGAAATTTCAAATTTTCGGTTACGACCACATGCGCATCAGTATTTTAGTTTGAAGGATGACCACGCTAAAATTAGTGCGATTATGTTTAAATCAGCATTTGAAAAATTAAAATTCACGCCGGAAACGGGCATGAAAGTCTTAGTTACGGGGCGAATTTCACTGTATGAACCCAGTGGTAGTTACCAAATCTATGTGGAACGCATGGAGCCAGATGGTGTTGGTCAGTTGTATCAAGCCTATGAACAGTTAAAGCGCAAATTAGCCGCAGAAGGCTTGTTCACTGCACCTAAACGGCCATTACCCCGTTTTCCTAAACGAATTGCGGTGGTGACCAGTCCTAGCGGGGCAGTCATTCGTGATATTATCACCACGACTCGGCGACGGTTTCCCATCGCACAGATTGTCTTGTATCCGGCGGTTGTGCAGGGCGATGCGGCGGCCGATGATATTGTTCGGCAGATTCAACGAGCAAATGCGGCTCAGTCATTTGACACGTTGATTATTGGTCGTGGTGGTGGCTCAATTGAGGATTTGTGGCCATTTAATGAAGAACGGGTGGCCCGAGCGATTGCAGCGAGCCAACTCCCGGTCATTTCGTCGGTGGGTCATGAGACAGATACGACCATTGCAGATTTGGTGGCAGATGTCCGGGCGGCGACTCCGACGGCGGCAGCTGAGCTGGCAGTGCCCGTCCTTAGTGATGAGTTGCTCAAGTTGCAGCAGCAGCGGACTCGGCTTTTAAATACCATGGCTAATCGCATTAATTTTCAGCAAGAACGACTCAATAAGTTAATGACGGCTTATGTTTTCCGTCAACCACAACGGTTATATGAAACGTACGTACAGCGGCTTGATCGGGCACAACAGGCGCTGGGGCGGAATATGCAAGACCTAGTTACCCAACGGCAACAGCAGTTCCGGTTAGCTCAGCAGGCCTTAGCTAGCCGCTCACCGTTGGCTCGGGTTCAACGCAATCAATTAGTGGTGCACCAAACGGCAATGCGGTTAGCAACGGAGGCTCGACGGTATGTAACCGCTAAACAAGAACACGTGGGCCAGCTGATCAATGGCTTGGATTATTTGAGCCCGTTAAAAATCATGGGCCGGGGTTATAGCTATGTGACACAAGATGACCACGTGGTCCGATCCGTTCAGCAATTACAGCCGGGGCCGGCAATGGTCCATCTAAGCGATGGAACGGCCAGCGCAGAGATTAAGACGATTACACCAGCATCGGAGGAAAAGACACATGAGTGAAGAACAACCAACCTTTGAAGAAAATTTAGCTACGTTAGAAACGATTGTCGCTCAGTTGGAGCAAGGCGATATTCCGTTGGAACAGGCCTTAACCCAATTTCAAAAGGGCGTGGCTCTGAGTAAGGAGTTACAAACAACCTTGCAGGATGCCGAGAAGACGTTAACGACGATGATGAATGACTCGGATCAAGAGGTGGCTTTTGAAACGCCACAAGGAGGCACGGGTGATGCCGATTAATGCACGGTTAACCGCATTTGAAGATCAATGGGTGCCAGCATTAAATGCACCGTTAAAGCAGGCCATCTTGGCCGATAGCCAGGATGCCCAATTAGCGGCGGCAATGACCTATTCAGTTTTAGCTGGGGGCAAACGGCTGCGACCGTTACTAACCGTGGCGACGATGCAGTCGTTGGGCGTGACCTTTGTGCCTGAACGCCATTGGCGACCAGTGATGGCACTAGAGTTGTTGCATACGTATTCGTTGATCCACGATGATTTACCTGCGATGGACAATGATGCATTACGCAGAGGAGAGCCAACTAATCACGTTAAGTTTGGAGCTGGTATGGCGACTTTAGCGGGTGATGGTTTGTTGACGCTAGCGTTTCAGTGGTTGACGGCTACTGACCTACCGGCGACAATGCAGGCTGCTTTGGTACAAGCCTTAGCGACAGCTGCTGGTCCTAGTGGGATGGTTGCTGGACAAGCCAAAGATATTCAATCTGAGCACGTTAATTTGCCTTTATCCCAATTGCGTGTTTTGCACAAGGAAAAGACGGGTGCGCTTTTACACTATGCGGTACAAGCCGGCTTGATTCTAGGTCAAGCACCTGAAGCACAGTGGCCCGCCTATTTACAATTTGCGGATGCATTTGGCCTAGCTTTTCAAATCTATGACGACATTTTAGATGTGGTCAGTTCACCTGCTGAAATGGGTAAGGCAACGCAAAAAGATGCGGATGAAGCTAAGAATACGTACCCTGGTAAGCTGGGATTGATTGGCGCCAATCAGGCACTAATTGATACGATCCACAGTGGTCAAGCCGCGTTACAAGGCTTACCCACGTCAACTCAGCGGGATGACTTGGCGGCTTTCTTCAGTTATTTTGATACGGAACGGGTGAACTAAATGAAAAAAAAGCGGGTTGCGGATCTCTTATTAGAACAGGGCCTATTCACGTCACTAGATGAAGCTAAACGGGCGGTTATGGCTGGTGAGATTCTAGGAAAAAATGAAGAACGGTTGGATAAACCAGGCTCATTAATCCCAATTGATACGGAACTACATTTAAAGGGTCACCCATTGCCCTATGTGTCTCGCGGTGGCTTTAAGTTAGCTAAAGCCTTAGAAGTCTTTAAAATTGACGTCACTGACCGAATTGTCTTGGATATCGGTTCTTCAACGGGTGGGTTTACCGATGTCATGTTACAGAACGGTGCGCAATTGAGTTACGCGCTCGATGTGGGCAGTAATCAGTTAGTTTGGAAATTACGGCAGGACCCACGGGTCATTGTGATGGAACATACCAATTTTCGGTATAGTCAGTTAGCTGATTTTACGAAAGGTCAACCGACCTTTGCCTCAATTGACGTTTCCTTTATCTCACTCAAGCTTATTCTGCCACCATTAAAGCAAATTTTAGCGGTGGGCGGCGATGTCGTGGCCTTGATTAAGCCCCAATTTGAGGCTAGTCGTGAGGATGTCGGGAACCATGGAATTGTACGTGACCGCGCGGTGCATGAGCAAGTGGTCCAAACGATCATTGATTTTGCAGTAGCAACGGGATATAGCGTATTGGGCTTAGACTTTTCGCCGATTCGTGGTGGCGAAGGTAATATTGAATTCTTGGTTCACTTACAATCAGTTGATAAACATGCAGTTTGTGCAAATACAGTCTCGGTGGCTGCGACCATTGATGCAGCATATAAAGACCTAAAACACTAGATTATGAGAAAATTATGAGAATTTACTTTCCAAAACCTAAGCTCTGGTATATGATAAGATTATGCATTTTTATCACATAAGGGGGGCTAGGTATGAAGAAGCAAGAACGCCAGCAGCTACTCAAACGATTATTAACATCACGGGAAATTGAACGCCAAGAGGATTTTGTGCGCTTATTAAGTGAAGATGGTATTCACGTCACGCAGGCCACAATTTCACGGGATATCAAAGAGATGCAGCTGGTTAAACTGCCAGCCGAATCAGGTGGGTACCGTTACAGCTTACCCGTCCAGAAAAAGATTGATACACAAAAGAAATTACAGCGAACACTCCAAAATGCCTACATATCCTTTGCTGTGCAAGATCAGTTTACGATTTTGAAGGTGTTACCAGGTAACGGTCCGGTCATTGCGTCTTTACTTGATCAGATGCGGTACGAGTTTGTATTTGGAACGGTGGGTGACGATAGCTCGGTTCTGACGATTTGTGTTTCTCATCAAGGTGCTTTACAATTGGAAAAGACAATCGACCGTATGCTTGCGGATTGATGATTTGAGACCACGACTGACTGACCAGCACATGCTGACGAAGCAGTCGTGGTCTTTTATTCTAGGAGGGCGAAACGTGTTACAAGAATTGTCCATTAAGAATTTTGCCATTATTGACCATTTAGATGTGACTTTTAAGAATGGCATGACGGTACTGACCGGTGAAACGGGGGCTGGTAAGTCCATTATTATTGATGCAGTTGGTTTATTAGCCGGTGGCCGCGGTTCGGCGAATTTTGTGCGGACGGGCACTGATAAGGCAGTGATTCAAGGGAGCTTTGTTTTTCCGGCTGATGGGACAACTTACCAGGTCTTAGATGAGCTGGGAATTGACCATGATGATGGTAATGTCATCTTACAACGCGAGATTCATCAAAACGGGCGCAATACGTGTCGAGTGAATGGCATGTTAGTCAATACGAATACGTTGAAACGAATTGGCGAGACCGTGGTGGATATTCATGGTCAAAATGAACATCAGGAACTGATGCAACCAGAAAAGCATTTGGGGATGTTGGATGAGTTTGCGGGGGCCAACGTTGCCAAATTACGAACCCAATATCAGAAAATTTATCAACACTACACACAACTGCAGGCGACGCTTGAACACAAACGGGCCAATGAAAAAGAGTGGGCCCAGCATTTAGACATGCTCCAATTTCAAGTTAAAGAAATTGCGGCTGCGCAGCTACGTTCTGGCGAAGAAGATGAGTTAATTGCTGAACGTGACCGATTAGATAACTTTCAAAAGATCAATGACGCCTTGCAGCGTTCTCAGGTCATCTTGACCGGTGAGGACGCGGCACCGGGTGCCAATGATCAAATTGGGGAAGCCATGCAGGCGATGCAAGGTATTGCGGATTTTGATCCGGCCTTTAATCAGATTGCTAGTAGCTTAGAAACCGCATATTATGCGCTAAGCGATGCCGTGGGCGACGTCTCTTCTCAGTTAGATTTATTGGAGTGGGATGAGGGGCGCCTCGATGAAATTGAACGGCGATTAGATGTTATCAATCAGCTAAAACGTAAGTATGGCGATTCTGAGGACCAAGTTTTGCGATACTATGATAAAATTGCTGCTGAATTGAAGCAAATGCAGGCGACTGATGAGACGGCTGATGATTTGGAGAGTCAAGTGGCTGCTCAACGATCGTCACTATTAAAGCTGGGCGAACAGTTGAGTCAAGGGCGTCAGCGAGCTGCGAAACAATTGGAAACCGCCATTCATGGTGAATTAGCAGATCTTTATATGGATAAGACGGTGTTTACTGTTCACTTTACGCGGTCAAAGTCCGTTTTGAGTACGGGGTTGGATCATGTGGAATTTTATCTGCGAACCAATCCGGGAGAAGCCATGCGACCACTGGCCAAGATTGCGTCCGGTGGGGAACTGTCACGGATTATGTTGGCCCTTAAGACCATCTTTTCCGAGTCACAAGGGATCACCAGCATTATCTTTGACGAAGTAGATACTGGGGTGAGTGGCCGTGTTGCGCAGGCGATTGCCGAAAAAATTAGTGGTATTGCGCGGGCGTCGCAAGTTCTATGTATTACGCACCTACCGCAAGTGGCCGCAATGGCGGACCATCATTACTTTATTGCCAAGGAAATCGTGGGTGATCGGACTGAAACAAAATTGGCGCGGTTAAACGAGGCCGATCGCGTTCACGAGTTAGCACGGATGTCGGCGGGGACCCAAGTCACTAAGCTCGCTTTGGAGCATGCTAATGAACTGTTAGCATTGGCTGCAGAGTCAAAAAAGCGTTCTTAATATTTTTGACTGTGAACAATATAATTGACCATGAAAAAGTCTAATATTCATGATGAGCGGTACCAAGTAAAAACTACTAATTCGAGCCTGAGATGTTGATCTCAGGCCTTTTTTATAGGGGTGGTTAATGGTATTTTAAAATAATCCATTAATTTACATCGACTTACTGGTCATTTGAGCTATACTAAAATTAGAATGTGTGGCAGGCTGAATAAGAGGTGTAAGTATGTGGAAAAGAATAGGGTTAAGTGTACTAGGTTTAGTCGTAACCTGGTTACTACTTTTTAGTGGGCAATTGTTAGTTGCTAAAGCTGCAACGGATATCACTGCTAATACGACGGGACTAAATGCGCCAAGTAAAATTGAAGAGCAGACGGGTGACAACGAGTGGACTGAAGTTGCGCTTAATAGCAAGCTTGAAGAGGGACAAAATTATCGGTTAACTTATACGTGGTCGATCGCTGATGATGTGATGGTCACAGATGGGGATACTGCTAGTGTGACGTTACCAACCACTGCGGCACATGGTTATGTGAGCTTTCCGGTGAAAACCAAGACATTACCGACGACGACCGTTGGTAATGTCGAACTCCAGAATGATAAAAGTTCAGCGGGTACTATCACCTTTAACAATGAACTGGCAAGTACGAATGTTGGTCGTTCTGGTGAAATGACCTTTCAGGTTACAGGAACTAGCGACAGCACCAACGATAATAGTGGCAGTACACCGATCATAACGAAGAATGGGTGGGTTACTAGCTATAATAGTGACGGAATACCAGAAGAAGTCGTATGGAATATCGCGTTTAATTCTGAGAACAAGGATCTAGGGACAGTTACGTTGACTGATGATATTGGTGGCAATCAGACATACGTTGGACCAGTGAGTGCTACTGATGCAGCGGGGAATACGGTTACGCCAACGGTGACAGTTAATGGTTCAGAGGTTGCAATGGTCTTTAAAAATGTGACCAGTGAGATTTCACTCACGTATCCAGTTTCAGTGGATACGGCTAATTTAGCGGGATTAACGCAGGGTAACTTTAGCAATTACGTTGGCTTAAATGCAACAAGTGGAGATAGTGGTAATGCAAGTAGCGGTGGTTCTGGAACGACGACTGGAACGACTGGAAATGCCCAAAAGAATGTTCAATGGGGCGGCAGTGCCACAGTAGACGGGAGTTATATTGGCAGTGCGACGTTAACCAAGACAGATGCTACGGACACAGCCAAGACGTTGAGTGGTGCTGTTTATACATTACAAAAGAAGAATAGTGTTGGGGTGTTTGAAGATTATCAGACTGGGTTGACCACGGATAGTAACGGGCAAATCAAGGCAATTGGGTTGGAGACCGGCGATTATCAGTTTGTGGAAACGAAAGCACCTAGCGGTTATTTGATAAATCAAACTCCCGTTCAATTTTCGATTGCGACTTCGGATCTTGAGGCTAATCATGCTGTGACACAAAGTGACCAGAAAAATTCGGTGATTTTAACCAAGACGGATGCAACTTCTGGGGAGGTACTGGCGGGGGCTAGCTATAACCTACTAAATAGTGACGGTTCCTTATATCAGGGGCCGTTGAGCACGGATAGCAATGGCCAGATTACGGTTAGCAACTTGGCACCAGGTACCTATAAATTTTTGGAAGATACCGCGCCTAACGGATATGCGGTCAACACTGATCCCGTCTCGTTCACAGTGACTGGGAATGAGACGGCACCGATTACGGTGGGCCAGACAGATGTAACCAACGGAGCGGTGACTTCCAGTAGTTCTTCAAACAGCTCAGAGCCGAGGTCAAGCGTTAGCTCATCATCTAGTTCGGAGCCAAGTTCAACTTCGAGCTCAAGTGTTAGTTCGCTATCTAGTTCTGAACCGAGTTCGAATTCCAGTTCAAGTATCAGCTCAACGTCCAGCTCAGAACCGAACTCGGTTTCTTCTAGTAGCTCGTCCGAGTCGGGATCAGTAGCCAACGCATCAACTAGTTCTAAATCGGTTGCGAAGATTAGCTCAACGACACCTAGTGAGCGGGCGGCATTGCTTCAGTCAGGTTTAGCGGCAGATGCGTTGTCAAGCACTAGCACATCTAGTTCTTCAGCAACTAGGTCAACCGGGACTGCGCCTCAAAAAAGACGTTCCACCAATCGATCTTTACCACAGACTAATGAAGAACAGAGTCTATTTGTGATGCTAATTGGATTAGGTCTTTTGGGAATTAGCTTAAGCATTTGGCAATGGCGGCGGACACATAATGGGTAACTAACAAAAAGGCTGCTGGTTTGGTTATTTACCGAACCAGCAGCTTTTAGTCTATGTTGCCCCACAATGGCGAGTATACTTCATCATGTGAGCACTAAAAAGTTAGGGGATGTTAATGATGAGACGACTTATTAAACTAGGCTTGGGGTCGCTCTTGCTATTGGAGCTAATTTGGGTACCAACGTCATCGACAGAGGCAACAGCACAATCGCAAGTGTCAGAAATTCCCAATGTCTACCGTGGTTGCTGGTTTCAACCCGAGATATTAAAATATCGGGTCAAAATGACGGCGACCACGTTTACTTTTGGTGGTGGATACTATGAACAAAAACACTGGCAACCGATCAAACAACAGACTTACCGATTGAGTGACCAGGTGACAGCTGGGACTTTCACTTGGAGCCGATCCACTAATACACAAGGCTATCATACGATTAAAGTACGTGGCGGTGCCTATCATGTCAAGGTGAGTCAGGGAACACTATTTGTAAAACAGATTCGTCAAGGCCATGACATCAACGGCTATGAGTTAACGTTTAACCAGATTCCCCACGCTGCTCAGGTGTTGTCGGGGGATGTTCATTAGAACCAAAAATTGGCAGCTAAGTCTCACGGGGCTTAGCTGCCAATTTGGGTTAACACCGTTGAATCGAGCGCAATAGCTCAAGGGTGACAATTGTGGTGACCTGATTGGTTTGTTTTAAAATGAGATGACCGAAAGTATCCTGTTGTAAGTGACCAACAACGGTTGTGGGTGCCACGTTGGTAGCCGCTTTAAATTGCAACTGCACCAAATAGTGGCGAGTAATCGCCTGTTGAGAAAAGTAACTAAGCTGAGTCATTGGCATTTGTGGATAAACAAGCTGCCCATTAATGACGGGCAAAGCACTAAACATTTCTTGATAAACAGTGGCGACCCGATCAGAGAGGGTGGGCCGATTAACGATTGGATTTTGCATGTTGATCACCTCGAACATTTGTTTGCATTTTCATTATACGAACACACGTTTGTAAATGCAAGCCTTTTTCCGTAAAAACTTTTTAGCAGTTTTTTACGAAAATGGGGTAGGAGATGAAGTAATTATTAACAAATAGTGGTAATATAGTATCCTATAGATTAAAGTTTGCGTGATCATTTCGGTTACATAGGTGTGGTAGGTTTGACTGATGAGTCATTTCCAATCACACACTTAATTAATTTTTATGATGAAGGGATTTTTAAACGATGGCTAAACGTGGAATGCTCATTGTGCTTTCTGGTCCTTCCGGTGTAGGTAAAGGAACGGTGCGAAAGGCTTTGTTCGATACGGGCGCAACGGATTTTTCCTATTCGATTTCGATGACGACGCGGCAACCGCGCGAGGGCGAGGTCAACGGGGTTGACTACTACTTTGTCTCGAAAGAAGAGTTTGAAGAAAATATTCGGACTGGACAGATGTTGGAGTATGCCAAGTATGTTGACAACTACTATGGTACCCCGTTAAAATATGTTAATGAGACTCTCGACCAAGGAAAAGATGTTTTTTTGGAGATCGAAGTTAACGGTGCGATGCAGGTGCGGGCTAATTGTCCCGACGCTGTTTTTGTGTTCTTGACGCCACCGGATTTGATGGAATTAAAGCATCGTCTAATCGGTCGGGGAACGGACGCAATGGATGTCATCAACAAGCGCATTAAAAAAGCGGTTGGTGAAATTCAAATGATGCGCAACTATGACTATGCCGTTGTCAACGACGAGGTTAGTCAGGCCGTTGAACGGATTCAAATGATCATTCGGAGTGAACGACTGCGGGTGACGCGGGTGATGCCAGATTATGAACAAATGATTGGAGACGAATAAAAGATGTTACTATATCCCTCAGTTGATGATTTATTAGCACAAGTGGATTCACGGTATTCATTGATTATGTTGGCTAGCAAACGGGCACATGAATTAGATGCTGGTTCGAAGCCATTATTGACCGACTACAAGTCGCCCAAGACAATTGGTCGGGCGCTTGAAGAAATTGCGGCCGGTGCATTGATGATTGATCCGGATGAAAAGGATTTAGACGCTTAATTTAAGCGTTCGGTAAAGACCAGGTTGCCATTGGGTAATCTGGCTTTTTTTATCAAGACACTAGATAATCATCAGAGTAGTAGGAGGGAACGCGATGTTTGAAGGTAAGCATATAACACTAATTATAAGTGGGAGTGTGGCAAGTTATAAGGCGGCAACGCTGGCCCGAGAGTTGCAACGAGCTGGTGCCCAGGTACGTGTGATCTTGACGACTGGGGCGGCTCAGTTTGTCACGGCAGCAACATTTGCGGCACTGACGAAAACTACCGTGTTGACGGATGATAATTGGTGGCAAGCGGATGGACAGATTCGGCATATTGAGTGGGCCGATTGGACAGATTTACTGATTGCGGCACCTGCTTCGGCCAATTTGATGGCCCAATTGGCGAACGGATTGGCGAATGATGCTGCGAGTGCAACATGGCTGGCTACAGCAGCACCGAAAGTGGTGGTTCCGGCAATGAACACCCATATGTGGCAAGCGCCAGCGACACAGCGAAATCGGCAGCAATTAATGGCAGATGGGGTTCACGTGTTAACGCCAGCAACTGGTGTGTTAGCGGAAGGCTATTCTGGGCAAGGGCGATTTTTAGCACCAGCTGAGATTGTGCGTCAACTAGCGGATTTGACGCTATTTACCCCCCAGACTTTGGCTGGCAAGCGGGTGATCGTGACTGCTGGTGGGACGCGCGAGCGATTAGATCCAGTTCGGTTCTTAACGAATGACTCGTCTGGTAAGATGGGCTATGCCGTGGCTGCTGCCGCCCAGCAGGCGGGCGCAAAAGTCACGTTGATTACAGCGCCAACGGGACTGTCGGCTCCCAGTGGTGTTGACATCGTAAACATTCAGAGCACAACGGAACTAGCAACGGCTGTACTGGATCGTTTTCCTAAAGCGGATGTGTTAGTCATGGCAGCTGCCGTGGCTGATTTTCAGCCAGTCACGGTAGCCGATCAGAAGATTAAGAAGACGGCCGATAATGATGAGATGGTTTTAACGTTAAAAAAGACGCCTGATATTTTAAAGCAAGTGGCGGCGATTAAACAACCACATCAAGTGACCGTGGGGTTTGCCGCTGAGACCCAAGCGGTTTTAGCTAATGGTCAAAAGAAACTGGCTGATAAGCAATTAGATCTTTTGGCTGCCAATGATGTCTCTCGCCAAGATATTGGGTTTAACAGTGACGATAATCAGGTGACCTTCATCATGCCAGACGGCGTAACGGACCAAACACCTAAGACCAGCAAACGAGTGATTGCCCAAGCCTTAGTGTCACGGGTCGCAACTATTTTAGCAGCGAAGTGAGGTGACAACGCGTGGCTCAAATTGGTCAAGTATTAGTTGATGTGCCCACCATGCAGACCAACGCCCCTTATTCATATGCCATTCCGGCAGAATTGGAACAACAAGTCCAATTAGGGATGCGCGTAACCGTGCCATTTGGTCGCGGACACCGGGTTGTTTCGGGGGTTGTGGTTGGTCTTAGTGATGGGACGAACTTTGATGGGCAGTTAAAACCGATTGCATCGGTCTTAGACCTAGCGCCAGTTTTAAATGAGGAATTGCGCCAACTAGCGGACTGGTTGGCGGACCAGACGTATGCCTTCCGAATCACATGTATTCAAACGATGCTTCCGAATCTACTCAAGGCCCAAACGGCGCGCGAGATTAAGCCGACAACTGAACTCAGTCCGGCCGAGATGGCGCAGTATTTTCCAGATGGTGCTCCTCGCGAATTTGATACGAGTAAATTAGATGATAAGACGATGGCTGGATTATTGCGGTTGCAGCGTGCTGGAAAGGTTGAGGTTACGTATCAAGTGACTAGCAAGGCAACCGCCAAGACGGTGACTGGCATCTTACCAGCCCAGTCAATTGATGAACTGAAAGCCCAACAGGACGCGGTAGTTAAACGCGCCCCTAAGCAAGCTAAACTGTTGGCCTACCTGCAAACCTTGTCGCCAACGACGCCAGTCGCGCAAAGTCGTGTGAGTCATGATACGGGCGTGAGTGCTGCCGTGATTACGGCAGCAGAAGCAAAGGGCTGGTTGGTCAAACAACCGATCGAGGTGTACCGCGATCCATTCCAACGGCCAGTAACCCCAACGGCACCATTAACGTTAAATACGGCACAACAGACCGCAGTGACGGCGATTACGCAGGCAATTGATCAACAACAGTCGCAAAACTTTTTAGTGGAAGGTGTCACTGGCAGCGGTAAAACTGAAGTTTATTTGCAAAGTATTACGGTAGCCTTGGATCAAGGACGAACGGCACTCATGCTGGTGCCTGAGATTGCGTTAACCCCGCAGATGGTTAATCGGGTTAAGGCCCGATTTGGTCATCGAGTGGCGGTCTTGCATAGCGGACTATCAAAGGGCGAACAGTATGATGAATGGCGCCGGATTGACCGCGGCGAAGCCACAGTTGTTGTTGGTGCCCGATCGGCGGTATTTGCGCCCGTTAAGAACTTGGGTATTATCATTATGGATGAGGAACATGAGAGTAGTTATAAGCAAGATGAAAATCCACGTTACCATGCCCGCGACGTGGCTTTATGGCGGGGACGTTATCATCATTGCCCGGTTGTATTGGGAAGTGCGACCCCTTCTTTAGAAACGCGAGCGCGGGCTTCTAAGGGGTTGTATACGCGCCTATTGCTAGCTAAGCGGGTCAATGACCATCCCTTACCGACGGTGCACGTTGTGGACATGCGAGAGGCGCTAAAGCAACAAGGAGAAAGTGATTTTTCAGAACCGCTACTCACCGCAATTCAAGCCCGATTAGACCGGCATGAGCAAGTGGTCTTGATGCTAAATCGCCGTGGTTACTCGTCGTTTGTAATGTGTCGAGATTGTGGCTTTGTGTTGAAATGCCCTAACTGTGATATTTCACTCACGCTACACATGGATACGCACACGATGAAGTGTCATTACTGTGGGCATGAAGAGGCGATTCCTCACGTCTGTCCCAATTGTCACAGTCGAAAGATTCGTTATTATGGGACTGGGACACAGAAAGTGGAACAGGCCTTACAGCAGTTAGTACCAACTGCCCGGATTTTACGAATGGATGTTGATTCTACGCGTCGCAAAGGGGCTCATGAGAAGATTCTCCGGCAGTTTGGCCAGCATGAGGCCGATATTTTGCTGGGTACGCAGATGATTGCCAAGGGGCTTGACTTCCCAGATGTTACGCTCGTTGGCGTTTTGAATGCCGATACGGCATTGGGGTTACCGGACTTCCGGGCGAGTGAGCGTACCTTTCAGCTATTGACGCAAGTTAGTGGTCGCGCCGGTCGTGCAGATAAACCCGGGGAGGTCTACATTCAGACCTTTAATCCGGATCATTATGCCATTGAGTTAGCCAAGGACCAGGATTACGAGCGCTTTTTTGTCACGGAAATGCATGTGCGCCATCAGGGCAATTATCCGCCATATTACTTTGCGGTCCAGGTCACGGCTAGCCATGAAGATGAAGCGACGGCGGCTAAAGCGATGTATCAAATTGTGGCGGCGATTAAAAAGGGGCTCAGTGCCAACGCGATTGTTCTAGGGCCAACACCTAAGGCAATTGCACGGGTTAAACGGAAGTATTATTATCAAGTGGTAATCAAGTATAAACATGAACCACAATTAAAATCGGTTTTGGAACAGATTCGTCAGGCGGCCCAGATTCCGGCCCGTCACGGCTTATCGGTCACAATTGATCCAGAACCAATGAATTTTATGTAAAGATAGAAAGTATGGTGGAACGATGACTTCAGTAATTTTCATGGGAACGCCTCAGTTTTCGGCGCCCATTTTAAGTAGCTTAATTGACAACGGTTATGATGTGTTAGCGGTTGTGACCCAACCCGATCGTCGTGTGGGGAGAAAACACGTTTTAACGGCTTCTCCGGTCAAACAGGTAGCCGTCGCTCATGACATTGAGGTGTTACAACCGGAAAAAATTTCCGGTAGTCCCGAAATGGCGCGGGCGATTGAACTGGCTCCCGATTTAATCGTGACGGCCGCTTTTGGACAATTCTTACCGACTAAATTGCTAAAAGCAGCCAAGGTGGCGGCTGTGAATGTACATGCCTCCCTGTTACCCAAATATCGCGGTGGTGCGCCGGTGCATTATGCCATTATGAATGGCGATTCTGAGACTGGGGTTTCCATTATGTTTATGGAAAAGAAAATGGATGCCGGGGCGGTGCTGGCACAACGGGCCATCCCAATTACGGATCAAGATGATGTGGGAACGATGTTTGCCAAGCTTAGTGATCTAGGCCGTGACTTACTGTTAGAAACGTTACCTAAGCTACTGGCTGGTGAATTGACCCCCGTCCCACAAGACGAGTCACAAGTGAGCTTTTCACCGACTATCAAACCAGAAGAGGAGCGAGTTGATATTAATCTGAGTGCCCGGATGATCGACTGTAAAGTACGGGCCTTACGACCATTTCCAACGGCGCATATTTATCTAAATGGTGTGCGGACCAAGCTTTGGCACGTGACCGTTTTGAACCAAAAAACGGACTTACAGCCCGGCGCAGTCGTTAGTCGTGATAAGCATCATTTGGCAATTGCAACTGGCGAACAGGGTGTTTTAAGCTTAGATGAACTCCAACCAGCAGGAAAGCCTAAGCTCAGCATTACGGACTATTTGAATGGGACGACCGACGCATTGACCGTCGGCGAACAGGTGGCAGAATAATGACTAAAAATCAAACGCCCAGAGCGTTAGCAGTAGAAGCTTTAACGCGAGTTGCCGGTGGGGCTTACTCTAACTTGCAACTCGAACAAACCTTAGAAAGCCACCGGCTAAGTGATGTTGATCGGCGGTTCGTGACGAATTTAGTGTATGGCACGATCCAGCATCAATTAACGTTAGAATACTATTTATCAAAATTTATTAAGCCTCAGCAAAAGGTTTTGCCATGGGTCAAGATGACGCTAATGGTGGCCCTCTATCAGGAACTGTATTTAGATCGTGTGCCCAAGCGCGCCATCTTTAACGAAGCAATTCAATTAGCTAAGGATCGTGGACACGAAGGTATCCGTCGGTTTGTCACCGGGGTATTGCATGCCATTGATCGACAGGGATTACCAGACTTGGCACAAATTAAAGACCCAATTGAACGGCTGAGCTTGCAGTATTCAGTACCAGCCTGGCTAATCACGGCCATGCAAGAACAGGTTGGCGAAGACAAAACGATGCAAATTTTGGCAACGATTAATCAACCTGCTGCCCAATCCATTCGCGCCAACGTGGCTGTGACCACGGCTGAAGCGGTACAAGCTGCATTAGCAGCAGAAGGGTATCAGGTCACGCCTAGTCAGGTAGCGGCCAATGCCTTTCGTTTAGATGACAAGGCAGCTAACCAGAGTGCCTTGTTTGCTGATGGGGCCATTACGATTCAAGATGAAAGTGCTATGTTGCCTGTGGAGGCTTTACAGTTACGCCCAGGCGATCAGGTCCTAGATGCGTGTGCAGCTCCAGGCGGTAAGACCACCCAAATTGCGGCACAATTGGATGCACATTCCGGGGGTAAGGTGACAGCCCTAGATCTGCATGAAAAGAAGGTTAAGCTGATTGAGGCCAACGCCGAACGGTTACATGTGACTGATCGCGTGGATGCCGTAGCTTTGGATGCCCGTAAGATTGATGACCAATTTCCGAAGAAGCAATTTGATCGTATTCTAGTTGATGCGCCCTGTTCTGGATTGGGATTGATCCGGCGTAAACCAGAAATCCGGTATGAAAAAACACCCCAAGATATTCAGCAGTTACAACGGGTTCAATTGGATATTTTGAACGCGGTCAGCAAGAAGTTAAAACCCAATGGTATTTTGGTTTATAGCACGTGTACGATCCTGGACACTGAAAACGATGAAGTTGTGGCCCAATTTCTAGCCACCCACCCAGAATTTTCTTCTATGCGGGTGACGACTGCCCAGAATATTAAGAGCAATCGGTCGACTGACACGCTAAAGATTTACCCAGATGACTTTGATTCGGACGGGTTCTTTGTCAGTGTCTTTCGGCGGCAAAAGTAGGAGTGACAACAATGGAAGTGGCGTATCGAACGTCTATTGGTCAGCAACGAGCAGATAACGAAGATTATGTGGATGTTTTTACCAATCAGGCCGGACAACATCTGGCAATTGTTGCCGATGGTATTGGTGGGCACCAGGGGGGCGACGTTGCTAGTGCGATGGCGGTTTCTCACTTGGGCCATGAGTTTGTTCAGACTGATTTAACGACTCCTGAAGCGGCGCGAACGTGGATTTCAAAAGAGATCACGGCAGAAAATCAGTCGATCATCGATAAATCTAATCAGTTTGCTGACCTTAATGGGATGGGAACGACACTGGTTGCCGCACTTTATTTTGCTGAGGAAGTGGTGATTGCTAGTATCGGTGATTCGCGCGCTTATCTCCTCCGCGATGGTCAGCTACGCCAATTGACAGAAGACCATTCGTTGGTTAATGAGTTGGTAAAACGCGGCGAAATTAGCCGGCAGGCGGCGCGCCATCATCCCCAAAAAAATGTGATCATTCGGTCCTTGGGGATCTCCGATGATGCGCGCTTTGATCTTAAAACCTACCCCTTGATCTTAGGCGATCAATTGGTTTTATGTACAGATGGCCTGACGAACATGGTAGAGGACCAACAGATTAAAACAGTCTTGACGAGTTCACTGTCGGTGGCGGAAAAATGCGATCGCTTAATTGAATTAGCCAATGCAGCCGGCGGGTTAGATAACATCACCGTCTTAATCATTGCCAACATCTCTCAGGAGGTGGTGGACTAATGCGGACGGGATACACATTGAATGGCCGTTACCGAATTGTCCGAGCACTGGGCGAGGGGGGCATGGCGAATGTCTATTTAGCACGCGACCTTATTTTGAATCGGGATGTTTCTGTTAAATTATTGCGGCTAGACTTACGGGATGACCCGGGCACAATCCGGCGTTTTCAACGTGAAGCACTCGCGGCAAACGAATTGGTTAGTCCCAATATTGTACAAGTCTACGATGTGGGCGAAGAAAATGGAATGCAGTACTTGGTGATGGAATATGTTGAGGGAACCGACCTCAAGGCATATATCAAGCAACACTTTCCAATTCCGTATCAAGAAGTCATCCAAATTATGGAGCAGATTCTAAGTGCGGTGAAAACGGCTCACGAGCATAATATTATTCACCGGGATCTGAAACCGCAAAATATTTTGATTGACCGGAATCAAGTCGCTAAAATTACCGATTTTGGGATTGCGGTGGCCTTGTCGGAGCATAACCTGACGCAGACCAATACGGTTTTGGGATCGGTGCACTATTTATCTCCAGAGCAAGCGCGCGGGGGAATGGTGACGAAGCAATCTGACATCTATTCGCTGGGGATTATTCTATATGAACTCTTGACTGGGACGGTGCCATTTGAAGGCGAGACCGCCGTGTCCATTGCCTTGAAACATTTCCAGTCAGAAATTCCGTCGGTTCGAGAAATTGATCCGCGAATTCCCCAGGCCTTGGAAAATGTGGTGCTCAAAGCGACCGCCAAGCGACCTAGTGATCGCTATACGGATAGCTTGAGTATGGCGGATGACTTGCGGACAGCGTTATCACCTAAGCGTGCGGGTGAAGTACGCTTTACACCAGCAGTCGAAGAGGATGGGGAGACCAAGGTTCTGCCAGCCAATGCATTAAGCTCGGTTGCACCAGATATTGAGCAAGCAGCGACAACCCAATCGACTCCGGCCACGCCGGCAACCGATCATCAGCCAACTCCCAAGGGGCGAAAGAAGACGCGGCACCCGCGCCGGCGAAAGTTCTTACTAGCTGGGCTAGTGGTGTTATTGGTTTTGTTAGGTGTCTTGATTGGTGTGGGACTTTTCCGTCCACAAATGACCAACGTGCCAGACATCACTGGAAAAACGGAAGCGGTAGCCAAGAGCCGTTTGCGGGATGCTTACTTGACTGTCGGAACGGTTCATAAGACTGCGAGCGCTAAGGTCAAAGTAAATCGGGCCGTGAAAACCGAACCACGATTTGGGACGCAGTTGAAACGGCAGACCATCGTGGATCTGTGGATCAGTACGGGGCCTAAGCGCTATAAGCTAGCAAATTATCAAGGCGATTCATATGCCAGTACCGCAGCCAAATTAGAAGCGCTGGGTTTCACCGTTCATCGCGAGTCAGTGCACTCAACAAGTGTGCCCGCAGGAAGAATTATGCAACAGAGTGTGACTGCGGGTAAACAGGTGGTACCCTCACGGACCTCGATAACGCTAACGGTTTCAACGGGATCGGCAATGGTCACATTGGCTGACTTAACGGATAAAACTAAGGTTCAAGCACAAAATTATGCAACGGCGCACAACTTGAATTTGGCCTTTCAATACGCGTATTCCAGTGATGTGACCAAGGGCCATGTCATTCGTCAGTCACCTGGTGAAGGTGCCGTCGTTCAAGAAGGTGATGAGGTCACCTTAACCATGTCACGTGGTGAACAGACCGATAGCAGTTCTAGTACGGATCAGTTCAACGTCACTCTAAAAATTCCTTTTGATGAGGGGGACTCGGACAGTAGTAGTGATAGTGCTGATGACAGTACGTCAAGCTCATCGACGTCCAACCTGGTTCAGGTTTATTTAAAGGATCAGGATCATTCGTTAAACACCGTTTATAAGCAAATGACGATTACCGCTGATACAACAGTGACGTTACCGTTTACGGTCGTATCAGGGAAAGCAGGAGCTTATAAAGTGGTTCGTGACGGCCACGTGATTGCATCTGATAGTCATGTGACGAAAAATTAAGGAAAACACCTGCAATTCTGACTCAGTTCTTTTATAATAAAGGAGAACTGAGTTTTTTTATATTGGCGAGCAAATGGGCCAGATCGGCTCAACTAATCTTGTAAGGGAGGTGCTGCATGGCAGAAGGACAGATTCGACAATCACTCAGTGGGTTTTATGATATTTATAGTGACGGTAAAATGTATCGAACCCGCGCCCGGGGGAACTTTCGTAAACGGAAGATTACGCCGTTAGTAGGTGACCGCGTCAAATTTGACAGTTCATCGCCCAAAGAGGGCTACATTTTAGAGATCTTACCACGGGATAACGCGTTAACCCGACCACCGGTAGCTAACATTGATCAAGGAGTGGTCGTGACAGCGGTCGCGGCGCCAGAATTTTCAACTAATCTACTGGATCGGCAATTGATTGCGTTAGAGGTGAGTCACATTGCTCCAGTCATTTACTTCACGAAAACTGATCTTATCGATGATGATCGTTACCAAACGTTTGAAACATTGGCTACCGGTTACCGCAAAATTGGTTATCCCGTGTGTTTGACGCGAGAACCCTTTGCATCAACTGGCTTGGATCAGTTACGCGACACATTAGCGGGTAAAGAAACCGTTATTATGGGTCAAACGGGTGCCGGGAAATCAACGTTATTGAATCATTTGTCACCAGAATTAACGTTAGCAACTGGTGAAATTTCGACGGCCTTGAACCGGGGTCGTCATACAACGAGAAAAGTCAGTTTGATGCCGGTAGCGAATGGCCTAGTAGCTGATACACCGGGATTTTCTTCGTATGATACGCTCACCATTGACTATCGGGAATTGGGACAATATTTCCCAGAATTCCTAAATGTTGCGAGTGAATGCCGTTTTCGTGGCTGTGTGCACGTGAACGAGCCAGGATGTGCCGTTAAAGATCGGCTAGCTGCGGGTGAGTTTATGCAAAGTCGATATGACAACTACCTCCAGTTGCTGACATTGTTAAAGAACCAAAAACCAATTTATAACAAGAAGAAATGAGGAAGAGAATTTATGATTAAAGTAGCGCCTTCAATTTTAAGTGCAGATTATGTGAACCTTCAACCAGATATCGAAATGGTTGATAAGGCCGGAGCTGAAGTTTTACACATCGATATTATGGACGGTAACTTTGTGCCCGCCTTATCTTATGGTCCAGGTTGGGTTAAAGCTATTCGGCCCATTACCAAGATGGTCTTAGATGTCCACATGATGGTTCAAAATCCAGAACGGTACGTTGAAGACTTCGCCAAGGCTGGCGCTGATATTATTGGGGTGCACGTTGAAGCGACACCACATATTCACCGGGCCTTACAGATGATTCAAAATGCGGGTGTGACACCAGAAGTTGTGATTAACCCCGGGACACCTGTTTCTGCAATCGAACCAGTTCTTGACATGGTCGGCCAGGTCTTAGTGATGACGGTTAACCCTGGCTTTGGTGGTCAAAAGTTCCTCCACAGCACGGTGGCTAAGATTGCTGAATTGGATGCTATCAAGAAGGCAAAGGGCTACGACTTTGATATCGAAGTTGATGGTGGTGTGAATGACCAAACGGTTGTTGATTGTGCCAATGCTGGGGCAACCGTTGCCGTTGCTGGCTCATACGTCTTCAATGCTGATGATCCAGTGTCACGGATCAACGCCTTAAAGGACGCGACGAAATAATGCCACGCGGCGGGACGTTTAATTTATTAGTAGGTGGTCCGAAAGCCAATTGGCCGGAAGACTTTGCCACAGAAACTGATGGATCTTGGATTGGGGTTGATCGGGGAACATTACGTTTGATCGATCTTAATATTCAGCCCGTCGCAGCAATTGGTGATTTTGACTCGTTAGCAGCGCCCGAGCTGCAACGCGTTCGCCGCAATGTCAGGGATATTCGTCAGGCTCAAGCTGAAAAGGACTTTACGGATACGCAAATGGCAGTGTCGGTGGCGTTTAATGACTACGGTGCTGAGCGAGTAAATATTTACGGTGCGACGGGTGGCCGCTTAGACCACTTTTTGGCCAATCTTTTTTTGGTACTGGAACCGCGGTTTAAACGTTATGCGGGGCAGATTCGGCTAATTGACCGGCAGAACACAGTCAGCTTTTATTTGCCTGGGCGTTATACGATTCAAAAAGAACCGGATAAGAAGTATTTGGCATTTGTTCCGTTAACGCCAATTGACCATTTAAGTTTGCTAGATGAGAAGTATCAATTGCATAACGAGCCGATTCCGTATCCGATTTCCTTTGCCAGCAATGAATTTGTTGGAGAGACGGGGACTTTTCAATTCGATACAGGACTACTTGGTGTGATTCAAAGTCGTGACACGTATGAAGCGCGTCACGAATAAATTAAGAGTCTGGGATAAAGGTCTCAGGCTTTTTTAGCATCAAAAATGCCAAATGATTACAGCAGAACACAAAAAAACACGAACCAGCATGCTGGGTTCGTGTTTTTTATATAACCGGGTCCGTTAACTAGACGCGGGTTACTTTACCTGATTTTAAAGTTCGAGCAGAAACCCAAACCTTCTTTGGCTTACCGTCCACTAAGATGCGAACCTTTTGTAAGTTCGGCTTCCAAGCGCGACGACTTGAATTCAAAGCGTGAGAACGCTTGTTACCGAAGTGCGTCCGCTTGCCGTTGAGAAAATCCTTTGCCATGGCGTAAACCCTCCTTTGTGGTTTCGTTACTTTTTAAAAAAGCAGTGCTTTTTACTCACCTGACTAATTTACCATACTCTTTTGCTGAACGCAATGGTTTCTTTCAAGGAAATTTACTTGACACTTATTTACCGCTAGGGCGTGCATTTCGGAGTTCCTATTTCTATTTTTGCGTGGGTTGTGGTAAGATTAATTTCTGTTAAGATTCTATATCCAGATAAGGAGGCTATTTCCATGGCCGTAAAGATTAAGACTCAGTACGGAACAATTGATATCACCAATGATGTGATTGCGACCGTAGTTGGGGGTGCCGCGACTGATAATTATGGTGTCGTGGGCATGGCAAGTAAGAATCAAATCCGAGATAACGTCAATGATATTTTGCGACGGGAGAATTATGCCCGTGGCGTAGTTGTTCGCCAAGAAGAAAATGGTGTGGCAATCGATGTTTATGTCATTGTTAGCTATGGCACGAAGATTTCTGAAGTGTCACGTAACGTGCAATCTAAAGTCAAATACAACCTAGAAACGATGCTGGGAGTTACTGCAAACTCAGTTAATGTCATTGTTCAAGGGGTGCGGGTGTTGGCTGATTAGCCAGACGTACTGAAATCAAGGAGGATACTTAGTTGAAAGTAACAGAAATTACTAATCTTGAGTTTGGTAAGATGGTTCAGGCCGCCTCGCAAAAACTAAACCAAAACGCTGATTTTATCAACTCATTGAATGTGTTCCCAGTGCCTGATGGGGATACGGGGACGAATATGAGCTTGTCCTTAGCTAGTGGTGCTAAGTATGAGCGTGATGCCGATGGTACCGCTGTTGGTGTTCTAGCGACTGCTTTAGCCAAAGGTCTATTGATGGGGGCCCGGGGGAATTCTGGCGTTATTTTGTCGCAGATTTTTCGGGGATTTTCCAAAAAGCTGGCGGATAAGCAAACGTTGACGGCCCAGGATTTAGCCGATGGCTTTGCAGCCGGGGCAGAAACGGCGTATAAAGCCGTTATGAAGCCCACTGAAGGAACTATCTTAACGGTAGTTCGTGAGGGGGCTCAGGCGGGGTTAAACACAGCTAAATCATCTGATGATGTTTTAGCTGTCATGGACGCTGTTTATGAAGCTGCCAAGGCAGCACTAGCCACCACGCCCGACCTGTTACCGGTTTTGAAACAAGTTGGCGTTGTCGATTCTGGTGGTCAAGGATTGACCTTTGTCTTAGAGGCCTTTAATGACTCCTTGAATGGTCGGGGTGCCGAAGATGGCGAATATAAGCCAGATGATGCTGAAATGGACGAAATGATCGACGCAGCCCACCATCAAAGTGTGCAAGGGAAACTTGATCCTAACAGTATCAAGTATGGATACTGTACAGAAATCATGGTGCGCATTGGTCGCGGTAAGCAAGTCGATCATGACTTTGATTATGATGAATTTTACAAATACCTTGCTGATTTAGGGGATTCTCTGTTAGTGGTCAACGATGATGAAATTGTTAAAGTCCACGTGCATACGGAACACCCTGGAAAAGTGATTGCTTGGGGCCAGGAATTTGGTGATCTCGCAAAAGTTAAAGTGGACAACATGCGGATGCAACAAGAAACCATCATGGAACATGATGAAGAAGCTGCTGCGGATGCTGGTGTGGCCACGGCGACTGCTGACGAGGCACCAGCGGATACGGCGATCATTGCGATTGCTGCCGGTGATGGTTTAGCGACGCTCTTTAAGAGCCTAGGCGTGACGCATGTGGTTAACGGTGGACAAACGATGAATCCAAGCACACAAGATATCGTGGATGCCATTAATCAAAGCCAAGCGAAGCGGGCGATTGTGCTACCTAACAACAAGAATATTTTCTTAGCTGCTGAACAGGCTGCTAAGGTTGCGGATATTCCAAGTGTCATTGTTCATTCTAAGACTGTTTCTCAAGGGATGACGGCCATGTTGGGATACAATCCGGACGCTGAATTAGAAGATAATCAAGCGTCAATGGAAGAAAACTTGAGTGCTGTTAAGAGTGGTCAAGTGACGCACGCGATTCGTGATACCCAACTAGATGGTTTTGACATCAAGGAAGGCAACTTCATGGGAATCGTGGATGGCACCATCAAAGTAACTGATGCAGACCTCTTGCAGACAGCTGTTGCAACGGTTAAGGCCATGTTGGATGATGATAGTGAAATTATTACAATTATTTATGGCGCAGATACGACGGCTGATGTTGCAGAACAACTTCAACAGGCGGTTGAAGCATTAGATGATGACCTAGAAACGGAAGTTCATGAAGGGGACCAACCGGTTTACCCATTCTTGATTTCGGTGGAATAACGGTCACTTAACGAAGAAAGATTGGGCACTTGTCCAGTCTTTTTTCGCTTTTTATGACGGGAGGGAGACGACAAGATGGCAAGTTTAAGTGATGCAGTCAGTCAGCTAGCAGGCGTTGGCCCCAAGCGGGTTCAAGCACTACAAAGTCTAGGAATTGAGAATATGAATGATCTGTTGACTTATTTTCCCTTCCGTTATGAAGACCTACAGGCAAAAGATCCAGCGGAGTTGACTGACCAAGCGAAAGTGACGTTAAAGGGGACAGTTGCCGGAGCACCAGTACTCACCCGTTTCGGGCGTAAGAAAAATCGGTTGAACTTTCGGCTACTCGTCGATGAACATACCGCGATGCCCGTCACGTTTTTTAACCAGCCTTGGTTGAAAGATCAATTAGAAGTGGGAAATGAAATTGTCGTTTATGGGCGGTTTGATGCGAAACGACAAAGTCTGGCGGGGATGAAGATTTTGGCTAGCGCAGATAGTGGAATGGGGTCCATTTACCCAGCCAACAAGGAGATTCGCCAAGGAACCGTTAAAAAATTAGTGGCCGAGGCGTATGAGCAGTACGCGTCAGTGATTGTTGATTTAATACCGGAAAACTTACGAGAACACTACCGGTTGTTACATCGGCGCGAGATGATTCATGACATGCATTTCCCAGCTGACGAGACGGCAGCGCAAGCAGCACGACGGACAGCTAAGTTTGAGGAGTTCTATCTGTTCGAACTGCGGTTACAGATCGTTAAGTTGCAAGATCACACGTTGCACGGGCAACCTTTGGCGTATGATTTGTCGAAGCTCAAAGCGTTTATCGCGTCATTGCCATATGAATTAACAGCCGCGCAAAAACGCGTGGTTAACGAAATCTGTTTTGATCTAAAGCGGCCGATTCATATGAACCGTTTGCTGCAAGGGGATGTCGGGAGTGGTAAGACGGTCGTTGCGGCAATTGCGATGTATGCGGCCATTACGGCGGGAGCTCAAGCTGCACTGATGGCCCCAACGGAAATTTTAGCGGAACAACATGCGAACAACTTAGCGAAATTGTTTGCAGACTTTCCCGTTAATGTGGCGCTGTTAACGGGGGCGACAAAGGCGGCCGCTAGAAAAACGCTACTCCCACAGATTGCTCAGGGCGGCGTTGACCTGTTAATTGGGACCCATGCGTTAATCCAGCCGGAGGTAACGTATCATCATCTGGGACTGGCTGTGATTGATGAGCAACATCGTTTTGGGGTTAATCAGCGTCAAGCACTGCGTGAGAAAGGGCAGCAGCCCGATGTGCTGGCAATGACCGCGACACCTATTCCACGAACCTTGGCCATTACAGCCTATGGTGAGATGGATGTGTCAGTCATTAATGAGTTGCCGGCTGGTCGTCAGCCGATCAAGACGACCTGGATTCGAAGTAACCAAGTTGAGGCCACGTTGCGTCAGGTTAAGGCAGAATTAAGCACGGGTTCACAGGCATACGTTGTCACACCGCTGATTGAGGAGTCTGAAGCGGTTGATATGAAAAATGCCGAAGCAATTTATGAGCGCTTTAAAACCGAATTTGAACCGACTTATAAAGTGGGTCTTTTACATGGTCGGATGAAAGATGATGAGAAAAATGCGATTATGGCCGCCTTTAAGGCTAATGAATTCCAAGTGTTGGTAGCGACAACTGTCATTGAGGTTGGCGTGGATGTTCCTAATGCCACATTGATGATGATTTATGATGCCGATCATTTCGGACTCGCTCAGCTTCACCAATTACGAGGACGGGTTGGTCGAGGCACCCGGGCATCTGCCTGTATTTTGATTGCCGATCCGAAGAATCAGTTAGCGATTGAACGGATGACCACGATGACCAGTACCAATGATGGGTTTGTTTTATCGCAAAAAGATTTGGAGTTACGCGGCCCAGGTGATATTCTGGGAAGAAAGCAATCTGGTGTACCGGATTTTAAGGTCGGTGACCCAGTGGCTGATCTTAATATCTTGAGTGCGGCTCAACAGGCAGCTAAAGAGACCGTGGCTGCCCCAAATTGGGCGGAAAAGGATGCGAATTTGGCTTTAGCAGCCTTCTTGAGCACGACGGCGCACCAGACAACAACGATGGATTAAAGGAGACGGAAAATGAAGATTGCAGTAGACGCAATGGGTGGCGACTACGCCCCTGATGAAATTGTCAAAGGGATTGAATTAGCACGCGATGCTTATCCAGACTTGGAATTTTTATTGTATGGGCAAACGGCAAAGGTGCAACCACTGTTACAAAATACGGCGCGGATTGAACTCGTTGATGCGCCTGAAGTGATTGCCATGGAAGATGAACCGGTACGTGCGGTTCGACGAAAAAAGCAATCAAGTATTGTGTTAGCTGCAACGGCGGTTCGTGAGGGCCAAGCAGATGCGTTTTTCTCTGCCGGTAATACGGGGGCGGTGTTAGCAGCCGGGTTGTTAATCATTGGGCGGATCAAGGGAATTGAACGACCAGGGTTGACGACGACACTACCTGTTTTGCAACAGCCAGATCAATCTAGTTTTGTCATGCTCGATGTCGGTGCTAATGCGGACACGAAGCCATTTAATGTCGTACAATACGCGATCATGGGCCAGTATTACGCGCAGTCAGTCATGCACGTTGACAACCCGCGGATCGGTCTATTAAATAATGGGACGGAAGCCGATAAGGGTGATATGGCGCACCGTGCGATTCATGATGCCTTGGCTAATATGGCAGAAATTAATTTCGTGGGTAACGTCGAGTCACGTGAATTGTTAAATGGGGCTGCTGATGTGGTGGTAACGGATGGCTTTACCGGAAATGCGACGCTAAAAGCAGTTGAAGGCACAGCCTTATCCATGTTAAAGCTAATTAAAGGCGAGATTATGAGCGGCGGCCTAGGCGGTAAGATTGGAGCCAGCATGTTGAAGCCCGTCTTCCGTCAGGTGCGAAGTGCGATGGACTATTCACAGTATGGCGGCGCTGTTTTATTAGGATTAAAAGCACCAGTTGTCAAAACTCACGGTTCCACCAAAGCAGAAACTGTTAAGAATACGATTGGCCAGATTCAGGAATTGCTGGCGAGTCACAGCGCCGATCAGTTAGGGACTTATTTTGCCGAACATAGTGATGAAATGGCGGCTTTGAAGGAGAACCTAAAGGCCTAATTGACAGGGATGTTTTCGTTGAAACGCTAGACATGGTGGCCTAAAACGGTTAGACTACTTATTGAATACTGTGAGTGAGGGATAAGAATGACTAAAGCAGAAATTTTTGATAAAATTGCGGATATTATTGCCGACCGATTTGAAGTCGACAGAGACGCTATCAATGATCAATTGAACTTTAAACAAGATCTGGATGCTGATTCAATTGATTTTGTTGAGTTTGTTTTGGAATTGGAAGATACATTCAGCGCAGAAATTTCGGATGAAGACGCTGAAAAGTTAAACACAATTGGTGAAGTGGTTGATTATATCAATGCGCATCAGCCAGGTGACAAGTAAACATTGAGCGAGTCCGGGCCGCAACCTGTCGTCCCGGGCTTTTTCAATCTAAGTATACAGAAATGAGGGATCAGACGTGATTGCTGGATTAAATCAGGAATTAAAGGATCGGTTCGATATTCATTTTAAGGATCAATCACTACTTGACGAGGCGTTTACCCAAGCGTCTTATGTGAATGAACATCCCCACCAGGGCTTAAAGTTCTATGAACGGATTGAGTTCTTAGGGGATGCAGTGATGCAGCTAGTTGTTTCTAATTATATTTTTCGCCGTTATCCGGCTATGCCTCAAGGTCGGTTGACCCGACTACGGGCAGCGATGGTTAACGAACAAAGTTTTGCCAGTTTTGCTCGTGAGTGTCACTTCGATCAGTATATTCGGTTAGGTCGTGGTGAGGAAAAGGCGCAAGCCCGGCAACGTGACTCGCTGTTATGCGATATTTTTGAATCATTTATCGGGGCCCTATACATGGATCAGGGCTTGGATAAAGTTGTTGAATTTGTGACCACGGTGGTTTTCCCTAAGTTGGATGAAGGCCGATTTGATGAGTTCTTTGATCATAAAACGGAGCTCCAAGAATTGGTTCAAAAAAATGGACCAGTTGATATTGACTATCGGTTATTGGATGAGGAAGGCCCTGATAATGATCGGGCCTTTAAGGTAGCGGTTTACGTGGATGACAAGCTGTTAGGCGAAGGGCATGGTCATTCTAAGAAACATGCGGAACAAAATGCGGCGCGACATGCGTTAGAGAACTTGAAGTAAGGATGAACAAACGATGCGGTTAAAGACATTAGAAATTAGTGGGTTTAAATCCTTTGCGGATAAAACTCGAATTGACTTCTTGCCCGGAATGACTGGCATCGTCGGCCCTAACGGTAGTGGGAAGAGTAACATTTCCGAGGCCGTTCGCTGGGTGTTGGGGGAGCAGTCCGCCAAAAGCTTGCGGGGAAGTAAAATGCCAGACGTGATTTTTGCTGGATCGGCAGATCGCCACCCGTTAAATCGTGCGGCGGTGTCAATTACCTTGGACAATAGCGATCATTATTTAAAGAGCGACTATACAGAGTTAACCATCAGCCGACTATTGTATCGATCGGGTGACTCAGAATATCAATTAAACGGTCAGAGTTGCCGGCTAAAGGATATTACCGAGCTATTGATGGATTCTGGTATGGGACAAGACTCGTTTTCAATTATTTCACAAGGGCGCGTTGAGGCCATCTTCAACAGCAAGCCTGAAGATCGGCGAAATATTATTGAAGAGGTTGCGGGAGTTTACAAGTACCGCAAACATAAGGAAAAGGCCCAACGCGAGTTAGACGACACCATGGCCTATCTACACCGGGTCGAAGACATTATTGCTGAACTGGAAGGGCGCGTGGAACCTCTAGAAGAACAGAGTAACCTGGCCCAAGATTACCTGGATCAACAGCAAAAATTTGCGTTGCTTGATCGAACACAGTTAGTGCGGCAATTGCATACGGAAATGGCGCAGAAGCAAACGGCTGACACGCAAGTCGTTGCCAAGCAGACGCAGGTAGCAGCGCATCAGACGGCAGCACAAGAGCAAGCAGCAACGGTGCAAACGTTAAAGCAGCAACAAACTGAGCTACTGGCCCAAAAGGATGCTTTACAAGAAAAATTGGTTACGGCGACACAGCAAGTGGAGCACAGTCAGGGACAAGTTAACTTATCGGGTGAGCAACAACGGCACCAAGATGAACAGCGGCAGCAGTTACAAGCGCAGCTCACGATGCTATCCCAGCAGTTAACAACTAACCAGACCGATTTGGTGGCAGCCCAGACTGAATCTGACCGACTTGCGACTACAATGAAGGATGCCCAAGATGTGATTCGCCAGCTAACAGCGGCAACGAATCCTCAAGTGGTAACTGATTTGCGTCAACAGTTGGAAGACCAGCGGACCGCTTATTTTGACCAGAAACAGCAAGTGGCCAATTGGCGCAATCAACGGCAATATCGTCAACAGGATCAGCAACGATTACAGCAACAAGGGCAGCGGGTCGCCCAACAGTTGACGCAATTACAAGCAACGGCCCAATCCGCGCAGACAGCGGTCACTGAGATTCAGGCTAAAGCGACGGCTCATAAAGCTCAGTTGAACGAAGCGGAACAGGCATTAGATGCAGAAGCGGGTCAATATCAGCAACACCAAAAACAGTACCAGGCATTGCAGCACAACTGGCAGGCCGCATTAGAAGTCTATCAGCGAGCGCAAACGAAAGTGGCTAATCAACAAGCTTCATCGGCTGAATATGGCGGTTTTTATCAAGGGGTTCGGGCGATTTTAAAGCAACGGCAACATTTTCGTGGATTACTGGGAGCGGTATCCGAATTACTTGACGTCCCCCAACGTTATACCACAGCCGTTGAGTATGCTTTGGGTGGTCAGCTCCAACAAGTTGTCGTTGACGATGAAACGACCGCGAAGGCGGCGGTCGGGTATCTGCGGGATCACCGAGCCGGTCGGGCCACCTTTTTACCTTTAAGTACCGTTCGGGGTCGTCAGATTGACCGACAAACGCTGCAGCTGTTGCACAGTATGACGGGCTATTTGGGGGTTGGCAGTGAGCTTTTGACCATCAATGACCAAGCCCAAGTGATTCTCCAGTATCTGTTAGGAACAACGATTTTTGCGGCTAATTTAGATACAGCTGTCGCCATTAGCCAGCGGATTCATCATCGGTATCGAGTGGTGAGTTTGGCCGGGGACGTGGTTAGTGCAAGCGGTGCGATCACGGGTGGTCAGTCCAAACAAAGCCATAGCAGTGTGTTACGGCAACAACAAGAGTTACAGCAATTACAGGCGTCTATTGCTACAATGCAACAACAGTTGACGGACCAAGAGACTAAGATTAAGGCCCAACGTGCAGCCTTACAGGCCAGTGAACAGCGCAGCCAAGCGCTTCAAGCAACGATCAATGAGCTTCAACCGCAGTGCCGGCAGTTAGACGATCAGTTGGCTAACGCCCAGACAACGTTGGAGCAAGCCAACCGGCGCGTTAAGGCGGCTGAGTTGGAAATTCAACAGGCCCATGCGGGTGAAACCGATGAACAAGCAGACCAATTGGCAGAACAAATTGTGCAAGGTGAAGCGCAAATCACTGAAACTGAGGCAGCGGTTAAGACACTTCAAGCTAAGATTAAGCAAGTAACGACCGCTCAGGCCCAACAGCAAATTGAGCTGACGACCAAACAGACTTGGTTGGCAGGAGCTAAAGAACGTCAGCAACAACAGCGGGCAACGGTTAAGCAATTGCAAGCAGACATAGCTGCGGCGCAAACGGATCAAGCAACTGCCACAGCTAAGCTGGCAGAGCTTGACCGTCAGCAGGCATTAACGCCTGCTGATGCCCAGGCACAGTTGGCTCAGGCCCAAGCTGATCGGCAAACAATCGAACAGAAGCTTGCCACAACCAATGAGCAGCTGACAACAGTCAATGACGATCTAGCAGCCGCAGAAACGGCTAATCAGCGTACGAGCGGCTTGCTACAATTAGCTAATGATGAGTTGCAACAGGCTCAAGTCAGTCAAACTCAGTTGGCGGCACTGATTGATCAGCAGCAAAATCAGTTGTCAGAAAAATATCAATTGAGTTTAGCCGCTGCTGAAAAAGATATCAGTGATCTTCCGGCTGATGACTTAGCGGTACAGTTAAAACTATTAAAGCGCGGATTGGATGAAATCGGGACAGTTAATCTTAATGCGATTGACGAGTATCGAGAAGTTAAGGAACGCTATGACTTTTTGACACAGCAACGGGATGATTTATTGACCGCCAAGGCGCAATTAATGACGACCATGACCGAACTGGATGGTCAAGTCAAAACCCGCTTTAAGGCTAGCTTTGATCAAATTGCCGCGAAATTTACGGCTACCTTTCGGCATATGTTTGGCGGCGGGACGGCTGAATTGGTACTGACCGATCCGGATGATTTATTGACGACGGGCATTGATATTATGGCGCAGCCGCCTGGAAAGAAATTCCAGAATATGGGACTTCTCTCTGGGGGTGAACGGGCGTTGACGGCTATCACCTTGTTGTTTGCAATCTTGCAAGTTCAACCAGTACCGTTTTGCATTTTAGATGAGGTTGAGGCAGCGTTGGATCCGGCTAACGTGACGCGTTTTGCCCGGTACATTCATCAGTTCCAAGACCAAACGCAATTTATTGTCATCACTCATCGAAAAGAAACGATGGTTCAAGCGGATATTCTTTATGGGGTAACGATGCAAGAATCTGGCGTCTCTAAAATGGTCGCTGTGGATCTTGATCACGAAGAAACGCGTACAGAAGGGAAGTAAATCGTATGGGATTATTTGATATTTTCCGGCGGCGAGCGAAAGAAACACCAGCTAGCCAAGCGGAAGAAGTACCAGTTGAGTCGACCGCAACAACGTCTACTGCCGCTAGTGAAGCGAGCGAATCGGCAGCTGATAACGCTACGTCAGTTGCTAGTGAAGCATCTGCCGCCGCAGAAACCAGTGAGGGTGCTGAATCAACAGTAGCTAGTTCAGCACCGGTTGCTAACGGCGATTCAGCAGACGCTGCTACATCATCGGCGGCGACCGCTACTAGCGATGCAGCAGTTGAAGCGGGTGAAATTGAAACGAGCGAAACGTCTCGTGCAGATTCGGCATCAGTAACAGCTGATGGCTTAGATAGTGTGGCATCGGCAACTAGCGCAGCAGCGACGGTTGATACGCCAACCGAAGCGCCACAGTCAACACCGCCGGCCTCGTCAGTATCTGCTGAGGTAGAGACGCCTGCAACAACCGTTGAAGAGTCTTCGACAACTGACGCTTCGGCACCAGAAGCCAGTGATGAACAACTTTATGATAAAGGGTTGGAAAAAACCCGAACGACTTTTGGTCAACGACTGAATGCCTTATTGGCTAATTTCCGGCACGTTGACGAGAGTTTCTTTGATGACTTGGAAGAGACGTTAATCGGAGCCGATGTCGGGTTTGACATGGCGGTTAAACTCAGTGATGAGTTGCGTGACGAGGTTAAGTTACAAAACGCGAAAAAGTCACAGGATGTTCAAAACGTAGTGGTTGAAAAGCTGGTGGAGATTTATGAGGCAGCTGGTAATCATGAAACTACGGCTATCAATATGGCAGAAACCGGGCCAACGGTGATCCTATTCGTTGGGGTCAATGGCGTGGGGAAGACGACCACCATTGGCAAAATGGCCAATCGTTATCATCAGGCGGGCAAGAAAGTCTTACTGGCGGCGGCGGATACGTTTAGAGCTGGCGCAACTGAACAACTTGATGTGTGGGCTAAACGCGCGGATGTTGATATTGTGACGGGAAAGCCACAGTCAGATCCCGCAGCGGTTGTTTTTGATGCTGTTCAAAAGGCTAAGCAAGATGATTATGACATTTTGTTTGTTGATACGGCTGGTCGGCTACAAAACAAGGTCAACTTGATGAATGAATTGGAAAAGATGAAGCGGATCATTACGCGAGAAATTCCAAGTGCCCCGCATGAGGTCTTGTTGGTGTTAGATGCCACAACGGGTCAAAACGCGTTAACACAAGCTAAGCTGTTTAAGGAGTCCACGGCAGTGACGGGGATTGTCTTGACCAAGCTTGATGGAACGGCTCGGGGGGGAATTGTTCTGGCCATTCGTAACGAGTTACACGTGCCAGTCAAGTTCATTGGTTTAGGTGAGCAGATTTCTGACTTGCGGCCATTTGACCCGAACGAGTTTGTTTATGGGTTATTTAAAGGGTTGATTGATGTGAAGGCTTTAGATAATAAATAAAGCGCAGACGTGCTAATTGCCTAGCTGGCGATTGGTGCGTTTTTTGGTTAAACTGTGAGTGATAGTTGGTCAAATAGTTGACAGGAGTTAGCCAGTAATCAGTGAAAAAAATTGACGTACCCGCTAAAAATCGGTACTCTAATAGAGTGTGACTAAAGTGGGAGGACCCAGCATGGAAATCGAAAAAAATTATCGAATTAATTCCCTATTTGCGTTCTACCAGCCGCTATTGACCGCTAAGCAGAATAATTATATGCAATTATATTATGGTGATGATTATTCACTTGGTGAAATCGCCGAAGATTTTGGCATTAGCAGACAAGCTGTTTATGATAATATCAAACGATCTGAAATAATTTTAAACGACTACGAAGATAAACTACATTTAGTTGAAGACTTTGATCGAAAACAAGATGCACTAAATGAAATCCGTTCATATGCAGAAAAGAATTATGCTAAGGATGATACCTTATTGAATTTACTTCAAAAAGTAAGCTATGAACCTAAACGAGAGGGGAAATAACCTGAATGGCCTTTGAAGGATTAACTGGACGTTTGCAAGATGCATTTTCTGGTCTTCGC
>OMJG01000153.1_pt1 | contig 51121 bp, 45 predicted proteins | sample 1646431 | NCBI WGS metagenome assembly OMJG01 (sample SAMN03771674, study PRJEB25209) | food metagenome | isolation source: Cotija cheese | place: Mexico:Jalisco,Michoacan | collected 2011-12-12 | reverse complement strand
CACATCGCGGCGATGCGTTCGACTCCGGAGGCGTAGGCGTCGTCGATGCCGGTATCGGCGCCGTTGACGTTGAACACGTTGGCCACGAGGGTGACCATTCCCGAATAGTGGTCGAAGACGGCGATGTCACCGGGGATCATCAGCTGCACGGTCGGCAGATGGTGTTCGTTGGGCCGCGGCGGGCCGAGCCGCTCGAAGCGGCGGACGATGTCCCACCCGAAGTAGCCGACGAAGCTCGAGACCATGGGCGGCAGCGGCGAATCCGCTTCTGCCACGGCGAGGAGGTCGAGGGTGGCGGTGACCACGTCGAGGACGTCGCCGTCGGTGGGGATGCCCACCGGCGGAGTGCCGGTCCAGTGGAATCCGTCCTCGGTGGAGATGAGGGTGGCCACGGGTGCCGATCCGATGAAGGAGTACCGGGCCCAGGAACCGGCGACCGCGGATTCGAACAGGAAGCTTCCCGGTCCGCCGTCGGTGAGTTTGCGGTAGAGGCTCAGTGGGGTCTCCGAGTCCGCGAGCACCTGGGTGTGGACCGGCACCAGACGATGGTCCGCGCCGAGGGCCCGGAACTGTTCGAGGCTGGGGCGGATCGGCAGGTCGGTCGGGTTCGCCGCTGGTTCAGTCGACACTGATGGTCCTTCCGGTGAAGCAGGTCGGGGTGTTCGTATGGCAGGCGGGCCCGGTCTGGTCGACGAGCATGAGCAGAGTGTCGGCATCGCAGTCGAGGCCGAGCGAGCGGACATACTGGACATGGCCCGAGGTCTCCCCCTTCACCCAGTATTCGCGACGGGAGCGTGACCAGTAGGTGGCTCGCTTCGTGTCCAGTGTGCGGCAGACGGCTTCGATGTCCATCCAGGCGAGCATGAGCACCTCTCCGCTCGTCGCCTCTTGGACGATGACCGGGATGAGCCCGTCGTCATTGAGCGTGATGATCTCCCGCCAGTTCTCCGGGGTGGCGTCGATATCGGTGCTCATCGGACGTCGATTCCCTGCGAACGCAGTGAGTCCTTGACCTCGGCGATGCTCAGTGTGCCGAAGTGGAAGACGCTGGCGGCCAGCAGCGCATCGGCTCCTGCTTCCACCGCCGGGGCGAAGTGTTCGACCTTGCCGGCTCCGCCCGAGGCGATGAGCGGCACGTCGACGGCGGCGCGGGCGGCGCTGATGAGTTCGAGGTCGAACCCCTCACGTGTGCCGTCGGCGTCGATGGAGTTGAGCAGGATCTCGCCGACCCCGCGGTCGGCGGCTTCCCGGACCCAGTCGATCGCGCAGCGGCCCGTGCCATCGCGGCCGCCGCGGGTGGTGACTTCGAACCCGGATTCCGTGCTCGCCCCCTGTGCGCGGCGCGCGTCGAGGGAGAGGACGAGGACCTGGTTGCCGAAGTGTCGGGAGATCTCACTGATGAGCTCCGGGTTCTTCACCGCCGAGGTGTTGACCGAGACCTTGTCGGCTCCGTCGCGCAGCAGACGATCGACGTCGGCGACGCTGCGGATTCCGCCGCCGACGGTCAGTGGGATGAAGACCTCTTCGGCGCAGGCGCGGACGACGTCGTGGACGGTCTCCCGGTCTCCGCTGCTGGCCGTGACGTCGAGGAAGGTGAGTTCGTCGGCTCCGGACTCGCCGTAGCGGCGGGCGAGTTCGACGGGGTCGCCGGCATCCTTGAGGTCGGCGAACTTCACTCCCTTGACGACGCGTCCGCCGTCGACGTCCAGACAGGGGATGACTCTGACAGCTACCACGCAGTCCTCCTAGATTCCCAGGCCCCGATAGCGATCCATCCGGCGGGCCAGGCGTCTGGCCGATGGTTCGCGCATGAGCGAGATGAGTTCGTATTCGAGTGTCTCACCGACCCGGGCGACGAAGTCCAACGGCTCGTCGCTGGCGTCGGGGTGTTCGGCGATGATCCTGTCGACGACTCCGTTGGCCTGCAGCATGGGGGCGTGCACACCTTGGTTCTGAGCCATCTCGGCAGCTTTCTCGGTGGTGCGGTGCACGATCGCCGAGGCGCCTTCGGGCGGCAGGGGCGAGAGCCAGCCGTTCTCGGCGCTGAGCACCCGGTCGGTGGGGATGAGTGCCAGTGCGCCGCCACCGGAGCCCTCGCCGAGGATGAGCGAGACGGAGGGGGCGTCGAGGTTCGCGAGGTCGGCGAGGCTGCGGGCGATCTCACCGGCGATTCCGCCCTCTTCGGCTTCCTTCGACAGGGCCGCACCGGGGGTGTCGATGACGGTGACGAGCGGCAGGCGCAGTTCCGCTGCCAGACGCATTCCGCGCCTGGCCTCACGCAGGGCCGCCGGTCCCATGGGGGCCCGGGAGTCCTGCCGGAACCGGTCCTGGCCGAGGACGATGCACGGTGCGGAACCGAACTTCGCCAGGGCCAGCAGCAGTCCGGGATCCTTCTCGCCTTCGCCGGTGCCGTTGAGCGGCAGCACGGTGTTCGCGGCGGTCCGCAGCAGGTCACGGACGCCGGGCCTCTCGGGCCGGCGCGAGCTGGTGATCGCGGCCCAGGCATCGGAGTTCGGGTCGACGGTGGCCGGGGCCGTGTCCGGATTCGGCACCTGGCTCGGGACCTCCTGGGCGCCCATGAGCACATCGAGGACGCGGGAGACGGTGCCGGCGATGCGTTCGGGACCGATGACGGCGTCGACGATGCCCATCTTGTGCAGGTTCTCCCCGGTCTGCACGTTCTGAGGGAACGTCTCCCCGTAGATTGCCTCATACACTCGGGGGCCGAGGAATCCGATGAGGGATCCGGGCTCAGCCACGGTGACATGCCCCAGCGATCCCCAGGAGGCGAAGACGCCGCCTGTGGTCGGATGGCGCAGGTAGACGAGGTAGGGCAGTCCGGCCTTGCGGTGGGCGATGACGGCGTTGGTGATCTTCACCATCGACAGGAAGGCGATCGTGCCCTCCTGCATGCGGGTGCCGCCCGAGGCGGGGCCGGCCAGCAGCGGCAGCCCTTCGAGGGTCGCGCGTTCGATCGCGTCGACGAGGCGCTCGGCCGCGGCCACGCCGATCGAGCCGGCGAGGAACCGGAATTCGCCGGCGATCACGGCCACTCGGCGGCCGTCGATGGTGCCTTCGCCGGTGATGATGGATTCGTCGACGCCGGACTTCTGCGCAGCGGCGTCGAGTGCAGCCGCGTAGGCGGCCGAGATCCCGCCGGCGGGTCGGATCGGTGCGGAGTCCCAGGACAGGAAGGAGCCTTCGTCGAGGACGATGTCGACGAGTTCGAAGGCGTTGAGACGCGGCATGAGGTCTCCCCCTCAGTTTCCGTCGGCGAGCCACGCCACGATGGATTCCGCGTCTTCGTCGAGCAGCGGCGGGGCGTCGTGAGCGGTGCGGGTGGTTTCGACCTCACCGGAGGCATCGGCGTCGAAGAAGCGCAGCGGCGGTCCGGGCAGGTCGATGTCGCCGAGCACCGGGTGGTCGACGGAGACCTTGAGTCCCTGGCTGAGTGCCTGGTCCCACTGGTAGACCTCGGGCAGGGTGCGCACCGTGCCGGACGGGATTCCCGCCTCGGTGAGTCTGTGCAGCAGATCGGCGGCGTCGTAGGCGGAGAAGCGGTCCTCGATGAGTTCGATGAGGGCGGGCCGGTTGGCCACGCGTGAGGCGTTGTCGGCCAAGCCCTCGGTGGCGGGATCGATGTCGAAGGCCGCACAGAACTTCTGCCACAGGTTCTCGTTGCCCACGGAGATCTGCACGGCGCCGTCGCGGCAGGTGAAGAGTCCGTACGGAGACAGCGACGGGTGGTGGTTGCCGCCCGGCTGCGGTTCCTGACCGGCCACGGTGGCACGGGTTCCCTGGAAGGCGTGGACGCCGACCATTCCGGCGATGAGCGAGGTGCGCACGACCTTGCCCTTGCCGGTGCGTTCGCGTTCGAGCAGGGCCGCCAGCACCCCGTACGAGCCGTAGATTCCGGCGAGCAGGTCGGCGATCGGCACACCCACGCGCTGCATGTCATCGGGCCCCGAGCCGGTCAGCGACATCAGTCCGGCTTCGCCCTGGGCGATCTGGTCGTAGCCTGCCCGGGAGGCTTCGGGGCCGTCATGGCCGAATCCGGTGATGGAGAGGATGACCAGGCGGGGGTTGATCTCCATGCAGCGGGCGGTGGAGAAGCCGAGGCGGTCGAGGACACCGGAGCGGAAGTTCTCGATGAGCACATCGGCGCGTGCGATGAGTCCGGTCAGGGTGTCTCTGCCCGTGTCGGATTTGAGGTCGAGGGCGATGGATTCCTTGTTGCGGTTGCACGAGAAGAAGTAGGTGGCCTGAGGGTTGTCCGCAGGCCCGACGAAGGGAGGTCCCCAGGACCGCGAATCATCGCCCTTGCCGGGGTTCTCGACCTTGATCACGCGCGCACCGAGGTCGCCGAACATCATTCCCGCATGAGGGCCTGCGAGGGCTCGGGAAAGGTCGACGACGGTATATCCGGTCAGGGGTCCCGCCGTGGTCTCGGGTGTCTCGTTCGCCATTCCTAGTCCTCCTTGAAGTGGGTGCGTCTCTTGATGAGCATACGCAATCGTGCGACCTCCGCATGGGCGCGGCGACCGTCTGCATGCTGGATCGCCATCACCGCACAGGTGGTGCCGTCGGTGAGATCCAACAGGGGCCACGGGTCATCGCCCTCGGGTGAGAACGTCACACCGAGGATCTGCCCCCAGTCGAGCCGCCGAGTGCGCACCATGTTCTTGACGACCAGGCCCTCCTCGGTGGGCCGAGCCTGGATGTCCGAGATGCGCAGCAGGGCGGCTCCGAAGAGAATGCCCAGCAGGTTCATCCATACCATGTCGAGCACTGTCCACGGTTCCCAGTCCACGACGAACAGCGCCACGGACAGGACCGCGAACCCTGCGGTCACGGCAACGGCACCGACGATGCTGATGATGCGCACCTGCCGAGGCCGGAACACGGCAAGATCAGATTCGGCAGGCGCCAATGTTCGTCACCAGAATCGCACGCGCCCCGACTCCGTAGAGACGGTCCATGACGTTGTTGACTTCCTTCGCTTCGACCATGACGCGCACTGCGACCCACCCGGTCTCCTGCAGCGGTGACACGGTCGGGGATTCGAGCCCCGGGGTCAGCGAGATCGCCTCGGGAACCAGGCGCTGTTCGATGTTGTAGTCGACGAGCACGTACTGGCGGGCGACCATGACCGATTCGAGGCGGCGTTTGAGCACGCCGATGCGGGATTCGGCGCCGGCGCGCTGGATGAGCACGCCTTCGGATTCGAGCAGCGGCTCGCCGAAGGTCTCGAGTCCCGCGGCCCGCAGAGTGGAACCGGTCTCGACGACATCGGCGATGGCGTCGGCGACTCCGAGCTGGATGGAGACCTCGATCGCTCCGTCGAGCTGCACGGTCGTTGCGGCGATGCCGCGCCGCTGCAGGTCGGCATCCACGAGATTCGGGAAGCTCGTGGCGATGCGGGCACCGGCCAGCTGGTCGGGCGAGGTGAAGGAGCCGGTGGTGCCGGCGTAGAAGAAGCGGGACGCGCCGAATCCGAGTCCGAGCACCTCATCGGCTTCGGCCTGCGACTCGAGCAGCAGGTCACGGCCGGTGATTCCGGCGTCGAGGATGCCGGAGCCGACGTAGATGGCGATGTCGCGGGGGCGCAGGTAGAAGAATTCGACTCCGTTGACCTCGTCCTGATGGACGAGTGTCTTGGTTCCGCGTCGAGTGGAGTATCCGGCCTCGCTGAGCATGTCAGAGGCGGCTTCGGACAGTGCGCCCTTGTTGGGCACGGCTACACGCAGCATGGGGTCCCTTTGGAGTTCGATGGCGGCGGGTCGGTCAGGTTCGTGAAAGGCACTTACAGGTGGGTGTTGACGTCGTCGAGGGTGAGCCCCTTGGCGATCATCATCACCTGCACGTGGTAGAGCAGCTGCGAGATCTCCTCGGCGAGCTCGTCGTTGGTTTCGTATTCGGCGGCCATCCACACTTCGGCGGCCTCTTCCACGACCTTCTTGCCGATCGCATGGACTCCGGCGTCGAGTTCGGCCACGGTCTTCGAACCGGCCGGTCGATCGAGGGATTTCTGCTGGAGTTCGGCGTAGAGAGAATCAAAGGTCTTCACCTCTCCAGCCTAATGCATGCCTCTCGACCGCAGCGTTCGGGGTCTCATGTTCCAAAACGCGGCAGTCAGCCGACGGCACTGCGGCCGCCGCCTCTCAGTCCTCGGGATCGCGGCCGATGTCGGTGGCCGGTCGGTGGGGTGCCGAGATCGTCTGGCGGGAGCGCTTCGACCAGTCGATGAGTCCGAGGATGACCATGACGAGGAAGAACAGGTACACGGCGCCGGAGAAGACGAGTCCCCCGGAGATCGCCAGCGGGATGCCGACGAGGTCGACGGCGAGCCAGACGAACCAGAATTCGACGATGGCCCGGCCCTGGGCGTACATGGCCACGATCGAGCCGATGAAGATGTACGCGTCGGGGTACGGGTTCCAGGACCATCCGCCCAGGGCGAGGACCCAGCCGAAGATTCCGGTGCCGATGACGAGAGCCGCGAGGAGGATCGCCCGCTCTTTCCAGGTGGCCCAGCGGACGAGGACTTCACCGGAGGCGGCCTTGGACTTCTTCCACTGGGTCCACCCCCAGATCGCGGCGACGATGATGACGACCTGTCGGGAGGCGTTGCCGCCGAGGCCGGCGGAGATGCTGGCGGAGAAGAGCAGGATGGAGCCGAGGATCTGCACCGGCCAGGACAGGATGTTCCGCCGCAGTGCCAGGACGACCGTGGCCAGCGCGCAGATGTTGCCGAACAGGTCGGAGTACGGCACGGGTTTGCCCAGCAGTTCGAATGCCGGGGTGTTCAACCAGTCGAACAGGTCCATCGCAGGCTCTCTTCAGGTGTGGGCCGCAGGCAGCATCCGGCCCGGATCGGTCAGTGGGTGTGTGCGGCGGCGAGAGTGCGCAGCTCGCTGATGGCCGCTGCGGCATCGTCGGCACCGTAGACGGCGGAGCCGGCGACGAGGACGTCGGCGCCGGCGTCGACGACGCGGTCGATCGTCGCCGCGGAGACTCCCCCGTCGACCTGCAGCCGGATCTCGAGTCCGGCAGCCGAGATCGCTTCGCGAGTCCGGGTGATCTTCGGCAGGCACACATCGAGGAACTTCTGCCCGCCGAATCCGGGTTCGACGGTCATGATGAGGATCTGGTCGAACTCGCCGAGGAGGTCGATGTAGGGTTCGATCGGGGTGGCCGGTTTGAGAGCGAGGCTCGCCTTGGCTCCGAGGCGGCGCAGTTCCCGGGCGAGACGGACGGGCGCGGCAGCCGCCTCGGCGTGGAAGGTCACCGAGGCACAGCCGATCTCCGCGTACACGGGAGCGTTGCGATCGGCGTCGGCGATCATGAGGTGGGCGTCGAGTGGGATCGGCGAGATCGCCTGGATGCGTTCGACGACGGGCGGGCCGAAGGTGAGGTTCGGGACGAAATGGTTGTCCATGACGTCGATGTGGGCCATATCGGCGGTGCTGATCTTGTCGAGCTCACCGCGCAGATCGGCGAAGTCCGAGGACAGGATGGAAGGGTTGATGTCGATGGGCATGGGTCATTTCGCCTTTCGCAGGAGGGCCAGGAACATTCCGTCGCTGTTGTGGACGTGGGGCCAGAGCTGAGCGTATCGCCCGCCGTCCCGGGTCACCGAGGCGAACGATTCCGCCTCGGTGCCGGTGATCGCCGACAGCACGGTCGGGGTGTCGAGGATCTCCACGTCAGCGCTTCCCGACTTGGCTCGCAGGCGCAGCACTTCGTCGACGATGAGTACGGTCTCCGCGTAGTGCGGCGAACACGTCGAGTAGGCGACGACTCCCCCGGGCGCGCAGGCGTCGAGGGCTGCGGTCAGCAGTTCGCGCTGGAGTCCGGACAGGGCCGTGATGTCCTCGGGCCGTCGGCGGTAGCGGGCTTCGGGACGACGGCGCAGGGCCCCGAGTCCGGAGCAGGGCACGTCGACGAGGGTCTTCGAGTAGGGACCGCGGGCGTCGCGGCCGTCGCGGAGGGCCGCGGTGACGTTGCTCAGTGCCTTCGTCGAATCGCGGACGAGGTCGACGCGGTGCTCGCTGGAGTCGAAGGCCTCGAGGGTCAACGCTTCGCCGGCGGCTGCGGCTCCGAGGACGGCGGCCTTGCCTCCGGGGCCGGCGCACAGGTCGGCCCAGGTGCCGGCGGGTGCGTCGACCTCGGCCAGGGCGAGGGCGACGAGAGCAGACCCCTCGTCCTGGACGCGGGCGCGTCCGTCGGCCACGGCCGCGACGTCCCGGGGCACCGCGGTGTCCAAGCTGACGCCGATCGGCGACAGCGGAGTCGGGTCCCCAGGCAGTTCGGTGCGGTCGATGAGCCCGGGCAGGGCGGACACACCGACCTTCGCGGGTGCGTTGTCGGCGGCCAGCAGCGCTTCGAGTTCGGCGGCGTCGCGGCCGTGCCCCTTGAGCGCCTGGGTGAGCGCACGGACGACCCATTCGGGATGGGAATGTTCGATCGCCAGTCGAGTCGTCTCCGAGGTCTCAGCGGTCACCCGGTCGAGCCACACGTCTGGTTCGGCTTCGGAGATGCGGCGGAGAACGGCGTTGACGAACCCGGCGGTCTTCGCAGCCGAGCGTTTGACCACGGCCACGGTCTCGGACAGTGCCGCATGGTTGGGCACCCGCATCGACAGCAGCTGGTGGGCGCCGAGGCGCATCGCGGCCAGGGGTTCGGGATCGATCTTGTCGATGGCGCGGGAGGAGGCGATTTCGATGACCGCATCGTAGAACTTCTGCCGACGCAGGGCTCCGTAAGTGAGTTCGGTCGTGAAGGCCGCATCCTGGGCACCCATATGCGTGCGGGAGAGTTTGGCCGGCAGCAGCAGGTTCGCATAGGCGTCCTTCGTCGCCACATCGAGGAGGACTTCCCAGGCGATGCGCCGCGGCAGGTTCTTGCCCGTTCGTTCACCCTGCGGTGTTCCGCGTTCCTGACCTGTCCGGTCCCGATCGCCTCTGCCGCGGCCGTGGCCGCCGCGTCGGTCGGTGCCTCGGTGGCCGCCTCGGCCGCGGCTGCCGCCTCGGCGGTCTCTGTCTGCTGACTCAGCCATGGCTCTTATGATTCCTCATCGGTATAGGGGTCGAAGGTCACGTCACCGCGGCCGCGCAGGAAGTCGGCCGCATTCATCCGGGGCTTGCCGAAGGGTTGGATCTCCTCGACACGGACCCAGCCGTCACCGCAGCGCAGCACCGGCCGCTGCTGCCAGGTGGTCAGTTCGCCGACAGCCCCGGAGGCGGTCACGTCGGGTGCGGGTGTGAGTCCGAAGAGCTTCGTCCTCTTGCCGTCGAGTTCCACCCACGGCCCCGGTGCGGGACTGGTTCCGCGGGCCCGGTCGATGACCTCAGCCGTGGATGCGGACAGGTCGAGGTGGGCGTCGGTGACGGTGATCTTCTCCGCATGGCTGGGCTCACCGGTCTGCGGGGTCATCACGGCGGTGCCGGCGGCGAGATCGTCGAAGGCGGCGACGAGTTCGGGGGCCCCGCGGTGGGCATAGTCGTCGAGGGCCTCGGCGACGTCCGCGTGGTCGAGCGGCAGTTCCAACCGGCGCAGCACCGGCCCGGTGTCCATGCCGGTATCGATGCGGAACACGCTGATTCCGCTGGTGGTCTCGCCGCCTATCATCGCGCGTTGGACGGGGGCGGCTCCGCGGTGGGCCGGCAGCAGGGAGAAGTGGAGGTTGAACCAGCCGAGGCGGGCCGTGTCCAGTGCGGCGGGTCCGGCGATGGCGCCGAAGGCGACGACGGCGACGGCGTCGACATCGAGTTCCCGCAGCTGGGAGATGACGTCGCCGCGCAGACGACCGGCTTCGATGACGGGCAGTCCGAGTTCGAGGGCGCGGGTCTTCACCGGTGACGGGGTGAGGACTCTTTTCCGCCCCACGGGCGCATCGGGTCGGGTGAGCACCGCACGGATCCGATGGTCCGAATCGGCTAAGGCCTCGAGGGCGGGAACTGCGACATCAGGGGTGCCAGCGAAGACGATATCCACACGGGGAATTCTACTTGTTCGACCGTCAGTCACAGCGACCGGGGATCATCGATGCGCACTCGCACCTGTGGCTGCTTCTTCGCCGAGCGGGAGGCGATGATCTCGGCCACTCTCGTTCCGACCCGGTCTCCGGCGGAGAACGGGTAGGCGCTGACGCTGCGCTGCCCGTCCTCGGCGTCTTCGCGCAGGAGCTCCTCGACTTCGCCGATCTCGCCGATCACCTCGTCGATGTCCGCACCGGCTCCCGTGAGTTCGATGATCCGTCGGTAGGGCGGGAAGCCGAGGACCTTTCGGTCGCTCAGCTGCCGTGACATGAACGTCGTCGGGTCGAAGGCGGTCAGGGTCTGCCGGATGAGTTCGTCTTCGTCGCCGAGGTAGACGACTCCGCCGTCATCGCGCGAGCGCACGAGGGAGGCGCCGCGCAGTCGACGGGCCACGCTTTCGTCGATCGAGCGCATCCACGGTCCCGGCCACAGCGAGTCCAGGAGGATCGCCGCGGCGTAGCCGCCGAGCACATAGGGTTCGGCTCCCGTCGTGGCGACCACGAGTCGCGGGGTCTCGTCGAGGACAGTGGAGATGTGGTCGCCTCCGGATTCGACGATCTCGACATCCGGCAGTGCACGGGCGAGCTCTTCGACGGTGCGGGCCCGGCCGCGCACGATCGACCGCACCTGGTGCGAGCGGCAGCGCAGGCAGCTGAAGGTCTCCGAGTGATAGCCGCAGGTCCGGCAGGCGAAGGGACCGACCTCCGACTGTGTGGTCAGCGTCGCCTGGCATTGCGGGCAGCGGGCGACTTCCTGGCAGCGAGCACACGCGAAGACCGGATAGTAGCCGGACCGCGGCACCTGTACGAGCACCGGACCGGGCACTCCCCCGTCCCGGGGACGCGGACGCAGCGCCGTGCGCATGATCTGCCAGGCGCGGCTGGGAATGCGTTGCCAGGCGAAGGGGTCCCGGTCCTCGTCGGGGACGAAGACGACCGGGGCGGCATGGCGTCTGGCCGGACCGACCGGAGTGACGTCGGCCAGCCAGCCGATCTCGACGAGGCGCTGGACTTCGGCGCTGCGGTCGGTGGAGGCGAAGAGCAGTTCGGTGTCCTCGATCGTCGATCGCAGCAGGCAGACTTCCCTGGCGTGCGGATACGGGGCGTGCTGATCGAGATAGTTGAGGTTCGCGTCGTCGGTGCAGATGATGAGCCCCAGGTCCGCGACGGGAGCGAAGGCCGCCGCACGCGTGCCGATCGTGATCCGCGTGTGTCCGAGCAGTCCGCGCAGCCAGGCCTGCCATCGCAGCTCCGGTGACGTCTCGGCGCTGAGTACCGAGACCTCCGCGATCCCGGCGTGAGTGAGCGCCGAATGGAGCACGGCGAGCTCACGATGGTCGGGCACGAGCCAGAGCACGGACCTGCCCGCCTCGAGCACCGTCCGCGCAGCATCGAGTCCGGCACGGATCCAACTGAGTCCCGGAGTCGACCCGGGTGTGCATGCCACGGCCCTGCGCCGAGGCGACCCGGAGACATCGTCGTCCCTCGGCTCCTCCCCCGCCGCAAGGACCCACTCGCCGAGGCGGCCGAGCAGCTGCGGATCATCCGCCGAACCCTCGTTCGGGCCCAGTACAGGATCGTCGGTCGCCGCATCGGACTCGTTCGCAGCCGTCCCGGTCTTCTCGGCCTTGAGCACGGCCTTCTCACCACGAGCGTGGCGCGGAGGGATGGCCAGACGCAGCACATCGGCGAGCGTCCCGCCGTAGCGACGCGCGACCGCTTCGCTCAAGGCGAGCAGATCCTCACTGAGCACTCGGACGGGTCCGCTGATGCGTTGGATCGTCGCCAACGGCCCGACGTGGTCCGAGGATTCGACGCGTTCGAGCAGATAGCCGTCGCGCAGCTTCCCGGCGAACTTCACGCGCACGCGCACTCCGGGCAGGGCCGCCTCGGCGAGCTTGTCCGGGACCGCATAGTCGAAGGTCCGCGCCAGGTGCGGGACGGGATGGTCGATGAGCACGCGGGCGACCGGATCGGTCGGGGCCAGCGGCACCTGGCCCTCGGCCGAGGTGCCGGTGTCGATCGGGAGGGGTTCGTCCACGCCGACGGCAGACTAGTTGGAGGACACGGCGCGCAGCAGATCCTCGGCGCGGTCCGTGACCTCCCAGGTGAAGTCGGGCAGTTCGCGTCCGAAGTGGCCGTAGGTCGAGGTCTGCGAGTAGATCGGGCGCAGCAGATCGAGTTCGGCGATGATCATCGCCGGGCGGAGGTCGAAGACCTCGCGGATGGCCCGTGAAATCGCGTTCGGATCGACTTTCTCCGTTCCGAAGGTCTCGACGTACAGTCCCATCGGGTCGACTCGGCCGATCGCATAGGACACCTGCACTTCGGCCCGGTCGGCCAGACCGGCGGCGACGACGTTCTTCGCCACCCAGCGCATCGCGTAGGCCGCGGAACGGTCGACCTTCGAAGGATCCTTGCCGGAGAACGCTCCGCCTCCGTGGCGGGAGAACCCGCCGTACGTGTCGACGATGATCTTCCGCCCGGTCAGACCGGCATCGCCCATCGGACCGCCCGTAACGAAGGGACCGGCCGGGTTGATGTGGATGTTCGCACCCGAAGCGTCGAGACCGGAGTCGGCGATGACCGGATCGATGACGAGTTCCCTGATCTCCGTGTGCAGCTGGGATTGGCTGGTCTGCGCCGAATGCTGGGTGGAGACGACGACGTTCTCGATCGACACGGCTTCGTCCCCGTCGTATCCCAGTGTCAGCTGCGTCTTCCCGTCGGGACGCAGATAGTCGAGTCGACCGGACTTGCGCACTGCAGAGAGCTGCTCGGCCATGCGGGAGGCCAGGTGGATGGGCAGCGGCATGAGCACGTCGGTGGAGTTGTCGGCATAGCCGAACATCAGCCCCTGGTCTCCGGCACCGAGGCTCGTGCCGTGGTCGGAGGATTCGACGGCCTCGCGGAAGTCCAGCGGGTTCGTCACACCGGAGTGGATGTCCGTGGACTGGCTGCCGATCGACACGGAGACTCCGCAGGAGTGTCCGTCGAAGCCGGTGTCCGAGGAGTCGTAGCCGATTCCGGTGATGAGGCTGCGCACGATTCCGGCGACATCGGCGTAGGCGGCCGTATTCACCTCACCGGCGACGTGGACGAGTCCGGTGGTGACCATGGTCTCCACGGCCACTTTGGCGTTGGGATCCTGCCGGAGCAGGTCGTCGAGCACCGCATCGCTGATCTGGTCGCAGATCTTGTCGGGATGTCCCTCGGTGACGGACTCGGAAGAGAAGAGGCGCAGGTTTGTGTGTGTCACGTTGTCGATTCTACGTGGGTGAATTGGTCGGAGACGGCCGCAATGACCCTTTGTGAAACATGGTCCTTCGATCCGTGGAATTCCTCACCGACGACGATGGTCCCGTGGTCGGAGGAGATGATCTGGACCATGGTGTCATCGCGGCCGAAGGCACGGTCGTCGGAGACGTCGTTGAACACGAGCAGGTCGACGCCCTTGCGCTCGAACTTGGCCCGCGCGTAGTCGAGCGCGGTCGTGTCGGCGTCACCGGTCTCGGCGGCGAACCCGACGATGATCTGACGGCCGAGGCTGCTCTGACGCCGGCGCTCGTCGACGAGTCCGCGCAGGATGTCCGGGTTCTGCGTCAGACGCAGGGTCAGCCCCTCGTCTCCGGTCTTCTTCATCTTCGAGTCCGTGGTCTCGGCGGGTCGGTAGTCGGCGACGGCGGCGGCCATGATGATGGTATCGGCGCGGGCCTGAGCGGCATGCATCGCCTCCTGCAGCTCCAGAGTGGATTCGACCGCAGTGACCGTGATGTCAGCAGGCAGTCCCGTCAGCAGCCCGGTGTCGATGTTCGCGGCGACGAGTTCGACTGATGCACCCGCGGCATGAGCGGCCTTGGCCAGGGCGACGCCCTGTTTGCCCGAGGAGCGGTTGCCGAGGAAGCGCACGGGGTCGAGTGCTTCCCGCGTGCCGCCGGCGCTGATGACGATGCGGCGACCGGACAGAGCTCCGCTGGGGTCGGTGGGCGCGACGGTCGGGTCGCCGGCGGTGCCGTCCGTGACCGAGAGCGCGAAGTCGACGATCTCTTCGGGTTCGGGCAGGCGTCCGGGACCGGAATCGGGTCCGGTGAGTCGCCCGACTGCAGGATCGAGGACGTGGACGCCGCGGGAGCGCAGGGTCGCGATGTTGGCGACGGTGGCGGGATTGAGCCACATCTCCGTGTGCATGGCCGGAGCCACCACGACCTCGGCGGTCGTCGTGAGCACGGAGGCGGTGAGCAGATCATCGGCTCGCCCGGCGGCGATCTTCGCGATCAGGTCGGCGGTCGCCGGGGCGATGATGACGAGTTCGGCTTCCTGTCCGATGCGGACATGGTTGACGGTGTCGATCTCGTCGAAGACATCGGTGGTCACGGTCTGGCCGGACAGGGCCTCAAGAGTGGGGGCACCGATGAATTTCAGTGCGTTGGCCGTCGGGACGACCTTGACGCTGTGGTCGAGTTCCCGGAGCCGCCGGATGATGTGTGCCGCCTTGTAGGCGGCGATCCCACCGGCGACGCCGAGTACGATTCTCACTGGTCGCTGAAGTCGATCGCGCCGTCGTTGCTCACGGGAGCGGTGGCTTCGGCCTCGGGTGCGGCCTGGATGAAGTCGGCTTCGGAGACCTCGCGGGCGACGATCTTCGACTCGTTGACCTCTCGCAGAGCGATCGACAGGGGCTTCTCGTTGGTGCCGGGCGTGACGAGCGGACCGACGTTCTCGAGCAGTCCCTCCTGCAGCTGGGCGTAGTACGAGTTGATCTGACGGGCGCGCTTTGCCGCGATCGAGACCAGTTCGTACTTCGAACCGGTCACGCTCAGCAGATCGTCGATCGGAGGGTTGGTGATGCCTTCAGGCTGTGCGGGCAAGGAGATTCCCATCTAATCGGAAGTGGATATACCCATCAATGATAGGAGTTCTTCGGCCGCAGTGCGAACGTGGTCGTTGACAATGGTCACGTCGAACTCCGATTCGGCGGCCAATTCGCGTTTCGCGGTGGCCAGTCGCCGCTCCTGCTCCTCCTCGGTTTCGGTGCCGCGGCCGGTCAGTCGGGAGACGAGTTCCTCCCAGCTGGGCGGGGCGAGGAAGACGAAGCGGGCATCGGGCATCTTCTCTTTGACCTGGCGGGCTCCCTGCAGGTCGATCTCGAGCAGTGCGGGAATCCCCTGTTCGAGCTTCTCCTCCACCGGAGCCGAGGGCGTGCCGTAGCGGTGGCGTCCGTGGACGACGGCGTATTCGAGCAGCCGACCTTCGGCGATGAGGGTGTCGAAGGCATCGTCGGTGAGGAAGTGATAATGGACACCATCGATCTCACCGGGACGCCGGGGCCGGGTCGTGGCCGATACGGAGAACCAGACCTCGGGGTGGTTCTGCCGAATATAGGTGCTGATGGTGCCTTTTCCGACGGCGGTCGGACCCGCGAGGACGGTGAGTCGATTATTCACAGGTCTGAGGTTGTCACACTCAGGAATATTTCTCCAACAGGGCGGACTTCTGGTGCACACCCAGACCTTTGATCCGCCGGGAGGTGGCGATGCCGACCTCTTCCATGGCGGCTTCGGCTCGCCGATCGCCGACCCCGGGCAGGGCCCTGAGCAGATCGAGCACACGCATCTTCGCCAGTGCTTCGTCGTCTGCTGCCTTCTTGAGCACGGCCGCGAGATCGGTATCGCCGGTCTTGAGCGCCGACTTCACTTCGGCTCGTGCCTGACGTGCCTTGAACGCTTTGTCCAACGCAGCGGAACGCTGTTGCGGGGTCAACGGTTCGAGTGCCACTTTGTCTCCTCTGTCACCATGAACGGGCAGGTAGGGAAGTTGTCTCAGTCTAAGACACATTCCCTACCGAGAGGCGATATGAGCCGAAATTTATGCCTCGGCGAGCCGGAATCCACTCCTCCGCCGGACGCCGAATCCGGTGCCCGGACCGCCCCGCGATCCGGGCACCGGTGTTCAGTCCGCTGCCCTCAGGTCACGGTTGAGTGCGGCTGCGGCGTCGGCCAATCCGTCGGGACCGGCGCCGAGGACTGCCCGGGACGCGGTGGCGAGCACCTGACCCGACGACAGGGCCCGGTCGCCGAAGACGGCGCGCAGTTCAGCCAGACCTGCGCCCTGTGCGCCGACGCCGGGAGCGAGGATCGGTCCCCCGCAGTCGCTGGGATCGAATCCCAGGTCCGCTGCTGCGGTGCCGATGGTCGCTCCGACGACGAGCCCGAACGAACCGAGCTCGTCGGCCGACTCCAATGCCCGAGCATTGCGCTGCCGCACTCGGGACACGATCGCTGCGGCCACCGATTCGCCGTCTCGCACGGCGTGCTGGACCTCCGCCCCTTCCGGGTTCGAGGTCAGCGCAAGGACGAAGATGCCCTTGCCGTGAGCGGCCGCGAGCTCGAATGCCGGCTCCAGGGCTCCGAACCCGAGGTAGGGCGAGACCGTGATCGAGTCCGCGGCCAGCGCCGAGGCGGGGTCGAGGTAGGCCTGCGCGTAGGCGCCCATGGTCGAGCCGATGTCACCGCGTTTGATGTCGAGGACGGTGAGCAGTCCGGCGTCCTTGGCCGCGGCCAGGGTCTCTTCGAGAGCGGCGACTCCGGCGGAGCCGTACTGTTCGAAGAACGCGGACTGCGGTTTCACGGCTGCCACCGATCCCTTGAGCTGCCCGACCGTACGAAGGGCGAACTCGCGGACGCCTGCAGCACTGGCCGGCAGCCCCCAGGAGGCCAGCAGATGCTCGTGCGGGTCGATGCCCACGCACAGCGGCCCGTGTTGTTCCATGGCGGCTGCCAGCCGAGTGCCGAACATCAGGCGCTCCAGTCCTGCAGACTGCGCACGTCGAACTTCGAGTCGCGGATCACTTCGAGGGAGGTCACTGCGGCGGCGAATTCGGCGAGCGTGGTGATCAGGGGCACGGAGTTCGCGGTCGCCGCGGCTCGGATCTCATAGCCGTCGGCGCGTTCCTGCCGACCCGACGGCACGTTGATGACCATGTCGATGGTGCCCGCGGTGAGGTAGTCGATGACTGTGCGGTCTTCGGCATCGGCCTCGAAGTGCTTGTGCACCTGAGTGGTCTTGATCCCGTAGCGGGAGAGCACGGCCGCGGTGCCGGTGGTCGCGACGACGTCGAAGCCCATGTCGACGAGTTCTTTGACCGGCAGCACCATGGCCCGTTTGTCCCGATCGGCCACCGACACGAACACGGTGCCCGAGGTCGGCAGCTTCACGGATGCCCCGAGCAGTCCCTTCGCAAACGCGGTCGGGAAGTTGTGGTCGATGCCCATGACCTCACCGGTCGAGCGCATCTCGGGACCGAGGATCGAGTCGACGATCTTACCGTCGACGGTGGTGAACCGACGGAACGGCAGGACCGCCTCCTTGACGGCGATCGGATGGTCGAGCGGCAGGGTCGAGCCATCGCCCTCTGCGGCCAGCAGGTCACCGCGGAGGTCCTCGATGGTGCGGCCCACGGCGATGAGCGCCGCGGCCTTGGCAAGCTGGGTCGACGTCGCCTTCGAGACGAACGGCACGGTGCGCGAGGCCCGTGGGTTGGCTTCGATGACGTGGAGGACGTCGGCGGCGATGGCGAACTGGATGTTGAGCAGTCCACGCACGCCCACACCTTCGGCGATGGCCTTCGTCCCCTGGCGGACGCGCTCGAGCACGTCCTCGCCCAGCGTCAGCGACGGCAGTACGCAGGCGGAGTCGCCGGAGTGGATTCCGGCTTCTTCGATGTGCTCCATGATTCCGCCGATGTAGACCTCGTTGCCGTCGTAGAGGGCATCGACGTCGATCTCGATGGCGTCTTCGAGGAACCGGTCGACCAGGACCGGACGATCGGTGGAGATCTCCGTGGCGCTGGCCATGTAGTCGAACAGCTGAGTGCGATCGTAGACGATCTGCATTCCGCGTCCCCCGAGGACGTAGGAGGGCCGCACGAGCACCGGGTAGCCGATGTTCTCGGCGATCGCTGCCGCTTCCGCAGAGGTCACCGCGGTGCCGTGCTTGGGAGCGGTGAGTCCGGCCCTCTCCAGCACGGTTCCGAACTCTCCGCGATCCTCGGCCAGGTCGATGGCTTCGGGCTGCGTGCCGAGCACCGGCACGCCTGCGGCCTTGAGCTTGTCGGCCAGGCCCAACGGGGTCTGCCCGCCGAGGGTGCACACGACGCCGAGGACCTCACCGGCGGCGAGTTCGGCGTGGTAGACCTCCATGACGTCTTCGAACGTCAATGGCTCGAAGTACAGGCGATCGGCGGTGTCGTAGTCGGTCGACACGGTCTCCGGATTGCAGTTGACCATGATCGTCTCGTATCCGGCCGAGCCGATCGCCATGGTGGCATGCACGCACGAGTAGTCGAACTCGATGCCCTGGCCGATCCGGTTCGGTCCCGAGCCGAGGATGATCACGGCCGGGCGGTCGCGCGGCATGACCTCGGTCTCGGAGTCGTAGCTCGAGTAGTGGTAGGGAGTCTTCGCTTCGAATTCTCCGGCGCAGGTGTCGACGGTCTTGAACACCGGACGCACGCGCAGCGCGTGGCGGATGCCGGTGACGACACTCGTGTCGAGGCTGCGCAGCCCCGCGATCTGCTCGTCGGAGAAGCCGTGGTTCTTCGCGACCCGCAGGACCTGCTCGTCGAGCTCGGCGGCGTCGCGGATATGGGCGGCCACCTCGTTGATGAGCTGGATCTGATCGAGGTACCAGGGGTCGATCTCGCAGGCGTCGAAGACCTCTGCCGCGCTCAGCCCGGCGGCGAGTCCGCGCTGGACCGAGTGGATGCGGTCGGCGGTGGCGTGCGAGATGGCTTCGAGGACGGATTCGCGGACGTCGTCGTCGGAGACGTCGGGCAGGTCGGTCCAACTGAACGAGGAGCCCTTCTGCTCGAGTGAGCGCATCGCCTTCTGCAACGCGGTGGTGAAGTTGCGCCCCAGGGCCATGACTTCGCCGACGGATTTCATCGTCGTCGTCAGGGTCGGATCCGCGGCCGGGAACTTCTCGAAGGTGAAGCGCGGGATCTTCACGACCACATAATCCAGCGTCGGTTCGAAGCTGGCCGGGGTGACCTTCGTGATGTCGTTGGGGATCTCGTCGAGCGAGTAGCCGACGGCGAGCTTCGCGGCCATCTTCGCGATCGGGAAGCCGGTGGCCTTCGACGCCAGCGCCGAGGACCGGGACACGCGTGGGTTCATCTCGATGGTGATGATGCGTCCGGTCTTGGGATCGACGGCGAACTGGATGTTGCAGCCGCCGGTGTCCACGCCGACGGCGCGGATGATGGCGATGCCGATATCGCGCATCGACTGGTATTCCCGGTCGGTCAGGGTCAGCGCCGGGGCCACGGTGATCGAGTCGCCGGTGTGCACGCCGACGGGGTCGACGTTCTCGATCGAGCACACGACCACGACGTTGTCCTTGTTGTCGCGCATGAGCTCGAGTTCGTATTCCTTCCACCCGAGGATCGATTCCTCGAGCAGCACCTCGTGGGTGATGGAGTCGGACAGGCCGGCGCCGGCGATGCGGCGCAGATCGGCTTCGTCGTAGGCCATGCCCGAGCCGAGGCCGCCCATGGTGAATGAGGGGCGCACGACGACCGGGTAGTTGAGTTCTTCGGCCGCGGCCAGGGCTTCGTCGAGGGTGTGGCAGATGGCCGACCGGGCCACCTCGGCGCCGCAGGCCTCGGCGATGTCCTTGAACTTCTGTCGGTCCTCACCGCGCTGGATGGCGTCGACGTCGGCACCGATGAGTTCGACGCCGTACTTCTCGAGCACTCCGGCGTCGTGGAGGGCGATGGCCGCGTTGAGTGCGGTCTGTCCGCCCAGGGTGGGCAGGAGCGCATCGGGGCGCTCCTTCTCGATGATCGCCTCGATGACGTCCGGATCGATCGGTTCGACATACGTGGCGTCGGCGATGTCCGGGTCGGTCATGATGGTCGCCGGGTTCGAGTTGATGAGGATGACGCGCAGCCCCTCGGAGCGCAGCACGCGGCAGGCTTGGGTGCCCGAATAGTCGAATTCGCAGGCCTGGCCGATGACGATGGGGCCGGAGCCGATGACGAGGACGGAGGTGAGGTCGTGTCTCAGTGGCATTGGGTGTTCTCCTTAGGCCTGGGCAGCCGAATCGGCCTGGGAAGCGGACATGAGGTCGACGAAGCGATCGAACAGGTAGCTCGAATCGTGCGGTCCGGCCGCGGCCTCGGGGTGGAATTGGACGGAGAAGGCGGGAATGTCGAGGCAGGCGAGTCCCTCGACGACATCGTCGTTGAGGCACACATGGGACACAGTGACCCGGCCGTAGTCGGCCTTGTGCGGGGCGATGGTCTCACCTGTCAGCGGAGCGTCGACGGCGAAGCCGTGGTTCTGCGAGGTGATCTCGACCTTGCCCGTGGTCCGGTCCATCACGGGCACGTTGATGCCGCGGTGGCCGAAGGGCAGCTTATAGGTGCCGAAGCCCAGGGCCCGACCGAGCAGCTGGTTGCCGAAGCAGATGCCGAAGAACGGCATGCCTGCATCGAGCACGGCGCGCAGCAGTTCGACCTGGTCGTCTGCGGTGGCAGGGTCGCCGGGGCCGTTGGAGAAGAAGACTCCGTCGACGCCGAGGGCTCGGATCTGCTCGAAGCTGGTCGTCGACGGCAGCACATGGACGTCGATTCCGCGTTCCGACAGTCGCTCGGGGGTCATCGACTTGATGCCGAGGTCGACGGCGGCGACGCTGAACCTCTTCTCCCCGCGGGCGGGAACGAGGGTCGGTTCGGTGACCGAGACCTCGTCGACGAGATTGGCTCCGGCCATCTGCGGGGAGGCCTGGACACGGGCGAGGAGTTCGGACTCGGGCGCCTCGGCAGCGGGGCCGGAGAAGATGCCCACGCGCATGGCTCCCTTGTCGCGCAGATGTCGGGTCAGCGCGCGGGTGTCGACGTCGGAGATGCCGACGATCCCGGACTCGGTCAGCCAGTCGACGAGGTCGCCTTCGGACCGCCAGTTCGACGAGATCCGGGAGGCGTCGCGGACGACGTAGCCGGCCGCCCAGATCCGGGCGGATTCGTCATCGGTGCGGTTGACGCCGGTGTTGCCGATGTGCGGAGCGGCCTGGATGATGATCTGCCGGTGGTAGGACGGGTCGGTCAGCGTCTCCTGGTAGCCGGACATGGCGGTGACGAACACGGCCTCACCGGTGGTCTCGCCGAGTTGTCCGTAGGCGGATCCGTGGAAGGTCCGGCCGTCTTCGAGGACGAGGACGGCGGGGGTGGTGGAAAAGCTCATTGTGCCTCTTCGATCATTTCTCGGATGCGGTCGACGGTGGGGGTGGTGGATGCGGCGTAGCGGGCACGGAAGCCCGTATCGACGAGGGTGTCGCCGAGGTGCCAGGTGATGCGGATGATGCCTCCGCGTTCGACGAATTTGCCGATCATCCCGTTCGTGGTGTCCACGGAGACGATGTCGCGGCGCGGGATGAGGAAGTCGTCGCGTCCGGCCAGGTCCATGATCACTCCCCCGTCGGTGACGACGAGTTCCCCGGTGGTGCGGATGCCCAGGCCGTGGACGGCGACGCGTTCGAGCGGATGGCCGGCTTTCGTCGTCGACACATAGGAGCCTTCGACGGGTTCGGCGACGGCTTTGATGCCCATATGGGGCTTCGGCGGGGTGACGACTTCCGCCTGGGCCTGTTTGCGTCGGCTCCATCCCCAGGCGATCGCGACGATCACGATGACGATGACTGCGGCGACGATCAGTGTGCCTACTGTTGTGTCCATGTTGCTCCTGCCGGGTGGGGTGTGGTCAGTGCCCCTGCGGCCAAGACCCGGTGGCCGTAGAAGAAGGTGTCGGTGACCTGCGTGGTCACTTCGACGCCGGCGAAGGGGTTGTTCCGTCCCTTCGTGGCGTGGTCGGCGGGTTCGATGCGGTGCGGTGCGGCCGGGTCGACGAGGACGATGTTCGCGCTCGCCCCGACTTCGAGGCTGCCGTGCCCGGAGGCTCCGGTGATCCGAGCCGGGGCCGACGACATCACACGGGCCACATCGCCGAAGTCGAAGTCGTGGTCGGCCATGGCGGCGACGACGATGGACAGCGCGGATTCCATGCCGACCATGCCCATGGCCGCGGCGGTCCATTCGCTGCACTTGTGTTCGGCGGTGTGCGGGGCGTGGTCGGTGCCGACGACGTCGATCGTGCCGTCTGCCAGAGCAGTCCGGAGCGCCTGGACGTCACGGTCGGTGCGCAGCGGCGGGTTGACCTTGTACACGGGGTCGAAGGTGCGTACGAGTTCGTCGGTGAGCATGAGATGGTGCGGTGTCACCTCGGCGGTCACGGCGATCCCCCGGGCCTTGGCCCAGCGGACGAGGTCGACGCTGCCGGCGGTGGAGACGTGGCAGATGTGCAGCCGGGATCCGACGTGTTCGGCCAGGAGCACATCACGGGCGATGATCGATTCCTCGGCGACGGCGGGCCAGCCGGGCAGTCCGAGTTCGGCCGAGACCGTTCCCTCGTTCATCTGTGCGCCCTCGGTCAGGCGCGGTTCCTGTGCGTGCTGGGCGATGATCCCGTCGAAGGTCTTGACGTATTCGAGGGCGCGGCGCATGAGCAGCGGATCGGAGACGCAGATGCCGTCATCGGAGAACATGCGCACGCGGGCACCCGAACGTGCCATGGCGCCCAATTCGGCGAGCTGACGGCCCTCGAGGCCGGTGGTCACGGCGCCGACGGGCACGACTTCGGTGAATCCGGACGAGCGGCCGAGGCGGTGGACCTGTTCGACGACTCCTGCCGTGTCGGCCACGGGCGCGGTGTTGGCCATGGCGTGGACGCAGGTGTAGCCGCCCGACGCCGCCGATCGGGACCCTGTGAGCACGGTCTCGGCGTCCTCTTTGCCGGGTTCGCGCAGGTGGGTGTGCATGTCGACGAGGCCGGGCAGAGCCACGAGGCCCGCGGCCTCGACGGTCTCGTGATCGTCTGTGCCCAGAAGCTCGGGATCGACGATGCGTCCGTGACGGATCGCGATATCGGCGACGCCGCGTCCGAGGACGTCGGCTCCGCGGATGAGGTAATCAGTCATTGGTCTCCTCCTGACCGGTCAGCAGACGGTAGAGGACCGCCATGCGCACGCTCACTCCGTTCTCGACCTGGTCGAGGACGAGGGCGCGGGGTGAATCCGCTGCGGCAGCGGAGATTTCGAAACCGCGGTTCATGGGACCCGGGTGCATGATGAAGGTCGAGGCCGGCAGTGTGGCCAGCCGGGCCGCGCTCAGTCCCCACAAGCGGGCGTATTCGCGTTCGTTGGGGAAGAAGGACTCGTGCATCCGCTCGTGCTGGACCCGCAGCATCATCACGGCGGCGAAGTCCACCGCGCTCAGGGCCGAATCGAAGTCGAAGTGGACGGTCACCGGCCAGTCGTCGACTCCCCACGGCAGCAGGGTGGGCGGGGCGATGAGGTGGACATCCGCGCCGAGGCGGGCGAGCAGGTGCACGTTCGACCGGGCCACACGGGAATGCAGGATATCCCCGACGATGGCGACTTTCGCTCCGTCGAGTCCCTGACCGCGCGGTCCCCCGGCCACCGGCCCCGAGGCGGGGACTCCGGCCAGTGCCCGACGCAGGGTGAACGCGTCGAGGAGCGCCTGGGTGGGGTGTTCGTGGGTGCCGTCGCCGGCGTTGACGACGGGGACGTCGATCCACCCGGTGTGGGCGAGACGATGGGCCGTGCCGGCTCCGGGATGGCGGACGACGATGGCATCGGCGCCCATCGCCGAGATCGTCTGGATCGTGTCCTGGAGGCTTTCGCCCTTCGAAACGGAGGAGCCCTTGGCGGAGAAGTTGAGCACATCGGCCGAAAGCCGTTTGGCTGCGGCTTCGAAGGACAGGCGGGTGCGTGTGGAGTCCTCGAAGAAGAGGTTGACCACCGTGCGTCCGCGCAGCACGGGCAGCTTCTTGACTTCGCGTTCGGAGACCAGCGTCATCTCCTCGGCGATGTCGAGGATGCCGATGGCGTCGTCTCGGCTGAGCGTCGCGGTGTCGAGCAGATGCTTCATTCCCGGCCTCCCGAGATGCTCACGGAGTCGTCTCCGTCGATTTCGGTCAGACAGACGTTGACGCGTTCACTGCTCGAGGTCGGCAGGTTCTTGCCGACATGGTCGGCACGGATCGGCAGGTCCCGGTGGCCGCGGTCGACGAGGACGGCGAGCCGGACCTTGGCGGGCCGGCCGACATCGGCGAGGGCATCGAGGGCGGCACGGATGGTGCGTCCGGAGAAGAGCACATCGTCGACGAGGACGACGGTCTTCGCATCGATTCCCGCACTCGGGATGGTGGTGGGTTCGGGCGCCCGGTAGGAGCCGCCTCGCAGATCGTCGCGGTACATCGTGATGTCGAGGCTGCCGGAGAGTTCGGCAGCGGCCTCGGGATTCCCGGAGATCGAGGCGATCGCCTCGGCGAGTCGGTGGGCGAGCGGGACTCCGCGGCGCGGAATGCCGAGGAGCACGAGGTCGTCGCTGCCCTTGTTGGATTCGATGATCTCATGGGCGATCCGGGTGATCGCCCGCGAGATATCGGGGGCGTCCAGCACTGTTCGCTGTGTCATATTTCCCCTTCTCCGCCTCTCTGGACGGTGGTTAAAGGAGTGCTTCGATTCGATTGTAGACCCGGTGGGAAACCCCCCGGGCGGGCGGGTCCGAAGTGCGGACCCGCCGTCAGATGAGTGTCGGTTTGACGTCGAGGATGCGGGAGAGCAGCCCCGAGACGAAACCGGGTGAGTCATCTGTGGAGAACTGTCTGGCCAGTGACACGGCTTCGTCGATGGCCACCTTGTCGGGGACCTCGTCGTTGAACAGCATCTCCCAGGTTCCGATCTCGAGCAGAGACCGGTCGACGGCCGGCATCCGGTCCAGGGTCCAGCCTTCTGAGTAGGTGGAGATGATCTCATCGATCTCCGCGTGCTTCTCGGTGATGCCCGTGACGATCTCGACCGCGTATTCCTTCATCGGGTAGTCGGGATCGTTCGACCGCATGGTGACGAGTTCGTCCATGGCCAGTCGACGCTGCCCGGCTTCGAAGAGCAGCTCGAGAGCCCGGCGACGGGCTCGGGTACGTGCGGATGCCACTTACTTGACGCGACCGAGGTAGTCGCCGCTGCGGGTGTCGACCTTGACCTTCACGCCCTCTTCGAGGAACAGGGGCACCTGGATCTCGTAGCCGGTCTCGAGAGTCGCCGGCTTCGATCCGCCGGTCGAACGGTCGCCCTGGAGTCCGGGTTCGGTGTGGGTGATGGTCAGCTCGACCGAGGGCGGCAGCTCCACCGACAGCGGGGTGCCTTCGTGGAAGGAGATCTGCAGATCCTGGTTCTCGAGCATGTAGTTCGCGGCGTCGCCGACGAGCTCTGCGGAGATGTTGACCTGGTCGTAGTCCTTGGCGTCCATGAACACGTAGTCGGTGCCGTCATGGTAGAGGTACTGCATATCGCGGCGGTCGACATTCGCGGTCTCGACCTTGGTGCCGGCGTTGAAGGTCTTGTCGATGATCTTGCCGGAGATGACGTTCTTCAGCTTGGTGCGGACGAAGGCCGGTCCTTTTCCGGGCTTGACGTGCTGGAATTCGAGCACCTGCCACAGCTGGTTGTCGAGGTTGAGCACAAGGCCGTTCTTCAGGTCGTTCGTTGTCGCCACTAATTCGTCCTTCTTCGGTTCAGTCCTGATCACCGAATGGTGATCGCAGTCGGCACGGCGCGCCGCCCAGCCCCGCGGTTCGGGGTCGACGAATGCGCCACTGGGCAAGTCTAGCAAGCTTCAGCGGGACGCTTCCATTTGGGCGGGGTCAGTCGAGGCCGAGTCCGATGCCGAGGGGAACCGTCGGCGAATCCTCACCGATCTCCTGGTAGGCGGTGAAGAGGATGGAGGCATCGGGGATCTCGACGGTGCTCGGTTCGCCGATGTCGCTGAGCAGCACCATCCGCAGCATCGCTCCGCGGGCCTTCTTGTCTCTCTTCATCGTCTCGAGCAGCTGCGGCCAGACGTCGGAGCGGTACCCCACGGGCAGCCCGAGCTTGCCGAGCAGTTCGCGGTGGAGGTCGACGACTTCGTAGGGCAGGCTCTTGATCATCGACGCCACCTCGGCGGCGAAGACCATGCCCACCGACACGGCGGCACCGTGGCGCCACTGGTAGCGCTCCTTGTGTTCGATCGCATGGCCGAGGGTGTGACCGTAGTTGAGTATCTCCCGACGTCCGGATTCCTTGAAGTCTCCGGAGACGACCTCGGCCTTGACCCGGATGGAGCGTTCGATGAGCTCGCGCAGCACGGGTCCGTGCACATCGGCGATCTCGTCCTTGGAATGGTTCGCCACGAGGTCGAGGATCGCGGGGTCGGCGATGAATCCGGTCTTGACCACCTCGGCGAGTCCGGTGAACAGTTCGTTCTCCGGCAGGGTCCCGAGCGTGTCGAGGTCGACGAGGACCCCGGCGGGTGCGTGGAAGGAGCCGACGAGGTTCTTGCCTTCGGCGGTGTTGATTCCGGTCTTGCCGCCGACGGAGGCATCGACCATTCCGAGGACGGTGGTGGGGATGTGGATGACCGTGATTCCGCGCAGCCAGGTGGCGGCGACGAATCCGCCGAGATCGCTCACCGCTCCCCCGCCGACGGTGACGATCGCGTCGGTGCGGGTGAAGTCGGACTGGCCGAGGACCTGCCAGCAGAATGCGGCGACCTGGACGTGCTTGGCCTCTTCGGCGTCGGGGATCTCCGCGGCCACGGCTTCGAGGCCGGCGGCGGCGAGGTCGTCGCGGACGGTCTCACCGGTCGTCCGCAGGGCGCGGGGGTGGATGACGAGGACCTTCTCGACGCGGTTGCCGAGCAGCTCGGGCAGTTCGCCGAGCAGTCCCTGGCCGACGAGGACGGGGTAGTTCCCGCCGGCGTCCACATTGATGCGTGTGAGGCTCATTCGTCCGTCTTCCTGATCGTTCATCGTCTTCTCTCAAGGCTCGGCCGCCCGGTGAGTGCTCGGAGTCGAGGCACGGCTTCCGTGGGCCGGATCCAGCCTAGCTCTCACCGGTGCCCGGCGGCGAAACGGGTGACCGATGTGGTCGCAGACGTCTCACCGCCGGGGCTGTGCTCAGCGCTGTTGACCGGAGCCGTCGTCGTCGGGATCGGCGTACTTCGCGTACTCTTCGGCTCGCTGCAGACCGGTGAGGACGTCGACGACTCGGTTGACCACCGTCGACGGCGGTGAGTTCGACGCTTGGACCCGGAAGGTCGCGACCTGTTCGTAGAGCGGTTCGCGTTCGCTGACCAGGGCCAGCCAGTTCTCCACCGGGCTTCCGGCACCGCGCAGCAGCGGTCGGTGCGGGGCGGTCAGTCGCTGTGCCACGGTGTCGACATCGATATCGATGTGTACGACTTTGATCGCCGGGTGTCGCAGCTGGGCACGGGTGCCGGGGTTGAGGATCGCTCCTCCGCCCAGGGACACGATGCCCGGACGGTCGAGCAGACGACGCAGTGCTCTGCGCACGACCTCGCGTTCGATGCGTCGGAAGTGATCTTCGCCGCGTTCGACGAAGATCTCCGAGATGACCCCGTACTTGTCGACGATGTTCGCGTCCGTGTCTGTCAGCGGCAGGCCGAGCCGGTCGGCGAGCAGCCGACCGATCGTCGACTTCCCTGCCGCCGGCGGACCGGAGAGCACGATGCGCGAGAGCGCGGCGGGGACCGGTTCCAGGGGCGGGACCGGTTTGGGCAGCGGGGGGTGGTTCATCGTCCGATGCGGAGGTTCTCCGGAATGGCCGCGACATAGGCGTCCAGGTTCCGCTTCGTCTCGGCAACGGAGTCTCCGCCGAACTTCTCGACGACCGCCTCGGCGAGCACGAGGGCCACCATGGCTTCGGCGACGACGCCGGAGGCGGGCACCGCGCAGACGTCGGAGCGCTGATGATTCGCCTTCGCGGCCTCACCGGTCTCGACGTCGACCGTCGCCAGGGCGCGCGGAACTGTCGCGATCGGCTTCATTCCCGCCCGCACGCGCAGCGGTCCGCCCGTGGACATGCCGCCTTCGGTGCCGCCGGCGCGGTTGCTCGTGCGGCGGAATCCGTCGGGTCCGACGTCCAGTTCGTCATGGGCTCGCGAGCCGGGACGCTTCGTGGTGAGGAATCCGTCTCCGACCTCGACTCCCTTGATCGCCTGGATGCCCATGAGGGCGCCGGCCAGGCGGGAGTCGAGACGACGGTCCCAATGCACATGGGAGCCCAGCCCCGGAGGCAGGTCGTAGGCGAGGACCTCGACGACTCCGCCGAGGGTGTCCCCGGCCTTCTTCGCCGCGTCGATCTCGGTGACCATCGCGGCCGAGAGGTCTGCGTCGAAGCAGCGGACCGGATCGGCGTCCAGGGCGTCGACATCGGCTGCGGTCGGCAGTGCGGGCAGGGCATCGGCTGAGTGTTCGGCACCGCCGATGGCCACGGTGTGGGAGACGAGGGTGATGCCCAGTTCGGCGAGGAAGTTCGCCGCCACGGTGCCCAGCGCCACACGCATCGCGGTCTCACGTGCCGAGGCGCGCTCCAACACGGGGCGGGCCTCATCGAAGCCGTACTTCTGCATCCCGACGATATCGGCATGCCCCGGTCGCGGCCGGGTCAGCGGGGCGTTGCGGGCCAGTCCTTCGAGTTCGGAGGCGTCGACGGGGTCCGGGCTCATCACGGACTCCCATTTCGGCCATTCGGTGTTGCCGACCTCGATGGCCACGGGCGAGCCCAAGGTCTGCCCGTGTCGGACACCGCCGAGGAGACGCACCTCGTCGGCTTCGAACTTCATCCGTGCACCGCGGCCATAGCCGAGTCGGCGCCGAGCCAAGCTCGCACGAATATCGTCCCTGGTGATCGGTACATGGGCGGGAAGCCCTTCAATGATCCCGGTCAGCGCTTCGCCGTGGGATTCGCCTGCAGTCAGCCATCTCAACATTCCACCGATTCTACAAAAGTATTGGGGCGAACAGGCACCCGAGCCACATGCCGGAAAGCATCGCCGGTCCGAAGGCGATGGTCACCCCGCGGACCCGACCGGCTCGGACCGCAGCGATGAGCGCCCAGATCCCGCTGATGAGCATCATGGCGGCCAGCACGAGCGCGGGCGCCCACGGATCGAAGAGACCGGGCACGGCGAAGACGATGAACGCGAGCTTGACGTCCCCGAGCCCCATCGACCGAACCCGCAGCACACGCCCCACCAGGTGCAGTGCCGTGAAGAAGACGAGGGCGAGGAGTCCGGCGAAGAATGCTGAGAACCACATCGGCAGGTCTCCGAGCACGGAGCCTGTGATGATGAGCCCCAGGGCCAGCAGCGACAGCGGGATAACGATCCGATCAGGCAGTCTGCGTAGGCTGACATCCGCGGTGGCGAGGAACGGTGTGGCGCCGGAGACGAGGCCCAGCAGCAGGGCGGAGACGATGCGATCGGCCGAGTTCGGCTCGGCCGGGGTGAACGTCGTCCCGCTCAGCGGCGCATATGCGCTCCACCCCGTCTCCGGTGGTGCGAGCACCGTGAGGGTGAAGACGACGGCGGCGACTGCGGCGATGACGAGTCCGACCACCAGCGGTCCCGGCCCTCGAGCCCATCTGGAGGCGTGCCACCGGTGCAGGTGTGCTGAGTCGTTGAGCCAGGTCTGCGGAGTTGCCGCGAGGATGAGCCCGCCGGCCAGAGCGGTCAGCACCGTGAGCCCGACAGTCATCGCGTGCAGCACTCCGGTGTCCATCGCGATCCCCGGTTCAGTCCCGGACCCGGGCGGGTGGGCTCTCGAGTGCTGCGTACATGGCCGACGCGACCCGCGCAGTCAGGTCGTCTGCCGCCGGCAGGTTGTCCGACGTCGATGCGTCATCGGCCCTGGCCGCTGCGAGGAACATCTCGAACTGGGCGACCGCCTGTTCGACGAGCATGGCGGTTCCGGCGACGGGGCGCAGGCCGTGCGCGGCGGCCGCGGCGAGGAACGTCGAATCGGCGGCGTAGGCGACGTCGAGGGCGATGGCACCGGGGGCGAAGGCATCATCCCAGACCGGGTCGGGAGCCGCCTCGGCGGGCAGGGTGGAGATGACGATCGCCGAGGGACCGATCCGGCTCAGATCCCCCACCGAGGCGGTCAGTCCGATCCGTTCGGCCAGATCGAGGACCCGCCGGGCACGGTCCGGGTTGCGGACGCGGAAGTCCACGTGTGCGATCCCGAGGTCGCGGCAGGCCACGAGCGCCGAGGCGGCCGTGGCCCCGGCGCCGAGGATCGTCGCCCGACCGGCTCCCGCACTGTCAGCTCCGCCGTCTCTGTGCGCAGAGAGCGCCCGCACGATGCCGCGCACGTCGGTGTTCGCCACCTGCACCCGGTTGCTGCGCCGGATGAGGGTGTTGCCGGCCGCTGTCAGTGCCGCCGTTTCGTCGATGTCCCATCCGCGAACGGCGGCGAGTGTGACGAGACGGTCCTTCAACGGCATCGTCAGCGAGAACCCGATGTGCTCGGGATGGGAGTCGAGGAACCCTTCGAGCTCGTCGGCTGCGAGTTCGAATCGCGAGTATTCGCTGGACTCCATGTTCAGCGCCGCGAAGGCGGCACGGTGGAGCAGCGGGGACTTCGAATGGGCGATCGGCGAACCGAGCACTGCGGCGAGGATCCTCACCGGCTATCCGTTGTCCTTCCTGTGCTCGCGCAGCCATTTGCGGTAGATCTCGACGTTCTTCTTGTGATCCTCGTAGTTGTCGGCGAACTTCGTCTCCCCCGTGTCCGGATTCGTCGCGACGAAGAACTGCCAATCGCCGTCGGCGGGTTCGAGCGCAGCTTCGACCGCTCCCTGGCTCGGCGAGTTGATGGGCCCGGGAGGCAGGCCCTTCTTCTTGTACGTGTTGTACGGCGAGTCCGACTGGCGTTCCTCCTCCGTCGTCGTCAGGTCGGAGCGGGCGCCGTGGATATAGGCCACGGTCGCATCCGATTGGAGCAGCCCCCCGGTCTTCGATTTCTCGGAGATGCGGTTGAGGAAGGTCCTGGCCACCTTCGATCGCACCTCGGGATCTCCCGGGGATTCCTTCTCCACGAGGCTGGCCAGGGTGAGGATGCGGTTGGCGTCCTTGCCCTCGATTCCCAGTTCGTCGAGTTCGGTCTCGGTCTTGTCGACCATCTCCTGGACGATGTCCTCGGCGGTCTTCTGCTTGTTCAGGTCGTACGTCGCCGGGTACAGGTAGCCTTCGAGGCTCGGGGCCTCGATATCGAGTCCGTATTCCTTCGGGGTCTTGTCGTCGACGGCTTTGTCGACCTCATCGGCGTCCATCCCCGACTCGATCATGATCGCCTTGATCTCTTCGACCTGTTTGCCTTCGGCGACCGTGATCTTCGGCGGGGCTATGGGGTTGATGAGCGCTTCGACCGCGGCCTCCGAACTCATCTTCTCCCGCATCGTCCAGGTTCCTGCCTGGATGGTCGCCTCACGGCGTTCGATCTCGTCGAGGAAGGGTTTGGAATTCATGATCACCCCGGCTTCGACGAGCTGGTTGGCCACGGTGCGGGCGGAGGAGCCGGGAGCGATCTCGATCGAGACCTCGTTCGTGCCCTGACCCTCGTAGTCGCCCTTGGGGCCGAACAGGTCGTCGACGACTCCCCCGGCCGCGCGCACACCGAAGAATCCTCCGATGCCGAAGACGAGGATGCAGATGATCACGATCGTCGTCGTCCGCCGCCGACGCAGCATTCTGCGCCGCTTCTTCGCGCGGACTTCCGCGCGGGTCAGTCCTTCGTCGGACGAGAACTCTTCGGTGATGGGGCTCATACGTCGTACTCCTCGTCGGGCATCTCACGGCCGGCGGGAACACCGGTGTTGTGTTCGTACTCGAGGGCGTTCTGGAGGATGATCACGGCGGCCTGGGCGTCGACGATCTCGCGTCGCTGGCGTGATGACTTCCCGGCCGCGGCGAGGGCGTGGTGGGCTTCGACCGTGGTGAAGCGCTCATCGACGAGCCGGACAGGAGTGCCGGTGGCCCCGGCGACCCGACGGGCGAACTCCAACGCCGAGGCGGCTGCGGCCCGGGCGGCGCCGTCGAGGGATTTCGGGTCCCCCACCAGAAGTTCGATGGGTTCGTATTCGTCGACGATGGCACGCAGCTGACCCAGCGCCGCCGGTTCGTCGCTGCGTCGGACGACGGTCAGCGGCGTGGCCAGGATCCCGTCGGGGTCGCAGGAGGCGACGCCGATCCGCACGGAACCGATGTCGAGACCCAGCCGGCGACCTCGTCGGAAACTCACTGGATGGCTGCCTTGACCGCCGCGATGGCCGACGGGATCGCCGCGGGGTTACTGCCGCCGCCCTGGGCGAGGTCGGGCTTGCCGCCGCCTCCGCCGCCGAGTTCACCGCAGGCCAGAGACACGAGTCTGCCGGCCTGCAGGCCGGCGGCGCGGGCCGCCTCGGTGGTGGCGATGACGACGACGGGCTTGCCGCTGCTGACGCCGATGCCGACGATCACGGCCTGACGGTCGGCGACCCGGTTGCGCAGGTCGGTGACCAGTGTGCGGATGTCTCCGGCATTGGCGATATCGCCGAGTTCGGCCTGGACGAAGAGCGTCCGGCCCACGGTCTGTGCCTCGTCGAGGAACTTGCCCGAAGAGGCGAGCAGCTGTTGGGCGTTGAGCCGGGCGATCTCCTTCTCTGCGTCCTTGAGCCGGCTCATCAGGTCGGACACGCGCGCGGTGACGTCGGTGCCGGGGACCTTGAGCATCTCCGACAGGGAGGACACGATGGTCCGCTCGGCGGCCAGGGACCGGAAGGCGTCCATGCCGACGGCGGCTTCGATGCGTCGGACTCCGGAGCCGACGGAGGCTTCGGAGAGCACGGAGATCGGGCCGACCTCGGCGGAGGCTCCGACGTGGGTGCCGCCGCAGAGTTCGCGCGAGAACGGCCCGCCGATGTCGACGACGCGCACGACGTTCGGGTACTTCTCGCCGAAGAGCGCCATGGCACCGGACTTCTTCGCATCGTCGAAGGACATGTATTCGGTGCCGACGTCGTAGTTCGAGCGCACCGCAAGGTTCGCCACCTCTTCGATCTCGGACCGCATCTGCGTGCTCGGGGCTTCGGGGAACGAGTAGTCGAAGCGCATGTAGCCGGGCTGGTTGAGCGAACCGGCCTGCACGGCATGGCTGCCGAGGATCTCGCGCAGCGCGGCGTGGACGAGGTGAGTGGCGGTGTGGGCCTGGGCACCTTGGAAGCGGTGGTCGTGGTCGACGGCGGCGAGCACCTCGTCGCCGACGCGCAGTTCTCCGTCGATGACCTCGACCCGGTGAGCCGGCAGTCCCTTGACCGGGTTCTGCACATCGCTGACCCGCGCGGTGAAGCCGTGGCCGGAGATGAGTCCGACGTCGGCGCGCTGGCCGCCGGCCTCGGCGTAGAAGGGCGTCAGGTCGAGAACGACGTCACCGCTCTGGCCTGTGGTGAGCACCTCGGCGGCGACTCCGTCGACAACGATGCCGCGCACACGGGAGTCGGCTTCGAGACGGTCGTAGCCGACGAATTCGCTGGCGCCTTCGTCGAGCAGTGCCGAATAGGCCGACAGGTCGGTGTGGCCGCCGCCCTTCTTCGCCTTGGCATCGGCCTTGGCGCGGGTGCGCTGCTCACTCATCAGTTCGCGGAACCCGGCTTCGTCGACGTTGAGTCCGGCTTCGGACGCCATTTCGAGGGTGAGGTCGATGGGGAACCCGTGGGTGTCGTGAAGGGCGAAGGCGATGTCTCCGCTGATGGTCTTGTCTCCACCGCCCAGGGACTGTGCGGCATTGGCGAACAGCTGGGTGCCGGATTCGAGGGTCCGCAGGAACGCCTTCTCCTCGGCGAAGGCGACCCGGGAGATCCGGTCGAAGTCGGTTTCGAGCTCCGGGTAGGACAGCTTCATGGCCTGCATGGACACGGGCAGCAGCTCGGGCAGGACTTCTTCCTTGACGCCGAGCAGACGCATGGCGCGCACGGCGCGGCGCAGCAGCCGGCGGAGGATGTAGCCGCGGCCCTCATTGCCGGGACGGACTCCGTCGCCGATGATGATCAGGGCCGAACGGACGTGGTCGGCGACGACGCGCAGCTGCACATCGGCGTTCTCGTCCTCGCCGTAGCTGCGCCCGGCCAGGCGGCTGGCGGCCTCGATGACGGGGAAGACCTCGTCGATCTCGTACATGTTCTCCACGCCCTGGAGCAGGAAAGCGACACGTTCGAGTCCCATACCGGTGTCGATGTTCTTCGCAGGCAGGTCGCCGGCGATGTCGAAGTCGACCTTCGAACGGACCTCGGAGAGTTCGAACTCCATGAACACGAGGTTCCAGATCTCGATGTAGCGGTCTTCGTCGGCTACGGGTCCGCCGTCGACACCGTAGGCGGGGCCGCGGTCGAAGTAGATCTCGGAGCAGTAGCCGCCGGGGCCGGGCTGGCCGGTGTGCCAGAAGTTGTCTTCGTTGTCGCGCAGCTGGATGCGCTCACGGGGAACGGAGGTCTCCTCCAGCCACATGTCGATGGTCTCTGCATCGTCCTCGTGCACCGTCGCCCACAGCAGCTCCGGGTCGAAGCCGAGCCCGCCCTCGGCGACGGGGGTCGTCAGCAGTCCCCAGGCGAACTTGATGGCGTCGCGCTTGAAGTAGTCGCCGAAGGAGAAGTTGCCGTTCATCTGGAAGAAGGTGCCGTGGCGGGTCGTCTTGCCGACCTCTTCGATGTCTCCGGTGCGCACACACTTCTGCACGCTGGTGGCCCGGTTGAACGGGGCAGGCTCACGACCGGTGAGGTACGGGATGAACTGGACCATTCCCGCGATATTGAACAGGATGGACGGATCGGAGCTGATCACCGACGCCGAGGGGACCACGGTGTGCCCGTTCGCTTCGAAGTAGTCCAACCAGCGTTGTTTGATCTCTGCCGTCTTCAATCCAAGGCCTTTCGCGTATTGCCTGTGCATCGCCGGGCGGATGAGCCCGACGCGACACTTACTCGTGCGTACCCGCACTTAACAGGGACTAGTTTAATGGGTCGATCGCAATATGCGATGTGGCGCGGCGTGCCGTGAAATCCGGTCCCGGACTGCACCGCCCTCATTCCGCTTCGGCGCCTTTCGGCTGAATAGCCCATTTGAGAATGAATAGCCCATGTTTGAAACTGGGCTGCTCACCTCAAACTGGGCCGCAGCCAAATCAGCGGGCGCGGCGTGCCGTGAATACACGACTGCCCGGAACCGTGCGGTCCCGGGCAGTCGCGGCGGCGCGATGCGCTGTGGTCAGCAGATCAGCGCGAGTAGAACTCGACGACGAGCTGCACGTCACAGGTGATCGGCACCTCTTCGCGCTTCGGGGTGCGCAGCAAGGTTGCCTGCAGGCCCTCGAGGTTCACGTTGAGGTAGCCCGGCGTTGCGGGCAGGACGTCCTTGTGACCACCGGCGGCGGCGACCTGGAACGGATCCATCGAAGCCGAACGCTCGTGCACCTGGATGGTCTGGCCTTCCTTCACGCGGAAGGAGGGACGGTCCACGCGCTGTCCGTCGACAGTGATGTGACGGTGGACGACGAACTGACGGGCCTGGGCCATGGTGCGGGCGAAGCCCGAACGCAGGACGAGGGCGTCGAGGCGCGATTCGAGGAGCTCGACCATGGTCTCACCGGTCAGGCCGGGCAGACGGTTGGCTTCCTTGTAGGTCTTGAGCATCTGGGCCTCACGGATGCCGTACTGCGCGCGCAGACGCTGCTTCTCCTTGAGGCGGACCGAGTAGTCGCTGTCGTTGCGACGACGGGCGCGACCGTGCTCACCTGGAGGGTACGGGCGACGCTCGAAGTACTTCTCGGCCTTGGGTGTCAGAGCAATGCCGAGGGCGCGCGAGAGGCGCGTCATGCGGCGATTACGTGCTGGTGCTGGCACTGTATTACCTTTCATCAATGAGTTCTGTCACGATGGGCCCGGCAGGGTTCTCGCCCCGAAACGCGACTGTTGTTTCCCCGGATGGGAAAGAGGGATTGAGCGTCGAGATCCGCTCGCACCGACCGCCTTTAGGGTGCAGGCACAACAGCTGTCAATCTTAGCGGGTGCAGGCCGAGTGTCGCAAAGCGGATCGGCGCGCTCGCGTCTGTGATCTTCCCGACTGATTCCGACGATCGGACTGATTCCGGCGATCTGGTCCGGCTGAACGGGCGGTCGGTGCTCACTGCGGTCATTGCCGGCAGCCGTCTTCGTGACTGTCGATGGCGGCATCGGCCACGGCGGCTCCGGACCCGCCGTAGATGTTGATGACCGCGTGGACCCCGGCACGAACGAAATGTTCGGCCTGATCGGGGCGTTGGACAACCGCGGCGATGGTCCCGGGGAACCCGGCGATGCGCAGCTGCTCGAGGGCGAAGGTGTTCGAATCGTGCAGCGCCATGGCCAGAACGACGGTGTGTGCGCTGCCGCCGACGACGAGGCGGTGCCAGAACTCGTGGTCGGTGGCATCGCCTTCGAGCACCGTGAACCCGTCGGCGCGCAGAGCCTCGACGACGGTGAGGTCGTTGTCGATGCCGATGACGCTGCGGTCGCCGCGTTCGACGAAGCGCTCGTAGGCCCCGCGGCCGATGCGGCCCATGCCGAGGACGACGACTTCCGCGTCCCCGGTGTCCAACGGCCGGTCACTCGCCCGCAGCCGGGCCTCGTTCTCATCCGGCAGAATCGCATCGAGCTTCGCCACGATCGGAAGGCTGTAGGCATTGGCCAGGGAGGAGCCGATCATACCCAGGGCCACGGCGAGGGCGATGGTGGTCAGCCAATTGTCTTCGAAGAGTCCGCTGTCGACGCCGACGGCGACGACGATGAGTGCGAACTCGGAGAAGTTGCTCAGAGCCAGGCTGGTGCGCACGCTGGTGCGGTTGCGCAGACCGAAGAGCCGTCCCATGAGGTAGAAGCTCGCGAAATTGAACGGCAGCAGGACGACGCACAGGGCCAGCGCCATGAGCAGATCCGACCAGGTGGGAACCGCGTGGAGCCCGATGACGACGAAGAATCCGACGAGGAAGAGCTCCTTGACGCTGAAAAGGGACTTCGACAACTCCACGGCCCGCGGGTGGGTGGAGAAGGACAGCCCGAGCACCAAGGCTCCGAGGTCGCCGTGGATGCCGACGGATTCGAAGGCGACGTAGCCGGGCCCCAGGGCCATGACGACGCCGAAGAGGACGAGCAGCTCACCGCGTCCGACGCGGTCGAGGATCCGTCGCAGCACCCAGACGGCCGGGACGATCAGAACGAGCGCGAAGGCCCATGGGCTCGGGGGCTCTTCGCCTGCGATCGTGATGAAGGCCACCGCAGCGAGGTCCTGGAGGACGAGGATCGCGATGGCGATCTGGCCGTAGTACGACCCGTCGTCGGAGCGGTCTTCGAGCACCTTGACCACGAGCACCGTGGAGGAGAACGAGAGGGCGAATCCGAGCAGAGCCAAGGTGCCCGCTTCCCCGCCGACGCTGACGAGGCCGATGGCGGCGGCAGCTCCGATCGTCCCGGCGCCGAGGAGGACCACCGTGATCATGTGCAGCGCAGCGGTGCCGTGGGCTTCGGGCTGGAGAAGGGAGCGCAGATCGAATTTCAGTCCGATGGTGAACAGCAGCAGGACGACCCCGATGTCCGAGACCTGTTGGAGTCCTGCGAAAGCGGTGAAGCCGAAGAGGTGCAGGAGGAATCCGGCCGCGAGGAAGCCGACGAGCGGCGGAATGCGCAGCTCATGGGCGATGAGTCCGAACGCCAGCGCGGCGGCGATCGTGATGACGATGTCTGCCATGCCGTCCTCCTCGATCGGCCCCGTCCGCGACGGCTCTGAGCGTCACCGCGTCTGACTACAAAGCTATCAGGGCCGCAGCAGCCGCCGGAGATTTTCGAGCCGTTCGGCCATGCTACGTTCCATCCCGTTCGTACTCGGCGTGTAGTAGCGCTTCCCGCGCAGGGTCTCGGGCAGATATTCCTGGTCGGCGACCCCGTGCGGATAGTCGTGCGAGTATTTGTAGCCTTCGCCGTGGCCGAGTTCCTTCGCCCCCGGGTAGTGGGCGTCGCGCAGGTGCATGGGCACCTGTCCGGCGAGTCCGTTCTTCACATCGGCGATCGCAGCATCCAGGGCTCGGTAGCTGGCGTTCGATTTCGGTGCCAGGGCCAAATAGGTGACCGCCTCGGCGAGGGGAATCCGGCCTTCGGGCATGCCGATGTTGGCAACCGCGGTCGAGGCGGCCACTGCGATGGGCAGCGCCTGCGGATCGGCCATTCCGATGTCTTCGGCCGCGGAGATGACGACTCGGCGGGCGATGAAGCGCGGGTCCTCACCGGCGACGATCATCCGTGCGAGATAGTGCAGGGCCGCGTCGACATCGGAACCGCGGATGGATTTGATGAACGCGGAGACCACGTCGTAGTGCTGGTCGCCGTTCCTGTCATAGCGCAGAACGGTTTCGCTGCTCGCCTCCGCGCAGGCGGATTCGGTGATCGAGATCGGTTCGTCGCCCGACTCCTCCGACTGCGCGGCGGCGATTCCGGCGGCGGCTTCGAGGACGGTCAGTGACCGCCGGGCGTCGGCTCCGGCGATGCGGACGATGAAGTTCCGGGCCTCCTCGGTGAGGGTGAACTGTCCGGCCAGCCCACGATCGGATTCGACGGCACGATCGAGCAGATTGCCGACCGCCTCGTCGTCGAGCGGACGCAGGGTGAGCATGAGCGACCGCGACAGCAGAGGTGAGATGACGGAGAACGACGGGTTCTCGGTGGTGGCGGCCACGAGCACGACGAGCCGGTTCTCCACCGCCGGCAGCAGGGCATCCTGCTGGGCTTTCGAGAACCGGTGGATCTCGTCGAGGAAGAGGACGGTGGTCCGTGAGTACATCTCCCGCTCGCGGCGGGCGTTCTCGATCACCTGGCGCACGTCCTTGACGCCCGCGGTGATCGCGGAGAGTTCGACGAAGGTGCGGCCCGGGGCGTGGGAGATGACATGGGCCAGCGTGGTCTTGCCGACTCCGGGCGGACCCCACAGGATCACCGAGGAGGCTCCCGCCCGGTCTCCCCCGCTGGCTTCGACGAGTTGGTTGAGCGGGGAACCGGGGAAGGTCAGATGCTCCTGACCGACGACTTCGGCCAGTGTCCGCGGACGCATCCGCACGGCCAACGGATCCAAGGCCCGCCCCGAGGAGGTCCCGGAGGAACCGGCGAAGCCCGGACCAGGCGAATCCTGGTCCGGGCCGTCGGAGAACAGATTGGGTTCTTGGCTCATCAGGCCTCGGCGTCGTCGTCTTCCGGTTCGAAGTCGACTCCGGCCTCGGCACGCTGGGCGTCGGTGATCGGGGCCGGTGCCTGGGTGAGCGGATCGAATCCGCCGCCGGACTTCGGGAAGGCGATGACTTCACGGATCGAGTCGACGCCGGCCAGCAGGGACACGATGCGGTCCCAGCCGAAGGCGATGCCGCCGTGCGGGGGTGCGCCGAACTTGAAGGCTTCGAGGAGGAAGCCGAACTTCTCCTCGGCCTCTTCGGCGGAGATGCCCATGATCGAGAAGACGCGTTCCTGGACGTCCTTGCGGTGGATGCGGATCGAGCCGCCGCCGATCTCGTTGCCGTTGCAGACGATGTCGTAGGCGTAGGCCAGCGCCGCGCCCGGGTCCTCTTCGAGCGTGTCGAGGAACTCGGGCTTCGGTGCGGTGAAGGCGTGGTGGACGGCGGTCCACTGTCCGCCGCCGACGGCGACGTCTCCGGCGGCCTGCGCCTCGGCGGCCGATTCGAACAGGGGTGCGTCGACGACCCACACGAAGGCCCAGTCGCCGTCCTTGATCAGACCCGTGCGCTCGGCGATCTCGTTGCGGGCGGCACCGAGCAGGGCACGGGAGGAGTTCGCCTCACCGGCGGCGAAGAAGATCGCATCGCCCGGCTGCGCACCGGCCGCCTCGGCGAGTCCCGCCTTCTCCTCATCGGAGATGTTCTTGGCCACCGGACCCGACAGGGTGCCGTCTTCGCCGATGAGCACATAGGCCAGGCCCTTCGCCCCGCGCTGCTTGGCCCAGTCCTGCCAGCCGTCGAGCTGACGACGCGGCAGGGAGCCGCCGCCCGGATAGACGACGGAGCCGACATACGGCGACTGGAAGACGCGGAACGGGGTGTCCTGGAAGAACTCGGTGAGGTTGTGCAGTTCGAGGCCGAAACGCAGGTCCGGCTTGTCCGAACCGTACTTCTCCATCGCCTCGTGGTAGGTGATGTGCGGGATCGGCGTGGTGATGTCGTGACCGATGAGCTTCCACAGTGCTGTGAGGATCTCTTCGGCCAGCGCGATGATGTCCTCCTGCTCGACGAAGGAGGCTTCGATGTCGAGCTGGGTGAACTCGGGCTGACGGTCGGCGCGGAAGTCCTCGTCGCGGTAGCAGCGGGCGATCTGGTAGTAGCGTTCCATGCCGGCGACCTGGAGCAGCTGCTTGAACAGCTGCGGGGACTGCGGCAGTGCGTACCAGGAACCGGGCTTGAGCCGAGCCGGGACGAGGAAGTCGCGGGCGCCTTCCGGAGTCGACTTCGTCAGGGTCGGAGTCTCGACCTCGACGAAGCTGTGGGCGTCGAGGACCGACCGTGCGGCCCTGTTGACATCGGAGCGCAGACGAATCGTCTTGGCCGGGCCCGAACGGCGCAGGTCGAGGTACCGGTAGCGCAGGCGGGTCTCCTCACCCACAGCACCGGAGTCCTCGGCATGGTCGGAGACCTGGAACGGCAGGGCCGCTGCTTCGGAGAGCACCTCGACGGTGGTGTCGATGACCTCGATCTCACCGGTGGGCAGGTTCGGGTTGGTGTTGCCGTCGGGGCGGACCGACACGGTTCCGGTGGCCTTGACGACGGTTTCGTTGCGCAGCTGGTGGGCATCGTCCTCACGGACGACGACCTGCACGATTCCCGAAGCGTCACGCAGATCGATGAAGGCGACACCTCCGTGATCGCGACGACGATCGACCCACCCGGTGAGGGTGACGGTTTCTCCTGCGTTCGCGGCTCGCAGGCTTCCGGCTTCGTGGCTTCGCAGCACCTAGGGCTCCTTTGTGATGTTGTGGTCTAGCGCCTGATCAATGATAGTCGCCCTGCGCTCAGCTCCGGTACACGCGGGGCCAGAGGTCGTCGTCCGCCGGAGTCCACGTGCCCGGATCCGCCGTGGCCTGCTCCCCCGAACGGATGTCCTTGACCTCGTGACCGGACTCACCGTCGGTGAACCAGACGAACGGAATCTCGCGACGTTCGGCATAGCGGATCTGCTTGCCGAATTTCGCCGCGCTCGGCGAGACCTCGCACGGGATGTCCCGGGACCGCAGCTGCGCGGCCACGGCGTCGGCCTCGCCGCGTCGGGCCTCCTCGGTGACGGCGATGACGACGGCCGAGGGGGTGCCGCGGGTGGCACGGACGGCGGATTCCTCGCCGAGGATGAACGCCATGAGGCGGGAGACGCCGATGGACATGCCCACCCCGGGATAGCTCTTCTTGCCCACGGTCACGAGCGAATCGTAGCGACCGCCGGAGGACACGGAGCCGAGCTCTTCGTGACCGATCAGCTGGGTCTCATAGACCGCTCCCGTGTAGTAGTCGAGGCCGCGGGCGATCTTGAGCTGGGCGACGACGACTCCGGGTGCGCGAACGGCGGCGGCTGCCAGCAGCGTCGTCAGCGATTCGAGTCCGGTCTCCAGCAGCGGGTGGTCGACGCCGAGCGCGCGCACCTCATCGGCGAAGTCCGGGGAGTCGGATTCGATGGCGGCCAGCTCCAAGCACAGGCGCTGCTGCTCCTCATCGGCGCCCGCTTCGGCAGCCAGCAGCTTCGCCACTTCGTCGGGACCGATCTTGTCGTATTTGTCGAGGCAGCGCAGCACGGCTTGGATGTTCGTCAGTCCGATTCCGCGAGCGAAGCCTTCGAGCAGCCTGCGGTCATTGACGACGATCTTGATTCCGGGCACGCCGAGCGGAGCGAGACGGGAGAACGCATCGGCCACGGCCAGGGGGATCTCGACCTCGAAGTGTCCGGGCAGCTCGGAATCGGCGATGACGTCGATATCGGCCTGGATGAACTCACGGTAGCGGCCGGCCTGCGGTCGTTCGCCGCGCCAGACGGGCTGGACGCGGGCGGCCTTGAACGGGAAGCTCAGGTCGTTCGCATTGTCGGCGACATAGCGGGCCAGGGGCACCGTGAGGTCGAAGTGGAGTCCGAGCGGGTTGCGTTCGGCACCCTCGGAGTGGAGGCGGGAGACGGCGAAGATCTCCTTGTCGATCTCTCCGTCCTTGGCCAGTTGGCTGATCGGTTCGACGGCGCGGTGGTTGAGGGCGGAGAACCCGTGCAGGGCGAAGGTGTGTTCGAGCGTGTCGATGATGGCCTTCTCGATCACGCGTTCGGCCGGGAGTCGTTCCGGGAATCCGGACAGACGGGCTGACTTCGCCATGGTGCTCCTTGCTTTCGGTGTGGTGGTGGTTGTTGATGCGTTCAGAAGAACGGGTTCGTCGCGAGTTCTGTGCTCACGCGGGACGCCGGGCCGTGTCCAGGATAGATCGGCACGTCCGGGAGTGCGGCGAATGTCCGCAGCGACTCCTGCATGGCCTGCGGGTCTCCCCCGGGCAGGTCGACGCGGCCGATGGCCCCGGCGAAGACGACGTCACCGGTGAAGACGACCTCGTCTTCGCCGTCGGCGACGCGCAGCAGCATAGACCCTTCCGTATGCCCGGGTGCGGCGACCGCAGTGATGGTCAGTCCCGCGATCTCGACACTCTGCCCGTCGGTGATGTCGGTCGCGACCGGGGCGGTCCAGTCCTGAACGAGCGGGGCCAGCATCGCCGCGAACTGCGGGGTGAGCGTCGTCGCCGGGGAGTCCAGACGGTATCGGTCGGCGGCGCCGAGGTGGACGGGCACGTCCCAGCGCGCGAGCACATTGGTCAGGCCCAGAATATGGTCGGGGTGGCCGTGGGTGAGGAAGATGGCCCGCGGTTCCGATCCTTCCTCGCTCAGCAGCTTCTCGAGGCCGGGGGCACAGTCGTATCCGGAGTCGATGAGAATGCAGTCGGTGCGTCCGTCTGCGCGCACGGCATAGCAGTTGACGTCGAGGAATTCGGCGTTGGTCGAGAACACATCCATGTGCAAAGTCTATCTACACGCTCGCCGATGGTTATGCTGGGATAACGTCTATCCCACAATCGAGTGATCGGCGGGTGGAATGACCTGCCGGTTCGACCGATGGAAACAAGGTGAGAACCATGTCGACCCCGACACCGAAGCCGACCCCCCGTCCGTCGTCTCTGCCGCGTCCGCAGGCGGCACAGGTGGTCAATGCCAGCCATATCGACCACGACGCCGAGGTGGCTCGCGCGGTGAGCCATGGTCGTGCCGATGCGGACGGCAATGTGTTCGTCACCACCCCAGCAGGCGAACGGGCCGTCGGTCAGTATCCGGACGCCACCCCCGACGAGGCGCTCGAGTACTTCGCGAAGAAGTACGTCGAACTCGCCGAGAACGCGGTCCTGCTGCGCAATCGCCTCTCCGCCGGTGCGCCCGGCCGTGAGGTGGTCTCGGCGGCGAGGACGCTGCAGGAATCGCTTCCCGAGGCCAACGTCGTCGGTGATCTCAAGGGGCTCAGCGCCACGCTCGATACCCTCATCTCCGATGCCGAGGCCACGGAGTCCCGGCAGGCTGCCCGGGCCCAGGCTGCGAAGCTGGCAGCAGCCGAGGACCGTGAGGCTCTCGTCGTGGAGGCCGAGACCCTGGCCAAGCAGGATCCGTCGAAGATCCAGTGGAAGCACTCGGGTGCTCGCCTGCGTGAGCTCTTCGCACAGTGGAAGGACATGCAGCGCAGCGGACCGCGTCTGCCGCGTGCCGTCGACCAGGAGCTCTGGGGCCGGTTCTCACAGGCCCGGAACACCTTCGAACACAAGCGCAAGGAGTTCTTCGCCGAACTCGACAAGGTCAATGCCGAAGGCAAGCGGATCAAGGAGAAGATCGTCGCCGAGGCTGAGTCGCTGTCGGCCTCGACCGATTTCCGCACCGTGTCCCAGAAGTACAAGGACCTGATGAGCCAGTGGAAGCGCGCCCCGCGTGCGTCACGGAAGGACGATGACGCTCTGTGGGCTCGGTTCCGGGCGGCACAGGACGTGTTCTTCTCCGCCCGTGATGCGGAGAACGCCGCTCTGGACGAGGAGTTCAAGGGCAACCTCGTCGTCAAGGAAGAGCTGCTGAAGAAGGCTCAGGCGCTGCTGCCGATCACCGACCCGGTGGCGGCCAAGCGCGAGCTGCGCACCATCCAGGACCAGTGGGAGGACGCCGGAAAGGTGCCTCGCGCCGATATCTCACGGATGGAGAACGGACTGCGCGATGTCGAACGTGCACTCGCCGACGCCGAGGAAGCCGCGTGGCAGCGCAGCAACCCGGAGACGAAGGCCCGCACCTCGGGTGCGCTGAGTCAGCTCGACGAGTCGATCGTCGACCTCGAGAAGAAACTCGAGACCGCGAAGTCCGGCGGCGATGAGAAGGCCGTCGCGGAGGCACAGGAAGCTCTTGACGCCCGCCGCGCCTGGCGCGATCAGCTCGCCCAGACCGCCGCGGAACTCGACTGAGGCCGCGGTCCTCATCCACAGCTTCTGACGTTCGAGTCAGCGCCTGTCCACAGGCGCTCACCGGAGTCTTGTCAACGCCTCCGTACCCGACGATAGTTCGAGTATGGAGGCGTTGTTTCACCTGCGGGACTTCGGGTACGAGCAGCTCACCGAGCTCACCCTCGACGGACTGCTCATCCGACTGACCGAATCGACATGGGTGCGCAAGGGCGCAATCCTCTCCCCCGCAGAGCGTATGGCCGCCCTGCATTCGCTCATCCCGCCCGGCCTCGCACTCTCGCACGACAGCGCCTGGTGGGTGCATCGCGGTCTCGGCCGGGCTCCGGCTCCGCTGAACTTCATCACTCTGCCCCGACGACGATGGATCGCCGATGACGGTTTCGACGTCCATGAGACGACTCTGGCCGACGACGATTGGTGCCTCATCGACGGGCTGCCCATCACCACGGAGGAGCGCACGCTCTACGATCTGCTCTTCCCGCACTTCCGGTACCGCACCGCGGAGTCGCCGCGCGCGCTGCGGGGAATCATCGCGGAGATCCCCACCGGTCTGCGCCATCGCCTCCGGGACTACCTCACCGAGGTGGCCCGACGGCCGTTCGTCGCACAGATGCGTGCGGTGTTGGACAGGGAGGATCAGCCGCCGGAGATGCGGTAGACGTCGAAGACCCCTTCGACCTTGCGCACGGCGGAGAGCACCGTGTCCAGATGGCTGGCGTCGCTCATCTCGAAGACGAACTTCGATTGCGCCACACGAGCCCGCGAGGTGCCGACCGACGCGGACAGGATGTTCACATGGGTCTCGGTGAGCACCTTCGTGATGTCGGAGAGCAGACCGGCCCGGTCGAGAGCCTCGACCTGGATCTGGACGAGGTAGATGCCGCTCGTCTTCTCGCCCCAGGACACCTCGACCATGCGTTCGGGTTCGCGTTTGAGGGAGGTCACGTTCGGGCAGTCGACTCGATGCACGGAGACACCTGAGCCGCGGGTGACGAAGCCGAGGATCTCATCGCCCGGCACCGGCGTGCAGCAGCGGGCGAGCTTGACGAGCACATCGTCGACGCCTTTGACGATGACGCCTTCGGACGAGGAATGGTGTCCCGAGGACTGGCCGGTGCGGTTGCGCGGCTCCGGCGGCAGCACGACCGAATCGTCGTCCTCCCCGACTTCCTTGGCCAGCAGGTCGACGACGTGCTGGGCCGAGGACACTCCGTTGCCGATCGCGGCATAGAGGGCGCTGACATCGGGCAGCCGCATCTCCGTGGCGACGACTTGGAGAGCCTCCTGGCTCATCAGTGAGGCCGCGGAGATCGAGTGGCGGCGCATTGCTCGGGCGAGCTGTTCGCGGCCGTTCTCGATCGCCTCTTCGCGGCGCTCCTTCGAGAACCACTGGCGGATCTTGCTGCGGGCACGCGGGCTCTTGACGAAGCCGAGCCAGTCGCGGCTTGGTCCGGCGTTCTCGTCCTTGGAGGTGAATACCTCGACGGAATCGCCGTTCTTCAGCTCCGTGTCCAAGGCGACCAGGCGACCGTTGACCCGGGCGCCCATGGTCTTGTGTCCGACCTCGGTATGCACGGCATAGGCGAAGTCGATGGGGGTGGCACCGGAGGGCAGGCTCATCACCTCGCCCTTGGGAGTGAAGACGTACACCTCCTTCGAGTTCACCTCATAGCGGAGGCTGTCGAGGAATTCGTCGGGATCGGAGACCTCACGCTGCCAGTCGAGCAGCTGACGCAGCCAGGCGGCGTCGTCGACTTCTCCGGCATCGGAGACCTTGACCGACCGTGCGGTGTTCGAGGTCACGGCCTTCGAGGACTTATTCAGGTCCTTGTACTTCCAGTGGGCGGCGACGCCGAATTCTGCGCGCCGGTCCATCTCGTGGGTCCGGATCTGGATCTCGACGGGTTTGCCGGCCGGCCCGATCACCGTGGTGTGCAGGCTCTGGTACATGTTGTACTTCGGCATGGCGATATAGTCCTTGAACCGTCCGGGAACCGGGTTCCAACGGGCGTGGACGATGCCGAGGGTGGCATAGCATTCGCGCACGGATTCGACGAGGACGCGGACGCCGACGAGATCGTAGATGTCGGCGAACTCGTGTCCGCGCACGACCATCTTCTGATAGATCGAGTAGTAGTGCTTGGGCCGCCCCGTGATGGAGGCGTCGATCCCGGATTCCTTGAGCTCGCCCTGGAGCTCTTCGGAGACCGTGGCCAGGTACTTCTCGCGCTCGGGAGCCCTGTCGGCGACGAGTCGGACCACTTCGTCGTAGACCTTGGGATGGAGGACCTGGAAGGACAGGTCTTCGAGTTCCCATTTGATTGTGTTCATGCCCAGCCGGTGTGCCAGCGGGGCGAAGATGTCGAGGGTCTCGCGGGCCTTCTTCGTGCTCGACGAGGCCGGGACGAATCGCCAGGTGCGTGCATTGTGCAGGCGGTCCGCGAGCTTGATGACGAGGACGCGGATGTCCTTGGCCATCGCCACGATCATCTTGCGCACGGTCTCGGACTGCGCGGCCTGCCCGTAGGTGAGTTTGTCGAGCTTCGTCACACCGTCGACCATGGCTGCGACCTCGGACCCGAATTCCGCGGTGAGCTCGTCGAGCGAATACGAGGTGTCTTCGACCGTGTCGTGCAGCAGTGCGGCGGCGAGCGTGACCGGCAGCATCCCGATCTCCGCGAGGATCGTCGCGACTGCGATGGGATGGGTGATATAGGCGTCACCGGACTTCCGGGTCTGCCCGCGGTGAGCCTCCTCGGCGACCTTGTAGGCCCGGACGACGAGGTCGATGTCCGCCTTCGGATGGTTCGACTGCAGGGCCCGGATCATCGGGCCGAGCACTCGCGGGTAGCCAGGGTTGTTCTGCGCCCTGGCCGCCCACCAGGCTAAGCGGGAGATGCCTCGCGGACGACGCGAATCAGCCGACGATGCCACACCATCTCCTCTCTCGCCGAATCAGACTTCGGCGTGAATCACCGGTGGGACGTCTGCGCCCCCGTTCTTCAAGCGTAGTTCACGCACGGCCTCCTCCTGTGCCTTGACCGCCGGTTCGTTCGCCCGGAGGACGGCGTAGAGGGGGCTCGCGACGAACAGCGTCGAAGCGGCTGCCACTATAGTACCGATGAACAGGGACAGCGAGATATCGACCAGCGTTCCGGCACCGAGCAGGAACACGCCGATGAAGAGGATCGAGGCGATCGGGAGCACGGACACCACCGATGTGTTGATCGAACGCACGGTCGTCTGATTCACACCGAGGTTGACGAGTTCGGAGAACTTGAGGTTCCGCCTCTCTTCGAACCTCGTGGTGTTCTCTCGGATCTTGTCGAAGACGACCACCGTGTCGTAGAGCGAGAAGCTGAGCACGGTGAGGAATCCGATGACGGCTTCCGGAGTGACTTCGAAGCCGGTGGTCGAGTAGATGCCCATGGTCACGATCATCACGGCGAAGAGTCCGACGATGGCCGCGACCGACATCTTCCAGGTGCGGAAGTACAGCGCCATGACGATCAGCGCGATCGCCACGAAGATGACGAGCGCACGGATCATCTTCGACGTCACGTCCTGTCCCCATTCGGGACCGACGAACGTCGAGGTGACGTCTTCGACCTTCACGTCGTATCCAGACACGAGGGCGTCGCGGACGTCCTGCATCTGCGGATCGGTGAGCTGGTTCGTCTCGATCTGGACGGCCGTGTCACTGGTCGGCGTCAGACGCGGCTCGGAACCGGAGACCACCTCGTTGATGATGCCTTCGCCCTTGGCCGCCGACGTGTCGGTGATGTGGTCGACCTGGAACTGCGAACCGCCCTTGAACGCGATTCCGAAGTTGAAGCCGAAGATGAGCGGGACGAGCAGAGACAGGAGGACGAGGACACCGGCGATGCTCAGCCACAGCTTCGCCTTGCCGACGAAGGGGATCGATGATTCGCCGCTGTGCAGCCGGTTGCCCCAGGCAAAGAACCGTTTCACTTGTCATCCTCCTTGCCGTCGGCTGCTGCCGAGTCCTCGGCAGCAGCTTCTTCCTCTGCACGTCGAGCCGCGGCCTTCCGCTCGGCGATGGTCATCCCGCCCACCGCGGTCTTCGCCGCTTTCGGTTTGGCCGTCTTCGGCTTGGCGGCCTTCGTCGTGTCGGACGAGGTCTCCTCCGATTCGGACGCGGCTGCTGCCGCGGCGGTTGTATCGGACCCGTCTTCGGCCGTCATCCCGGCCTTGCGCAGCCGCGCCTTCTCCCGCCGTTTGGCTTCGGGCGACTTGTCCTCGTCGTCGATGGACAGGTTGAGCGCCCCGCGGTATGCGGCGGGTTTGACCCCGAGCAGACGCGGATCCATGCCCGACATCGGGTGCCCCTCGCCGAAGAACTTCGTGCGTGCCAGGAACTGCAGCATCGGGTGGGTGAACAGGAAGACGATGAGCACGTCGATGATCACGGTCAGGCCCAGGGTGAACGCGAAGCCTCGCACCGAGCCGACGGCCAGGATGTAGAGGATGACCGCGGCGAGCATGTTCACGGCCTTGGAGGCGTAGATCGTGCGCTTGGCACGGTTCCAGCCGACCTCGACGGCGGAGAGCAGATTGCGCCCGCTGCGCAGTTCGTCTCGCACACGTTCGAAGTAGACGATGAACGAGTCCGCGGCCATTCCGATGCCGATGATGATACCGGCGACACCTGCCAGTGACAGTCGATAGCCGTATCTCCACGATGCCAGCAACAGCAGCAGGTAGGTGAGCACACCGGCGACGACGAGGCTCGAGACCGTGACGAGGCCGAGCACTCGGTACTGCAGCAGCGAGTAGACGACGACGAGCAGGAGTCCGACGAAACCGGTGAGCAGACCGATCTTGAGGTAGTTCGATCCCAGGGTGGGTGAGATCTGGTCCTCGCTCTGGACCTGGAAGCTCAGAGGCAGCGAACCGTTCTTGAGCTGATTGGCCAGAGTCTGTGCCGAGTCGAGGGTGAAATTGCCGGTGATCTGAGCGTTGCCGTCTGTGATCACCGCGTTCGAGGACGGAGCCGAGAGCACGAGGCCGTCGAGCTCGATCGCGAACTGGTTGTACGGCTGCTGCTTGCCGGTGATGTCCGAGGTGATCTGCTTGAAGATCTCACGCCCGGTCGAATCGAAGGAGAGGTTGACGGCAGGGGTGTTGGTCTGCACGCCGTTGGCTCCCGCGGCATAGCCTGCGTTCGCATCGGCAAGATGATCACCGGAGAGTTCGACGGGGCCGAGGATGTACTTCGCCTGTCCGTCTTCCGAGCACGAGACGACCGGTTCGTCCGAGGGCTGCTGTTGGCCGCCCGTCCGGTTCTTCTTGTTCGTGCAGTCGAGCTCCGAGTATTCCTTGATGATCTTTTCGGTCTGCCATTCGGAGGCGTCCTTCTCGGGATCGAAGAGAGGCCGCGGTGTCGAGTCGGTGACCTTCGAACCCTCGCTCGAGCCGCTGGTCTCGTCGGATTCCTCCGCGTCGCTGCTCTCCGATTCCGACGGCTTCGACGTCTCTGAGGCCTCGTCCGTCTCTGTGGCCGAGCCGCCGGCATCGACGACATCGCCGCCGCCGGACGGAGCCTGATCCTCACCGTCTCCGTCGCCCTGCGAATCGGCGCCGGTGAGGTCCTCGAGGCGTTTGCGCTCTTCGTCGCTCAGCCCGTCATCGGCGCCCGACTCCTCGCCGCTGCTCTCCTGCTCCTTCTGGATCTGCTCCTGTGAACGCGGGTCACCGACCAGCGCCACACGACGGAACACCAGCTGAGCCGACGAACGCACGAGGTTGCGTGTCTCCTCGTCGGGGTTGCCCGGGAGGTTGACGACGATGTTGCGGTCACCCTGCGTCGAGATCTCGGCTTCGGAGACACCGGTCGAGTCGACGCGCTGACGGATGATCGCCACGGCCTGGTCGAGCTGCTCCTTGCTGATGTCCGTGCCCTCGGACACCTGTGGTTCCAGGATGATCGAGGTTCCGCCCTCGAGGTCGAGCGCGAGCTTCGGAGTCGTCGTGGCATTCGACCAGATGACCCCGCCGGCGATGATTGCGGCCAGGGCCACAGTGATGATGGCCAGCCACAGGAAGCGCAAACCAGGGCGTGGTTTTTCTTCGATATCGGACACGTTTCAGCTTTCAGTCGGGAGCAGAGGGCGAGAACGGATCAGTTCTTCTTGTCGGTATCCGAGTCCGTCGAATCCGTGGAAGCGTCATCCGCAGCGGCGGAATCGGCATCGGTCTCTGCGGCCTCAGCGTCGACGTCCTCGGTCTCCGCAGCAGATTCCTCAGTGCTGATGTCCTCAGCAGCCTCGTCATCCGCCGTGTCCTTCTCGGCGCGCTTGCGTTCGTTCATGGCGTCGAGCTCAGCATCGGTGATGGCCGGCTTCTCGTCATCGGCGGCGGCATCGACATCGGCATCAGCGGCGGGGGTGTCGGCGGCGGGCGCGTCGACCGGCGCTGCGGCCTGGTTGTTCTCGATCTGGCCGATCGCCTGGCGGTGCACGCGCAGGACCGTACCTGGTCCCGATTCGATGGTCACCTGGTTGTTCTCTTCGTCGATGGAGAGCAC
>OMJG01000151.1_pt1 | contig 51286 bp, 44 predicted proteins | sample 1646431 | NCBI WGS metagenome assembly OMJG01 (sample SAMN03771674, study PRJEB25209) | food metagenome | isolation source: Cotija cheese | place: Mexico:Jalisco,Michoacan | collected 2011-12-12 | reverse complement strand
AAAACGTTGGTATCTACAAAGGGCCCTACAAGCCATTTCCGGGAGGCCGAAAAAGCCACGGCTTCGCATCACTCGGCGCGTTTACCTACAGCTTCTCGCCACTCCCCGAGGGTTTTACCGCGGGACGGTACTGCTCCATCTCCAGTGGCCTGCGTTTCCTTGACTCCTCGCACCCACTCGACACACTCACCACCTCAGCGGCCATGTTCAGGCCGAACAACCACCTGTTCGATCGGGCACAAACTGCAGAGCTGAAGCAGTTCGCGGACTACTTCGAAGTTGCCCCAGATGACTACCCCACTATCGGACACGATGTATGGATCGGCGCAAACGTGACGTTGTCTGCACAGGTCAAGGTAGGTACGGGGGCAGTAATCGCCTCGGGCGCATTGGTCACCAAAGATGTCCCGCCATACGCGATCGTGGGTGGCAACCCCGCCAACGTTATCCGGTACCGGTTCCCTGACGAACTGATCGTCCGTCTCTTGAATTCGGAGTGGTGGAACTATGACCCGCAAGAATTGTTCAGCGAGGATCCCCATGAGATCACGGAAATCCTGAACCGCATCGAGTCGGGCGAGGTTGAACTCTATCAACCGCAGCAGATCATCCTTGGCTCAGAACCGTCAGGTCAGACGAATCAGAATGATAAGCCTGACTCGGGAGGTCGCCTGAAATCGCGCTCACGTCTCCGCGGGCATGGATTTCGTCGTCGTCTGTAAGAACCACCTCACCCAACCCGAGAATTGACGCAAACCCGGTATTAAAACGGCCCCAATAAACCCAAACAATTCGTTGAAATCGCGCCGGAAAACCCTTGTACTCAAACGCGCGTTCGGGTAGAATGAGGTATGGCAACACGAACGGATTGGGCAACAGTCTCCGAGGAGATCGGGGAACTATCAGGTCAAGTCGCGCAGTTGCACGCTCAGATAATTTCTCTAGCTTCTCGGGTGATCGAAGATGACACCTGGAAGGGTGGGGGAATCCGTTCGGTCGAACATTTCCTAACGCTAAAAACAGGTCTTGACCGGCACACTGTAGGCAAGATGGTGAAGGTCGCTCGCCGCACAGGCGAACTTCCCGAGCTCATGGCATCCCTGAGCGAGGGTCGGGTGACGTTGGATCAAGCCGCTATTGTGGCCGCACATGCCCCGGCCTCGTATTCAGCGGACGCCACCGAGATCGCGCAGTATGCAACCTGTACACAACTCCGCCGCGCGCTATCCACATACTTCCGTAGCGATCACAGCACTCCTGACACGGGCCGGGATACGTCTTCGCTGACGATGGGTGTGGTTGAAGACCAGTTTCGGTTATCGTTCACCACCACTGATCTAGTAGCCGGAAGCCAGGTACAACAGGCGATCCGGGAAGCCAAAGATGCCCTCTTCACCGCGGGAAACACGGAGGCCAGCCTTGCCGATGGCCTAGTAGACGTCGCGGCCCGCTCTCTTGAAACCGTCACCGAACCCTCCAGGCGCAACCGCTATCAGGTCCTCATACACTTGGATACTGATGGGAAGTCGTGGCTTCACAAGGCCGGGGCGCTCCCACACCACCTGACTGAGCGTTACACCTGTGAAGGACAGTTGATCCCTGTATGGGAGACTGAGGGAAAGCCTGTTGCGGTGGGACGAACTCAGCGGATCGTCCCCGGCCGGACGCGGCGGCTTGTTGAAGATCGTGACAAGGGCTGCCGATTCCCCGATTGTGCTTCTACGGGATATCTTGAGGTCCATCACCAGACCCACTGGCGTGATGGTGGCTCAACCGATCCGTCAAACCTGCTCTGCTTGTGTAGTTTCCACCATGATGAGCACCATAGGGGCTCCTTCACGATCAGCGGAGACCCCGAACGTCCAGACGGACTCACTTTCCGGAGTCACCACGGCGAAAAGATCACTCCCCGCCCGCCTGATCCACCACCGGAACCCGACCTGCCACCACATCTGTGGGAAGACAATCTGGGCGAACACTTAGATATGAGATGGGTGCACTTCAACCCCAATCATCAAAGGGTCCCTATCTAGAACTGCGTAGCAGCGGAGAACTGTGTAATGATGCTGCCTCGCGGCCACTCTTTAGCCAGCAAGGATAGCCGGCAGGCGCGGCATCCGCTCGGCAGCCTCAGCCACACGCTCATCCGTTGCGGTTAGAGAGATCCGGACGCGCCCGCTCCCGGCCGTCCCATAGAAGTCCCCGGGCGCCACGATGATGCCCAGCTCCGCAAAAGCACGAACCAGCCCCCAGCCGTCCACGCGCCCGCTCGGATCGCCTACCCAGAGGTACAGGCCAGCCACGGTATCGGCATCGGAATCCAGCCCGGCGGAAGCCACGGCCTCCTGCAGGATCACGCGCCGCTTCCGGTAGATCTCTTTCTGGGCGGCCACATGCGCCTCGTTGCCCAGGGCAACCGCCATCGCATGCTGCACGGGCGCTGGCATGAGGAAACCGCCGTGCTTGCGCACCTCGCTGAGGGCCGCAATACGCTCGGGATCGCCCGCGATAAACGCTGCGCGATACCCAGCAAGGTTCGATTGTTTGGACAGCGAGTACAAAGAGAACAGTCCGCTGTAGTCCCCGCCGCACACGCGCTGATCGAGGATTGAAGGTGCTTCCGCCACGTCCCAGGCAAGTTCGCCGTAGCATTCGTCGCTGGCCACTATCACGTTGTTGGCACGCGCCCACTGGGCAATCCGGCGCAGTTGCTCCACGGAGAGCACGTGCCCGTTGGGATTGCCCGGGGAGTTCAGCCAGAGCATCGTGATGCCCGTGGGCCATGCCTCCGGATCGGCACCTGTATCGATCGGCAGCGGAACCGCACCTGCCAGCCGCGCTCCCACGTCATAGGTTGGATAGGCAACCTCGGGGAAGGCTACGACGTCGTCGGCTCCCAAACCCAAAAATGCCGGCAAAAGCGCAACCATTTCCTTCGAACCCAGAGTGGGAAGCACTCCCGGAGTTCCGGAGACCCCACGCCGCCGTGCTAGCCAACCCTCGATGGCCGAACGAAGCTCCGGCGTACCGATCGTGGGAGGGTAACCGGGCGCGTCGCTCGCCTCGCACAGGGCCTTCTGGATTGCCGCAGGAACAGGATCCACCGGGGTGCCGATCGTGAGGTCTACGGCGCCACCCGGATACTCGGCAGCGCGCTCACGCACCCGAACAAGGGAATCCCACGGGAAATCGGGAAGCTCAGTGGAAAAAAGCGGCACCGCCCAAGCCCTCCCCTACTTACTCGTCCGCGTTCTGCGGAGGCAGGGCGGCCACGAACGGATGATCCCCGCTTATGGGACCAACTGCCGCGGCACCGCCGGGCGAACCGAGCTCCTTGAAGAAGTCCACGTTCACATCGTAGTAATTGGCCCACTCTTCGGGGACGTCATCTTCGTAGTAGATGGCCTCAACTGGGCACACAGGCTCGCAAGCCCCGCAATCCACGCACTCATCGGGATGGATGTAGAGACTTCGCTCGCCCTCATAGATGCAATCAACCGGGCACTCATCCACACACGCGCGGTCTTTTACGTCCACGCACGGCTGAGCGATGATGTAGGTCATTGATTCCTCTCCAATGCAGTCTAGTTACACGTCACGGCATCAACCGGGCTGTACGTCCAGCTGTATGAGCCGCTCAGATCGTCATTCGTGGTGCCATCGTGGGACACCGTTCTGCTCACGTCCACTGTAAACCCGGCGCCACCCGCACCCGAAGGTACGCAGTCCGCTGCCGGGTTGTTTTTCGTTGTGGGCTGACGGTAGTTATACGGATCCGAAGTGGAAGCCTTCACGTCCCAGTACTTCGTGGACCAGAGCTGGCTGTGCACGTAGCCATCAGCCACCCAGGTATCGATCACCACGCCGTACGGTGAGGTGTTCTTCCACTTCATATCGATCGTGCCTTCCCACAAGGTGGCCTCCCGGCCCATCGGGTAACGATCGAAGTACTTGGAGTGGGGCTTGTGCTCCACGTCCTCCATACCACCCAAGTAGCCGATATTAAACGTGTTCGTGGACAGCTGGGATAGTCCGCCACCCATCGCCGTCGAATTAAACCCGTTTGCCACCACACCGGAGGATACGAAGCCATTCTCCGCCGTAATCGGGCCGAGCGCCTCCTCTAGCGAGAACGTCTCATCCGGCTTGACCAGCGTGTTCGTAATCCTCTTCGTGCCCACTAGCAAGTTCTTGGTGCGCACCGAATCGTCCGTGAGCGGCGTCTTGATCTCCGAGATTACTTCCTTGATGCCCAGCTCCTCGGCGTCCTCCGTGGTGAAGTCCGCGGGTACTTCCGTTGGCTCTAAAGCGATAGTCCGGTCCGTATCGTCCTTATTTAGGCCGACGACGGCCTCCGCCAACTCATCCGCGCCAATCCCTAGGCCATCCTCTGATTCAGTAATCTTGGGCGTGGAGTGATCCACGATCTTAATCGTGGCATCCTTGCCCGGGGTGAGCGTATCTGGGAGGGCCTCCGTGACGGTGTCCGCCAGCTCCTCACCATCAATGTTCAGCGCTAGCTTGCCATCCGATTCTTCGAACGAGGCCGCTTCGGCCAACTGCTCAGGCGTCAGATCCGTTGTTTGGTCCTTCACCGAAACCGTGATGTTCGAGGCAACTAGCGGCTCTGCCACATCCGAGAGGACCTCGTTAGCGGCGTCCGTGGTGATATCCGGTTCGGCTTCCTCCGCCGCTAGGGTGATCGGGGAAGGCTGCGTCAGGAGTTCTTCGGACAGGACGGTGCTGGTGGCGTCCCTATCCAGCGCGAGGCCCACCTTGGCCTCTGTGAGTGCAGGCTCGGTGCCATCAAAGGCAATGGAAGCGTTCTCCGGCTCACGATCCGTCTGCTCGGCGATCGAATCCACTGTTGTCGCGAGCTGGTCCTCATCAAAAGTGTAAACGGGATCCACGTTCGATCCGCCAGCGATATGCGCCCACATACGCGCCGGGCTGAGCGAGAATCCCACCACCGAATCCACCGTGGCGTTTTCATCCACTGCGAGCGAGTAGTCCGATGGGCTGATTGTGATCGGATCCAGATCATCTGCGCCCTCAACCGCAAGTTCCACCGGCTGGCTCAACTGATCTACCACGTCCGCCTTGAGCTTGGCGGCTGCAGCGTCGCGGTCCAGACCGCCCATCTTGATCCCGGCAACCTCGGTGCCCTTGGGCACGCGGTCGGCGTAGTAGAACGCTCCGCCAACATAGGCCGCCGCAACCACTACCACGGCCGCAGCCGTGATCCACGGCCAGCGCCTGCGCTTCTTCTTCGTGGGATCACTGCCTTCGTCGCTCGGCGGAAGGTCGAAGCTGCCATCGGCCGCCGCCGATGATGGCTCTACCGGTGGCACGACGGGCGGGATCGCCGCCGGTTCCTCGGGCGTTGGGCTGGCCTCAGGGGTATCCGTATGTTCGGTGGGAGGCGTTTCGTCGTCGTCGCGCCCAAACACGGCCTCGCCGAGGGTCCGGTCCTCGTTCTCCCTCGAATCATCTTCGTTCACGGGTCTGCCTTCCATCGGTACTATCCCCCATAATTGTAGCTTTAGCAGGCAGTGTGCGGCGGCGCGAGTTGGTCACATGGAGCGGGAGCTGCGTGGGGTACGGACCATGAAGGCCGGCACTAGGGCGGACAGCGGGGCCAGAATCAGCCATGCGTCCGATGCCCAGGTGTAAACGGAGAGCACCGTGTCCGTGGCCGGCGGAGCAATCAGGAGCCAGAAAGTCGCCACCGTGACCCCAATCGCGTAGCCGATCCACGCCGTGCGCTTATCCCACCCCAAGAGAAACCAGGCGCCCGCCGCCACCAACACGATCGCAACCAACAGGCCGAGCACCGGCATATCGAGAGGACCCGGATACGTGACCGCACCCAGCGCTCCCACCAGCAAGCCGCCGATCAGGCCGAGGAACCCTTGAAGCAAACGCATGGGGTCTACTCTACTTCTTCGCCTTCGCGCGGTTTGCCTTGTAGCGGTCCTGAGCGTTCAGGATGAGCTTGCGGATGCGGACGGATTCCGGGGTAACCTCAATGCATTCGTCTTCCGAGGCGAACTCCATCGATTCCTCGAGGGTGAGGCGGCGTGGCGCCTTGAGCTGCTCGAACACGTCAGCCGTAGCCGATCGCATATTCGTCATTTCCTTGGCGCGGACCACGTTGACGTCCATATCCTCATCGCGGGGATTCTCGCCAACAACCTGGCCCTCGTAGACCTCTGCGCCGGGCTCCACGAAGAACGTTCCGCGATCCTCCAAGCGCTGCAGGGCGAACGCTGTTACCTGACCGGAGCGATCCGAAACCAGCGATCCAGTGGCCCGCGAGGAGATCTCTCCCTGCCAGGGGGCGTAGCCTTCGCCGATCGAGGCGGCGATGCCCGTTCCGCGCGTTTGGGTGAGGAAGGTGGAGCGGAATCCGATCATTCCGCGGGCCGGCACCACAAACTCCATGCGGACCCAGCCCGAACCGTGATTGGCCATCGTTTCCATACGGCCCTTGCGGGAAGCCATGAGCTGCGTGACCGCGCCCAAAAACTCCTCGGGGACGTCAATCGTGGTGCGCTGCATCGGCTCCTCGCGCTTGCCGTTGACCTCGCGCGTGACAACCTGTGGTTTGCCCACCGTCAGTTCAAATCCCTCGCGGCGCATCTGCTCCACGAGGATGGCCAGCGCCAGTTCACCGCGGTCCTGAACCTCCCACTGATCGGGGCGGTCCGTGGGCAGCACGCGGATTGAGACGTTTCCTACCAACTCCTGATCAAGGCGATCCTTGACCTGACGGGCCGTGAGCTTATGCCCCTTCTCCTTACCTGCCAGCGGTGAGGTGTTGATGCCGATCGTCATGGAGATCGCGGGGTCATCCACGTGGATCGCGGGGCGGGGGCGCGAATCCTCCGGGTCCACCAGCGAATCGCCGATGGTGATGTCATCGATGCCCGCAACGGCCACGATGTCTCCGGCGTGGGCCGAGGCCGTAGAGGTCCGCTCTAGGCCCTTGGTTTCGAGCAGCTCCGAAACGTGCACCTTTGTGACCGTGCCATCGTTGCGGTGCCAGCCCACCCAGGCGCCCTTCTTCAGCTCGCCCGAGTAAACGCGGGTCAGTGCGAGGCGTCCGAGGAACGGGGACGCGTCAAGGTTAGTCACCTGAGCCACCAGCGGGGCGTCCTCATCGTACGTTGGCGCCGGGATGTAGTGGAGGATCGCCTCAAACAGCGGCTCTAGATCGTGGTTGGCGGGTACTTCACCGTCTTCGGGGCGGATCGTGTCCGCGTAGCCGGCCTTCGCCGCGCAGTAAATCACGGGAATCTCGAGGAGTTTGTCCAGAACAGCATCGTCTGGGTCCTCTAGGTCCGAGAAGAGGGAAAGCAGGAGATCCTGAGCTTCGTTCACTACCTCGTCAATCCGGGCGTCCGGGCGGTCCACCTTGTTGACCACGGTGATCACCGGGAGCGAGGCTTCCAGCGCCTTGCGCAGCACGAAGCGGGTCTGCGGCAGCGGACCCTCGGAGGCATCCACCAGCAGCACCACGCCGTCTACCATCGAGAGGCCGCGTTCTACCTCGCCGCCAAAGTCCGCGTGGCCCGGGGTGTCAATCACATTGATCGTCACGCCCTCAGGCGCGCCAAACTTCTCCGCGGAGGGCCCGGCATAGCGAATCGACGTATTCTTCGCCAGAATCGTAATACCCTTTTCGCGCTCCAGATCGCCCGAATCCATCACGCGCTCGCCCGTCTTCTCCACGGTTGCGCGGGCGTCGAATGCGCCGGCCTGCCACATCATCGCATCAACAAGAGTTGTCTTGCCGTGATCAACGTGTGCCACAATCGCAACGTTTCGAAGGTCTTTACGGGTGCTCCGGGTGCTCATCTAATTCCTTGAATCATGCACCCCGGCTCTCGCGGAGCGCGTCTTTGCACGGCGCTTATGCGCCAACGGTTTACTCTACGCCCGCAGATGGGCAGTGGCATAGGCGAATGTGAGCTGGTGGGGACGGTTTTTCGTCACATCCGGGTGGTTTAGCCCATTGAGCCCTCGGTGCCGATCAGTTCACGAGCTCAAGATCCGTATGGGAGAAATCTTCACCAACAAACAAGAGCGGCTCGTTCAGAGCTTTTGCAGCAGCGTAGGTGAGGCAATCGCCAAAGTTGAGCTTGGCTGGAGATCCAGATCCGCGGCCGAATTGTGCAAAGGCATGCCGCGCCCATTGCAGTTGCTCAAGATCCACCGGAAGCACCTGAACTCCTAGCTTCTTGATAAAGAGATCAACTAGTTCCGGGTCCGTCCTTCCTATCACCATTGTCAGTTCTAACACCGAACATGCGGACATCCGAAGCACACCAGCAGCCTCAATGTGTCTTTGTAAATCATCCGCTGTAGGTTCGTTACGGAGGATGGCCACGGCGGCAGACGTATCAATGATCACTTGGGGAGCCCCACCTCATCATAAAGGCTAGCTTCATCTATCCATTCGCCCATAGTCTTGCTAGCCCTCTCCTGCAACTCTCCTATTGCATCTGCCAGCCGCGCGCCTTCGCGCCGTTCCCGCCCGAGCGTTTCCTCTAGGGCCTGCCGAACAGCCGCCGTTGCACTGGAACCTCGAATCGCGGCCAGTTCACGCGCCAGCTCATGGACTCGGGGATCTTTGATATTCATCGTGGTCATGCAGTAATTCTACCTTACGGTAGAACCGTTTTGCTATGCCGAGATATCGATGGTTGTCAGAGATTTGTCGCCATCTCCGCCGTGGCGGGTCTCTGGTGTTGTGACAGTGACCTTTCAGTTCTCGCAGTGCGTCTTTGGGCGTGACAGTACCGGCTATGACCTCTCGCACGGGTCACCCTCACACTCGACGGGTCACCGTCACGATCAACGGGGCACCCTCACCCAAAAGAGAAGCCGATGCCCACGAAGAGCAGGGCAACGCCCAACACCAAGCTGGCCGCGGACACAACGTCTACCGATTTCGTACGCTGCCGAGGAAAGGCACCGTCGGCCGGGTCATCAAAGTTGGGTTCGGTAGCCGCACGCGTTCCGGGGGCCGGCTGATGCTTCTTGGACCGCTTGTCCTTCAGGTAATCGTGGGTGTACACGCTCTCGACTAGGCCAATCGCCTGATTCATGTCCGCCCAGTGCTTCACCGTTCCTTCGGTGTGCAGGGGCAAGCTGGCGGATTTGGGGGTAGACCTTCCAAGGCGATGCTTCTCCCCCAGCTCTTCGCGGCCTTTCGAGATTCCGCCGCTGCCCGGGTAGGATGCCACAACATCCTTGGTATCGGTGCTCACGAGGTACATCCCGAACTTAGTCTCCAGCTCGCGATAATGATTCCAAGGAACCGCCACCCGAAACATCCAATTCCGGGTCTCAATGCCTGCCGGGCTCACCACCACCCGTGGAAGGATAAAGACTGAACTGGCAATGCCCACCAGCCCGAGCGCCGCAAGCCCTGGCGGCAGATAGCTCGCCTCCACCGGATCGAATGCCGTGACCACAACCAGCACCGCCCCAAAGATGATGAGCAAGATACCCTTGAGCACCTGAGAGCGGTTGCGGAGTACGTAGGTTGGGCCCTGATTCATGACTCATATTCTTTCATACCGCGTGCATGCCTATTCCGTCGTCGTCGTTAAAAAGGAACTGGCCCGCCGCACACACGACGGGCCAGCCCCAAACTACAAACCTAGAACTTCAACTCGGAAACCTCGTAGCCGTAGGAGCGGAGCAGCTCGTGGCGGGCATCGCGGCGGCGGCGCTGCTCATTCGGTTCGGGAACCGGAGCGGCAGCGATCAGGCGCTGGGTGTACTCCTCCTTGGAGTTGTGGAGTACGTCTTCACGCAGGCCAGATTCAACAACCTTGCCATGCTGGAGAACCACCACGCGGTTAGCCAACATGTCCACAACCGCCAGATCGTGCGAGATGAAGAGGCAGGCAAAGCCCATATCCTCCTGCAGCTCGGACAGCATGGCGAGCACCTGAGCCTGAACCGAAACGTCAAGGGCCGAAGTAGGCTCGTCCGCGATAAGCAGGTGGGGGCGAAGTGCCAAGGCGCGGGCAATACACACGCGCTGGCGCTGGCCACCGGAGAGCTCATGCGGGTAGCGGTTGAAGGTGGAGCGCGGGAGGGAAACGGCGTCTAGCAGCTCGTGCACACGAGCCGTCTGAGACTTCTTGTTGCCTTCCTTGTGCACCACGAGGGGCTCGGAGATGCAGTCACCGATGGGGAAACGCGGGTTGAGCGAGGCCGCGGGATCCTGGAACACCACGCCCACGTTCTTGCGCCACGCCCGCGCCTCCTTCAGCTTCATTCCCACCATGTTCTGGCCGAACATCGTGACCTCACCGGAGGCTGCGGGTAGCAGCCCGAGGATGCACTTGCCGATCGTGGACTTTCCGGAGCCGGATTCGCCGACAAGCCCAACGAACTCACGCTCGGCGATGTCCAGCGAAACGCCGTCTACCGCACGGAACGGAGCCTTACCGTTGCGCTGGTACTCGATCACCAGATCCTTGGCCTCAAGCACCTTCTTGGACAGATCGATGGGGGCCTGCTCGGCCACGTCGATGCCCTTCTGATCCCGGCCGCGCCCGAGGTGGGGCACCGCGTTCAGCAGGCGCTTCGTGTACGGGTGAGTCGGGTGATTGAGTACCTGATCCACGGATCCAGATTCCACGATGTTGCCCTTGAACATCACGTGCACCTGATCGGCCATATCCGCCACAACGCCCATCGAGTGGGTGATGAGGAGAATGCCGGTGTTCAGCTTGTCCTTGAGGGAGCGCAGAAGGTCCAGAATGTCGGCCTGCACGGTCACGTCAAGCGCCGTGGTGGGCTCATCGGCGATGATCACCTTGGGGTTACACGAGATCGCGATGGCGATCACCACACGCTGGCGTTGGCCGCCGGAGAGCTCGTGGGGGTAGTGGCTCATGCGCTCTTCGGCGTTGTCCAGCCCCACCATCTTGAGGAGCTCGATGGCGCGCGCCTCCGCGTCCTTGCCGTATGCAAGGTCGTGGATTTCCAGCGCCTCGGTCATCTGACGGCCGATCGTCAGCACAGGGTTCAGAGCCGTCATGGGCTCCTGGAACACCATGGACACTTCCTTGCCGCGCAGCTCCCGCATCCCACGCGAACCAAGCGTGCGGATCACATGATCGGACACCTTGATCGCGCCGTCAATGGAGGCATTGCCCGGCAAAAGCCCCAGTGCCGTCATGGAGGTAACAGACTTTCCGGAGCCAGACTCACCCACCAGCGCTACAACTTCGCCCGGGTGAACATCGATCGAAACCCCGCGGACCGCGTGGACGCGGCCGAATTCGGTTTTGAACTGAACGTCTAGATCTTCGAAGGAAAGTACTGGTTTCCCAGAGTCTTCGTGGATAACAACACCGTCCTCTGCCTCCACGGATTCTCCCTCATGATCGGGAGATGTGGGCTCGTTCTTGTTGAAGAAGCTAGCCATTACTTCACCTTGCCCTTCTGACGAGGATCAAACGCGTCTCGTAGGCCGTCTCCAATGAAGTTCACGGTCAGAGCGATCGCGAGGATCATGAAGGCCGGCACGAAGAACAGCCACGGGCGCGTGGAGAACGTTGTCTGGTAGTCGGAAATGAGAAGGCCCAAGGAGGTATCCGGTGGGCGCACGCCAAATCCGAGGTAAGACAGGGAAGTCTCCAGTAGGATCGCTGCCGCAATGGACAGAGTCGCGTTCACGATGATGGTGCCAAGGCAGTTCGGGAGGATGTGGCGAACGATGATCCGCCAAGAGCTGGCGCCCAGTGCATCGGCCGCCGCCACGAACTCGCGTTCGCGCAGGGACATCACTTCGCCGCGAACCATTCGGGCCAGGCCCGTCCATGAGAGTAGGCCGAGCATGAGGGCCAAGAAGAGCGGGCCCATCGAACCAGTCATTTGGCCGATGATGGCCGCGAGGATGAGGAGCGGGATCACGATGAACATGTCCGTGATGCGCATGAGCAGGGATTCAACCCAACCGCGGAAGTATCCGGCGAGTGCTCCAACAAGAGTGCCGATCAACGTGGACACAATGCCCACAACCAGAGCGATCATGATGGAGATCTGCGTGCCGCGCATGGCCAACGCGAAGTAGTCCTTACCCACGTTATCTTGGCCGAAGGGATGGTTGCCCCACGAGAACAAACCGATGGTTGGACGGCCGCCGTTTTCTACAGGCATTGGCGTCTTGTACCCGTGCGGCCACCAGCCGGGGAACGGGCCAAAGCCGATGGATGTGAAGGCTACGATCACCACAATGAGGAATACGACCATTGAGACCATGGCACCACGGTGATGCAGGAAGCGGTTCAGAACGATGCGTCCCTGAGAAAGCGACTTATCCGTTGTTGCGTCTAGAACTTCGTCATCAAGCTCAACGGCGGAAAACGATCCGCCACCAACTGGCCTGTTATCAGGTGTTTTAGTCATACCGGCCTCACCTCCTAATCCGTGGATCGATATACGCGTATGTAATATCGGCCAACATGTTCATGAGGATGGCCGCACCTCCAGTTACTAGGAAGAAGGCCATCACTGGTGCCGGGTCAACTTGGTCCAAGGCAACCTTGAACATGTTGCCCATTCCCTTCCAGCCGAACACCGTCTCAGTGATAACCGCACCACCAATGAGGCCGGCGAAATCGAAAGCGATGATCGTGGTAATCGGGATCATCGCGTTTCGGAAGGCGTGACGGGTAATCACAGTGTGCTCGGGCAGCCCCTTCGCACGGGCCGTACGCATGTAATCCTGATTGAGAACTTCTAGCATGGCCGAACGCGTGTATCGCGTGTAGGAGGCGATGGACATGAGAGTCAGCGAAATCGTGGGTAGCAAGAGATGCGTTGCCACGTCAGTGAACTGGAGCCAGAACACATCGCCACCGCGGAAGTTAGGCGTCTCAGAGCCGATCGTTGAGATCGGGCGGCCCGAGGAAAGTGACGTGTAATCGGACCAGTAACGCATCATGAAGTCCATGAGACATGCCATCCACACTGAGCACACGGTCCAGACATTCGCCCAGATGACGCTGCGGCGGGCGTATCCGCCCGTGAAGTATCCGAGTGCCACAGCGATCGCAACGAACCCGACCAGCAGGATAAAGAGGAAGCCCCACGTGGGCTCCCAGAGCTGGCCCTCAAAGATCTGAAGCAGAAGCACTGCGATCACGGCGGAACCTAGCGTGTTGTACAAGGTTCGCTTATTAGACGTTCCAGTGAACAGGGACGTGAAGAGAATAGCTGCTACTACTCCAACACCCAGCGGTAGCCAAATGCCGATCGTCGGATCGTTCATGAACCCGGTTGCCGACATGAATTGGAGGACCGCAACAAGAACAGCGAACGTGACACCGAAGGAGATAAGCCTGCGCTTCTTGTTCCCGGCGAGCATTGCCTGAATAAAGAGGGCGAATAAGGCTGCGATGATCAAAGAGGTGACCAGCGATATCGTTGGGTCTCGAAGCCAGTTATTGAATCTGATGGCGCCGTATTCCTTCAGCAGCACCGCAAACACGAATGCCGGCAGTGAATAGAACACAAAGGCAGCGAATGTCACGGTGTAATCGAAACCGGAGTACTGGCGGATCGCTGTCATCATTCCGAAGAAGATGCCCAGCACGATGGCAAGAACCGTGGCAAGAACGACCAGGCGCATTGTCGAACTGACTGCCAAGCCCAACATGTGGTTGACGCTCTGTCCGCTGCGGTTAATGCCAAGATCGCACTGGCCCTTGAAACAGCCACCTACACCGGTGAGCCAATCCCAGTAGCGGGTATACCAAGGCTGATCCAGACCCATCCACTGGGTGCGTTGCGCGATGAGATTATCGCGATTGGGATCAGTGCTCTCACGAAGATCCTTCAGGGGATCACCCGAATTGATCGTGAGGATGTACATGATCGCCGAGGAAATCAGCATGATCACTGCCGAGATTCCCAAACGTTTTGCTATAAATTTGAACACTAGGAGAACTTCTTTCAGACGGGGCGCAAGTGGCCCTTGACCGTCCGCGATAAGGCGTTGGTCTGTTCTCTTGACGAGAAGATACCTCAGCCTATAACTCTCACACCGCTGTGGTCATATCAAGTGCCACAGATTACAGAAACTTGCAGCCACGGTGTTCGGTGATGCCGGACTTATATCTCAGAAGGGCGAGGCAGAATTTCTTCTGCCTCGCCCTTGAGCCGTTAAACGGTTATGGTCAATGGTTGCGTGCTAGGCCAAGTGGCCTATCACCAGGTCCACTGCTCGGCGTTCCAAGAAATGCCCGTCTGAACCACTGTGCGCTCGACGTTCTGCAGACCGTCGGTGTACGCAGCAATACCCGGGTGAGCGAAGAGCGGGATACCGTACAGATCGTCCCACAGTTCCTTCTCAATGATCTTCTTGGAGCCCAGCCACACCTCGGGATCGAGGGACTGGTTCACCTTCTGCCACTCTTCGTCAACAGTATCGTTGGCGTAGGAGAGCATGTTCTGGTTTCCATTGGAAGCGTAGATGTTCTGGCCGGAAACGATCTGGCCAGAGCCGGACCATGCGAACAGAGCAACATCGAAATCGCCGTTGTCCCAGTTGCCGCCTTCAGCCATGAACTCGGCAGAACCGATGTCCTCAACATCGATGCCCGCATCTGCACAGGAAGCCTGAATGAGGGAGACCTGATCAGTACGGCGCTGGTTAGGGCCGGAGTATCCAATGCGGATAGTCGGATTATCGATACCGGACTCTTCCACCTTCTCCTTGGCCTTATCGATATCAACTTCGTCGTAACGGCCATCGTAGGAGGCCTCAACAACATCGGCGTAATCTTCGTCAGTCGGGAAGTACTCGCGAGCGTTCATAACTTCGGCATCGGGGTTCAGTGGCTTGATCAGCTTATCCACGATGTCCTGACGCGGCACGCAGTAGGCAAATGCCTCGCGCAGTGCCAGACCGCCTTCATCCTCAGCGAAGATGGAGCTTCCACCCTGGTTCATATCAAGGTGCTCCCAAATAAGGGTGGAGCCTTCCTGAACCTGAACGCCGTCCATGGCCTCGAGCTGATCGAGGGTGTCCTGCGTGGCCTGAGGCTCGATAACGTTAACGTCCTCATTGTTCAGAGCCTGAAGCATGGCCTCTGGGGAGATCTGCTTGACAACAAGCTCGCTGGTTCCGGCCGGCTCGCCCCACCAGTCAGGGTTGGGCTCGAGGGTAACGTACTCGCCAGCCTTCCAGCCGCCTTCCTTCAAGGCGTAGGCGCCCCACGATGGAGCCTCTTCCGCCGGAGGAACTTCGCCTGCTTCGCCATTCCAGCCATTCCAAGCCTCGGCAGCCTCTTGGGCTACGTCGAAGTCCTCATCCTTGAACGCCTGGAAGAGCTCTTCCTTGCTCATATCAAGCTTATCGGCAATAACGTGAGAAGGTAGCACGCCAGCAACAACCAGCTCCCAATCGGGGTTCGGAGCGTTGTACTCAATGGTGAATTCCTTATCGCCAGCCTCGCACTGCGGGCCTGCTGGAACTGCGTTGGCGTAGGTCTCAGGGCCAGACACGTGATCGAATAGGGCGGAAGAATCGCTGCCCGACTCCTCCAGACCATCACGGATCCACTCTGGGTTCTGGGCAACCCAGTCCATGTAGAAGTCTTCACAGGTGATGGGGGTGCCACCCTGGTAAACGGCGTCCTCGTTAATCGTGTACTTGATGGTGAGCGGATCTTCAGAGATCTCCTCATAATCACCAAGATCGGTGCCGTGCTGCCACACGCCTTCGGTGTCAAACCAGCCGAAGCCCGGCATCATTCGATCGGTGATGGCGCTGTTGGCGGTGGAATAGGTCGATGCCATCATCGTGTTGTAACCGTCGAACTCATCCTGAGCCACGGTAAAGCTGATGGGGCGGTCCGAGGTTTCAGTAACCTCGGTCTTCCCGCTGCTATCGTCGCTTGAGCTACAAGCGCTGAGCACCAGCGTTGCTGCTGCTCCGACTGCCACTAAAGAATAAACCTTCTTCATGGAGTCCCCTCCCTTTTTAGTCATGCTCTGTTTATGGTCCAACGAAGAAATGCGTGACAGCCGATGAGGTGTGGCCATCGCTCCATTGGATCGGGGCCGAACATATTCACCCTGAATGGTTGCGTCGATCATACACTGAGCTAATGGCTGAATTTCAATCCGTGTCGCCATCCGGCCTGCCGTTTCCTTTCGCCAGGATGACATTCGCATTTCCGTCATGTTTCCGCGCTACACCTGCAATTACATAAATCCCGTTATCTGCACGAGTTGCCAATCACAACCTCATTGCCACGAGAGCACATACGTGATGTCGGTTACATTCTAAGACAGGTCAACAGTTTTTTACCCGTTTTCACATATCCCATTCAGCATGCGGTGCGACATTGAGCCAGCTGACGTCGTCGTCTGTAAAGACTCTGTCCCCACGTAAAAACGTTCCACACTGCGTACGCGGTTCGAGCTCGAGCCGTAATTAGCCTAGGCTCGAAGCGTGCAGCTTTACAGTTTGTTGGGCGAAGGTCCTATCGATTACATGGAAGTAGATGCTATTCAGCGCGGCCTGCACGATCGCGTAGCGGCGCTAGACGCCGCCGATACGCTGCTGGCCTGGGAAGCGAAGGACACCTACACGGCCGGTCGGCGCACCAAGCCGCAGGACATTCCCGATCACTCAATCCCCGTGATTCCCATGGATCGCGGCGGATCCGTCACCTACCACGGCCCCGGACAGCTCGTCATCTACCCCATCGTCAAGGTTCGGCCGCCGAAAGACGTTGTTGCGTTCGTGCGCGCCACCGAGGCCGCCATCATCCGCGTACTGGATACGAGCTTTGGGTTGCGCGCGTGCGCTATTGAGGGCCGGTCCGGGGTGTGGTTCCGTGATGGAGGCCCAGACAAGAAGGTGTGCGCGATTGGTATGAAATTTGCCGACGACGCCACCATGCACGGCCTCGCCCTGAACGTCTCCACCGATTTGGCCAAGTTTGGGACAATCGTTCCCTGCGGGCTGGCGGACGCCGGGGTTACGTCCATGGCCGAGCAGGGCGTGGAGGCCTCCCTTGACGAAGTGGCCCGCGCTCTAGCCCCCGAACTTTCCCGCCAATACCGTCAATTCCAACGCCCGGAAAGAGTGGAGAACTATGGCTCTGCAGCCTGAGGGACGCAAGCTCCTACGCGTCGAGGCCCGCAATGCCCAGACGCCCATCGAGAAGAAACCCGAGTGGATCAAGACCACTGCAATCGTTGGCAAGGAATACACGGACATGCGTTCGATGGTGCACGGCTCTTCCCTGCACACCGTGTGCGAAGAGGCAGGCTGCCCCAACATCTACGAATGCTGGGAAGATCGCGAGGCCACGTTCCTCGTGGGCGGTGACGCCTGCACCCGACGGTGCGATTTCTGCCAGATCGCCACCGGCCGTCCCGTGGGATTGGACCGGGACGAGCCCCGGCGCGTGGCCGAATCCGTTGCTCAGTTGGGGTTGCGCTATGCCACGGTAACCGGCGTTGCGCGCGATGACCTTCCTGACGGCGCCTCCTGGATCTACTCCGAAACCTGCCGACAGATCCACGCCATGTGCCCCGGGACCGGAGTAGAACTACTGGTTGACGATTTCAAGGGCGATACGGACGCCCTCCGCCAGGTTTTCGATTCCCGGCCCGAGGTCTTCGCCCATAACGTTGAAACTGTTCCGCGCATCTTCAAGAAGATTCGGCCGGCCTTCCGCTACGAGCGCTCACTGGACATCATCGCGATGGCGAGCGAGGAAGGCCTAGTCACTAAGTCCAACCTCATCCTCGGCATGGGCGAGACCTCCGAGGAAATCGAGCAGGCCATGGCTGATCTACGTGACAACTCCTGCGATCTCCTCACCATCACCCAATACCTGCGGCCCTCATCCCTCCATCACCCGATCGATCGCTGGGTCAAACCCAACGAGTTCGTGCAGCTCAAGGAACTCGGGGAAAAGATGGGGTTCGCCGGTGTTCTGGCCGGGCCGCTCGTGCGGTCTTCGTACCGCGCCGGCCGCCTGTACGGCATGGCAATGGCCGCCAAGGATTGGGAGATCCCCAATAACCTCAAGCATCTGGCGGCTCCCACCACCATGCGTCAAGAAGCCAGCGTGCTGATTGCGAAGAATCCGAGTTTCGCCGCAGTCTAGCTCGGGCGAAGATCCTCGGTTGTCACGCCCTGCTGCGCCATGAGCGCCTCGATAATGGTCTGGGCACCCGAGCGATCGATCTTGTCATTGGCCGTGAGCGGGATGTGTTCAAACACCGCCACGAAGCGTGGCAGCTTGAAGCGCGCCAGCACCTTCTGCGCAGACTGCTCAATGTCTGAGAAGCTGGGTTCGGCCACACCTGCTTCGAGTTCAAGGCCGGCAACAATGAGTTCGCCCCAAACCTCATCTGGAACACCACACACCACAACGTCGCGGATGCCGGGATACTGGCGCAGGACGTTCTCAACTTCATCGGGCAGCACCCCTTCGCCTCCTGTCATGATGCGATCGAGCTTGCGGCCCATGATGGAGAGGAATCCACCGGAATCTACCTGCGCGAGATCACCGGTTCGCAGCCAATCGCCATTATAAGAGCCCTCCGTATAGGCCTCACCGTGCCAGTACCCGGTGCTGACTGACGGCCCGCGCACAAGGAGTTCACCGACTTCCCCAACACCCATGCTCTTACTATTCTCGGGATCGCAGATGCGCGCCTCAACGTAGGGGAAGGGCCGCCCGATGGATCCGGGATGATTGGGACAGTGCTCGAAGGGAAGATAGGCGCCGGAAGCAGCAGTCTCCGTCATACCCCACACGTTGATGGGCCGCAGCCCGCGCGCAGCAAGCCGCCCGAGTAGCGGGGCCGGTACCTGAGCTCCCCCCACCAGTGGCAAGCGCCAAGAGGAAAGGTCCCGCGTGGAGAAGTCCGGGTGGTTGATGAGCGCAATGTACATGGTGGGAGCGGCAAACATGATGTTGACGTGGTGCTGCTCAATGAGGCGGAGGGTCTCACCGGCATCGAAGTGGCGCTCGATCACTACGTGCCCGCCGCCAGAGAAGATGTCCAGCGTGGTGCCATTGAAACCGCCAACGTGAGAAAGTGGCGTCGCTGCAAGCACAGTTTCGTCAGTGCGGTACTCAAAGCCATCGCGGAAGTTGCGCGATCCCCACCAGAGGTTAGCGTGCGTGAGCGCAACGGCCTTGGGGCTTCCGACGCTCCCAGAGGTCAGCAGAAGAACGGCCAACCCATCGGGATACCCCTGCTGGTTTAGGCCCTCAACCCCGGCGTTGGCGGTATCGGAGATCATCTGCCCGTTGTGGCTGGCCATAGCCGCCCCTAAGGCTAGGTACCCATGAGCGAAGCTGGCGGAGAGGGGGCCGGCTTGTACGTCGTCGTCAATAACAAACTGAAGAAGCGTACCGGTGGAGGCGAAGGAGCCTCGCGCCGCTATCTCTGGCTCACAAATGATCGCACGCGGGGCCGCGAAGTCAACGAGTTCTTGGAGCTCGATTTGGGTGAGCCGGAAGGAGACGGGGACGAAAACCGCGCCCAACCGCGCACACGCAATGTGAGTAAGCAGGTGGTACGGCGAATTGTGCGAGGCGAGCATCACGCGATCTCCGCGAGTAACGCCCGCCTGCGCCAACAGTTGCGCGAGCTGGCGGGTGGCTGCTGCGGCTTCGGAGACCGTCAGCACCTCATCGCCATACGTGATCGAGGTACGGGCCGGGTGCGCGAATGCCGCCTGATCAAGCGCGTGCGCCGCGTTGTAAATCGGGGGTTTATGCAAGGTTCCAGTAACCCTTCATGATGTTGGACAGCGCGTGGACGTCATGGACTGAGGACAGCTCCCGGACCGAATGCATAGACAGGAGCGGGACACCCACATCCACCGTGTCGATTCCGAGCCGCGTGGCGGTAAGCGGCCCGATCGTGGTCCCGCAACTCACGGCGTTATTGGACACGAACTCCTGCGTGGCCTCCCCCGCCTCGCCACACGCGCGCAGCCACAGCGCCTGCCCACGCGCATCCGAGGCATACCGCTGATCCGAGTTGATCTTGATCATTGGGCCGTGCCCCATCACCGGATACTGGTCAGGATCGTGGAACTCCGCATAATTCGGATTGATCGAATGCCCCGCGTCCGAACTCACGCAGCTCGAACGCGCAAGCATCTGGTAGGTCTGGTCCTGGCTGCGGCCCAAGGCGATGGCAATCCGCGCCAGCACCGTCTCCAGCAGTGGCCCCGAGGCACCCGCGGCCGTCCCTGACCCCACCTCTTCATGATCAAACGCCGCCATTACGGCAATTTCCGGGCATTCCGCGGCAATCAGCGCATTAACGGATGCGTGCACGGATACAAGATTGTCCTGCCGTCCCGCCGCGAGGAACGTCCCACCCACGATTTCTGGGGGTTGAGTATCGTAGGCGAAAAGGTCCGCCCCGGCGATTTGTTCCGGGTTTATTTTGGACCGCGACGAAAGCTCGTCATACAGAGATGCGTCTGGGGCGGTGTCGGTCAGGGTCCAGATCGGGTGAAGGTGCTTCTGGGGATTGAGCGTCAGCTTCTCGCGGACCGAGCGGTCAAGGTGCGGAGCAAGCTGCGGGATCACCATGAGAGGGTCAGTCTTGACGAGGTGCACCGAGCCATCCAGACACACAATACGACCGGCTAGGCCCAGCTCGCGATTGAGCCACGAGTTGGCAAGAAGGCCGCCGTATGTTTCCACGTTGATCTGGGAAAAACCAAAGTGGTTCGAGGTGGCAGATGGCTTCACCTTAAACCCCGGCGAATCGGTGTGTGATCCGACAATCCGGAACGATTGCGGCTTGCCGCGCGGGATACGCCAAGCAATCACAGCGCCATCGCGCACAACATAATGACCGCCTTCAGAGCCGTCCCATGGTTCGGACTCTAGCTGGTGCGTGAATCCAGCGGCATCGAGCCTACGCGCCACCTCGCGGGCGGCGTGAAAACTAGTGGGACTAGCTGAGATGAAGGCAGCAAGATCTTCCGAGTACTCAATCTCCGGTGAGACGCCAGAAATGCTCTGCTTCCTGTTTCGCATAATGTTCCATTGTAGACGCATAAGTTGCTGATGCGGTTTCATACCCATATGGCTCACAGCAAAACTTGACCGAGCCGTTACTTGAAGGTCTCCTTATTCCTCCTGTCTCAGGCCTGCTACCCTCCCAGGGCGCCACATGCCCACCTCCGGGGCCTTGATCGGCGACGGAATAATCCCAAGAGGTTGGAATCCCTTACGCTCATAAAGCTTTTGCGAGCCCTCTGTGGTGGACTCCAGATAGATTGGAGTGTCCCCCGCCCGGGCAAGCCCATGGTCGAGGAGCTTTCCGCCAATCCCCTGCCCTTGCGCGGACGGATCCACCGCCACAGTGTAGAGGTACCAGTGAGGGAACTTTGGGGCTGCCTGCGAATCGAATCGGTCAAGGTGCAGGTATTGGAAGACGTGACGGCCAAGCGCGCGGGCCAAGTGTACCGTGAGGATCGCCTCATCAATCTTCTTCATGGAGACGTTGGGTTTGGCCCATAACGCCGTACCCACCACGCCCCTCTCAGTGCGCACCACATCAACCACACCCAGTGGCAAATAGAAACGTTCTAACTCCAGCGTGAATACGCGGAGCATCGCTTGGTGGCGCTTGCCAGCGTGAGAGAAAAACTGATGCATGACGGGGTCATCCGCGAAGCTTGCCGTCATGAGCTCAGCGATCGCAGGGATATCCGCCTGTGTGGCCCGAGAGATTTCCATGCCGTTGATGCTACCTGTACCGGCGGGTGATGCGGCTAACCTCCATGGATTCGGCGCGAACCCGAGGCACATAGCGGCTAGGCTGGGAGCATGGTTGCATATTTGCCCGAAGGTATCACTCCCGACATCCAGCGAGCGTTCGATAACGCCTGGCCCAATATCGGAGCGGCGCTAGATGACCGCGCCGATCGATTCCCCAGCCAAGTGGGCTGGATGTTTCCCGACGATTCAGGGAACTGGAAGGAAGCCTCGTGGGGTGAATTCCGGGACTGGACTCACGAAATCTCGGCCGGGCTTATCAGCCTAGACTTCCAACTGGGCGACGTAGCGGGTATCTGCGCCGGAACCTCGATCCGATGGATCATGGCAGATCTTGCACTCGGAACGATCGGCGGAGTCACGTGCACGCTCTACCCCAATACCCGCCAGAGCGATATCGGCCTGATCCTCGAGGATGCCGGGTGCTCGTGGTTATTCGTACAGGATCAGAAGCTGCTGGAGAAGGTGCTCAACACTGGAGGGCCCGCCGAGGCTCTCAAGCATATTGTGGTGATGGAGGGCGAAGTCACCATAGACGATCCACGCGTTCTAACATGGGAGGAGTTGAGCAGGCTCGGCGCCGAGTACCTCAATGATTTCCCTCGGTGCGTCGCGCAGGCCCAAGACCAGACCGATCAGGATACCCTCGCCACCATTATTTATACGTCGGGAACAACTGGCCGGCCGAAGGGCGTCGAGCTAACACACGGCAACTGGATCTATGAGGGCGTCGGATGGGGCGCGAACGATGCTATCCAGGACCGGCAGATTCACTTCCTCTGGCTGCCGCTCGCTCACGGCTTCGGCAAGTGCATTCTCCTGATTGACATGTACGTGGGCGCCATCACCGCAGTTGACGGGCGAATCGATCAAATCGTGCCAAACCTCGGTGCGCTGAAACCAGACTTCATGTGCGGTGTTCCGCGCATCTTCGAGAAGGTCCGGGCGGCTGCTCTTTCGGCGGCACCTGCGGATTCACCCAAGGGCAAGATCATTTCGTGGGCCATGCAGGTTGGGGAGAAATCCTTCCCTTATAGGTCAGCAGGCCTCAAGATGCCACGCGGGCTCGCCACTCAATACGCAATTGCCGAACGGCTCGTGTTCAGCACCATTCGGGCGCAGCTTGGCGGCCGCCTCCAATTCGTCATCTCCGGTTCGGCCAAGCTCAACCCCGAACTCCAGAGGTGGTTCTTCAACATTGGTGTCCCGCTACTCGAAGGCTACGGAGTAACCGAGACCGGCGCGGTCACCTATTTCAACCGGCCGAAGGAGCCGCAGTTCGGTTCCGTCGGCAAGGTGATTCCCGGATCTACAACACGGATAGACCCAGACACCGGCGAAATCCTCATCAAGGGCCCATGCGTCATGCGCGGCTATCACAACGATCCAGAGCTCACCGCAAAAGAGATCCAGAATGGCTGGTTCCACACCGGGGATATCGGCCACCTTGATAAGGATCGCTTCCTCTATATCACCGACCGCATGAAGGACGTCATCAAGACATCAAACGGCAAGTTCGTCTCCCCTTCAGAGGTGGAATCGGCAATCACCGCGTCTTCACATGCGATCTCGCAAGCCGTTGTTGTGGGCGAGGGACACAAGTTCTGCGCCGCGCTTGTCTCGCTAGATCCCGAGTGGGTGTCCCAATGGTGCACCGACAATGATTTGGCCGATATCGATTACTCCACGGCCATCAAACTGCCGCAGATCCACACGATCGTGGAGCGTGACATCGAGGCAGCCAACAAGACGCTCGATCACTGGGAGACCATCAAGCGCTTCGAGATCCTACCGGCCGAAATGACGGTTGATGACGGCACTGCTACTCCGACCCTGAAAGTTAGGCGGTCCCAGGCAATCGAGCACTTCGAATACCTCATTGAGAGGATCTATCAAGACGAGCAAACCGCTCACAAGTAACGCTAGATCCCGGCCCGATCGAAGGCCTCGCCAGCCATTTCACGGCCGAGTTCTATGAGTTCGTTGGCTCGGTGGAAATCCAATGTGCCACCCGAGGTGTAGGGAATAGTGATTCGTACCTGAGCAGGGTTGGCGGCAGCGCGGTAGCGCTCAATCATGGCTTGCATAGTGCCGATGGCCTGCTGCGCCAACTCGGTCGTGGAGATATCTGACCTACCGCGCTGGATCAGGTCCGCGCTGCCGGGTAGATCTGTAATAGTTGGCGCGGCCGGCGAGGAAACATCGCTACCAGCTGTCCCGTCTACAGGGCTAGCCCCATCCGCGGGAGCTGTGTGCGCGCCGTGCCCATGCCCTTGGCCGCGAGCGATCCGCGCCTGCAAGGACCGCACCGTTTCTGACTGCATCAGTTCCTCGAACCCGCGCGATACCCAAGACGCGATAGTTCCTTCCGTCTGCACCTCGTCTGAATTCGCAAGCGCCCAGCGCGGCTCAACCACAGGTGTGCCACCGGCTAGGGAGACCGCGACTGTCGCATCGGACGGGACGGAAAGCGTAGGTTCCATGGGTACGGGGTTGCACACTCCGCCGTCGACCAAAAGATGGCCCTGCATCCGAACCGGAGTAATGACCCCGGGGATTGCGATCGAGGCGCGGATGGCATTGGCGAGCAGCCCTTCTTGGAACCACACTTCGCGGCGGGCGGTGATGTCGCTGGCCACGGCGGTGAAGGGGATGGCCAAGTCCTCGATGCGCGCGCCGCGGCAGAAACCGTTGACTTCCTCGATCACGCGGTCTGCTTTGACGAAGCCCGCCTCTCCTAGCGTGAAATCGAGCATTCGCAACACTTGAAGCTGGGTGAGTTTCTTCGCCCAATCGGTGAAATCGTCCAAGCCGCCGGCGGCCTCAAGCCCGCCAACCAGCGCCCCGATCGAGCAACCGGAAATCGCCACGATCTCGTGACCACGTGCCTTAAGTTCCTCGATCACGCCAATATGCGCGTATCCGCGAGCGCCGCCCGAACCCAGTACAAGTGATAGCCGCATGAATGCCCCTCCCGATCTGCCCATCAGCACCTTCCATTCAACCCGGGATGTAAGTTCAGGGCAACAATCGTTGCCGCGCCCGGCCTAAAGCGCTATGCTCTGCTGCATGTGGAATTTCCGTTGATTAGTCCGAGCGCGAGCAAGCACGCTCATCGCTGAGCCGCCCGCGCACAGAATCAACGCGAGGAGTCCCCATGCCCGCCACATTGACACTTTCAAATCTTGCCGTCTCGTTCGGCGCACACCACTTGTTCCACGGTCTCACCCAGACGATCGGCCCGGGCACCACGCTCGGTATTGTGGGCCGCAACGGCGCCGGCAAGTCCACGCTTTTGCGCGCGATCGCTGGGCAACTCACGCCAGAGGCTGGCACAATCGCGTTTTCGCCCACCGCCGCGACCGTCGGGTATCTGCCCCAAGAAGCACCCCGTACGGCGGAAACCTTGCGCGAGTTTGTTCGCCGCCGCACCGGTATTGGGCCGGCCGAGTTGGCGATGGAACGCGCCGCCGAATCTTTCTCCGACGACGACGGCACCTCCTACACCCTCGCCCTCGACCAGTGGCTCAGCCTCGGAGGCGGCGAATTGGATAGCAAGCTACCGGCGGTGTGTGCACGGATCGGGCTTGATGTGGACTTGGATCGCCCGCTCGGCTCGCTTTCGGGCGGGCAGGCCGCTCGGGCGTGCTTGGCCTCTATTTTGTGCTCGCACTTCGATGTGTTGCTGCTGGACGAGCCCACCAACAATCTCGATGCCGCCGGGCTCGCTCTCATGAGCGAGTTCATTCGCAGGCAGGATTCGCCGGTGCTCATCGCTTCACACGATCGCGCGTTGCTGGACGAGGTGGCAACCGAGATTTTGGAGCTGGACATCGTTCAGCAGAAGGTCACGCGGTACGCCGGCGGGTGGAGCGACTATGTGGAGGCAAAGGCCCTGGCGCGCTCCCACGAATGGGAAGCCTACGAGGAGTATCAGGAGAAGAAGGGCGCGCTTGAGGCAGAGGCAGCCGCACGGAAGGAATGGTCAGGCAAGGCGCTGAGATCTGACAAGATCCGCAAGGAACCTAGCCGGGCATTGCAGTTCGCCTACACCCAGCGGGCCGAAAAGCAGGCCGGGAAGGGTGCGCGGGCGCGGGCCGCCGCCGAGAGGCTTGAGGTGGTGGAGGCTCCTCGCAAGGAGTGGCAGCTTCAGTATTCAATTGAGGAGGCAGGGCCTTCTGCGTCCGTCGTAGCAACGCTCAGCGAGGCCGTGGTGCGGCGCGGCGATTTCGTGCTGGGTCCGGTTAGCTTGGCGGTGGATGCAGGCGATCGTATCGCGCTGAGTGGGCCGAACGGCTCCGGAAAGTCCACGTTGCTCGGGACTCTGCTTGGGTGGCTGCCGCTTGACGCAGGGCGGCGGAGCATGGGAACGCGTGTACACGTTGGTGTAATCGATCAGGGACGCAGTGTCATTTCCGGCGGTGAACCACTCATTGACCTCGTGGTGCGGGAGCTGTCTAGAGATGCCGGCGAGGCCCGCACGCTCCTCGCCAAGTTCCAACTGGGTACCGAACATATCGGGCGGCCCTGCGATTCCCTCTCGATGGGTGAACGCACCCGAGCGGCCCTAGCGATCATGCAGGCGCGGCCAACCAACGTGCTGGTACTTGACGAGCCCACCAATCACCTCGATGTGGAAGCCATCGAGCAACTGGAGCAGGCACTTACCAGTTACACCGGAACTCTCATCCTCGTAACCCATGATCGCCAACTCCTTGAGAGCGTTGAGCTCACTCAGCATTGGACGATGTCCCAAGAAGAGCGCGATCTCAATGACAGCCTTATACATGCTCACCTAGACATCGAGGGATCGGCATGAATTCGGAACAAACCATCGGAATGACGAGCAGCTCAAATGGGACCATGGTCAGTGAAGAGCCTTACGCTTGCGCCACTACTCCCCACTAAACCCCGTGATAATGCCGCAAAGTAAGGATTCTCACGCCCTTGAGTAAGGTAATTCGCGGCCGATGCTGCAAGAATCCCAGTATGGCCACAGTAACCATTCTGCAACCGGACCCCGCCCATACGATTGATCGATTTGGCGACTGGCTGTCCGAGTGCGGCATCACTATGGACACTGTGCTCTTGTGGGAGGATCCAGTGCCCACCATTGACCAGCTCGGAGATGGCGTGATCCTCCTCGGCGGCTTCATGAGTGCCCACGATGGCATCGACCATCCGTGGATCGAGCCCGTAGGTTGGCTCCTCAAGGAGGCAACGGCTCGGAGTATCCCGATGCTCGCTTTTGGGCTCGGGCATCAGATTCTGGCGCAGGCCTTTGGCGGGCACGTTGCCGTTCCCGGACCAACCGGCCTCGAAGAGGGCGCGGTAGAGCTGACCCTCACTCAGGCGGCCCTGACAGATCCCGTGATCTCCAGCGTTTCCAAAGGCAACGTCCTCATGGGCTTTCTTTCCCACGGTGATGCGGTTGAACGCCTTCCCGCCGATGCCTACCTATTGGCTAGTTCCACCGCGTACAACTATCAGGCGTTCCGCATCGGTTCCAGCTTGGCCATCCAGTTCCACCCGGAGGCTAGCCCGGCCCAGGTTGCGCGCTGGCATGTTGCCAATGGCGGCGAGCAAGAGCCACTGCTCAGTGCACTTCAGGCCGTGGACGGCAGGGTGGCCTATAACGGCCAGCGCATTGCGTACGCGTTCGCGAGGCAACTGGGCGTCCAGGCCCCAGAGATCTAGAGCGTATAATCACGCCATGTCTGTCACGCTTGTTCCATTTCAACCGGAGGATCCAGCCGATCGCGAGGCGTTCGTCGATTTCATGACCTCCAATTACTTCCCTTTCCACGTCCTGTCGCGCCCCAGCGCTGATTTCGTGGAAAAGCGCATCACCGAGGGCGCCTACACGGATGATGATCACGCCACCTATTGGCTGGAAGAGAAGTGGAAGGGCCGGCTTGGCCTCGTAATTTTTGAGGATTTGAACGAGGACGCCCCACTGTTCGACGTGCGACTATCCGAGGCAGTGCGCGGGCAAGGGCTGGGCGTCGAATGCTTGAAGGCGATCGCCGATTTCGCATTCTCTACCATGCCGGAGATTTCGCGCCTTGAGGGCCAGACCCGCGAGGACAATGTGCCCATGCGGCGCGTGTTTGAGAGCGCCCGCTGGGTTCAAGAGGCCTACTATCGCGAAGCTTGGCCCGTGGAGGGTGGGGATCCCGTCGCCTCGGTGGCCTATGCGATCCTCCGCCGCGATTGGGAGCATGGCACCGTCACGCCGCTGAATTGGCGCTAGATCCGACACACATCACCAGCGGAAAGACTAGGCTGGAGATATGCGTATTGCTTTCTTAGGAACTGGCCGAATGGGAACGGAGCTTGCGCTCCGACTGATCGAACACGGCGGGCACGATCTGACCGTTTGGAACCGAACGCCGGACAAGACCAAGCGCCTGGTTGACGCGGGAGCCGCGAGCGCAGGCTCTCCAGAAGAGGCGATCGAGGGTGCAGACGTAGTTGTCACGTGCCTTTTCGGCCCGGACACTGTGCGCGAAGTTGTTACCAACACTGATCTTCTACCCGAAGGTACGATCTGGGCGGACGTCACCACCGTCTCCCCGGAAGACGCCCGGGAGTTGGCCGCCTACGCGGAGCGCCGTGGAGTCAAGTACGTGCACGCGCCCGTTGTGGGCACTCTGGCCCCGGCCAAGGCCGGCAAACTCGGTGTGTATGTGGGAGGAACCGACGCCGCCGCGCGCGAGACGGTTGGCGAAGTTGTGGCCGCCTACGCCGATCCCGATAGGCTCAAGCTCCTCGATTCAGCCCCAGAGGCGGCAACAGCCAAGTTGCTGGCCAACCTCGCCCTTGCCACCACGGCGCAGGGCGTTGCCGAGGCAATCCGGCTGGGCGGATCCGAAGGGTTCAGCGCGGAGCGCGTGCTAGATCTGCTCAAGGGCACAAGCCTAGGCTGGATGGCCGATTTCAAGCGGGACTTCACACTGGGACGCGATACCTCGGAGGCTCAGTTCTCCGCGGACGCGATCGCTAAGGATGCCCGTCTGATGATCCACACGGCGAACGATCCTCTGCCAGCCACCGCCGCCGCCCTCGAATCGCTGCTGAGGGCCCAGCGCGCCGGCCTTGGAGACCACGATTTCTCTGCGATTCTCCAAGAAGAAGCCGAGCGCCAAGCTAACTAGCAAAGGAGCATCATGTCCTTCAATTTCGCCACGGCCGGCCGCATCGCGTTCGGCGATGGAACATCCGAGCAATTGCTTGAGGAGGTAAAAGCCTTTGGTGATCGCGCCTTCGTCATCACCGGCAATCACACGGACGCCGATGAATCGCCCCTCGCAACGCTCAAGGAGCTGCCCGGTCTAGAGATCTGGCGGACCACGGGTGAACCCTCGGTTGAGGGCGTCCGCGCCGCTACCGCTGCCGCGCGCGAAGCGAACCCGGACGTGATCGTGGCACTGGGCGGAGGATCCGTGATTGACACCGCCAAATCGGTAGGCATCCTGCTGCGCAATGACGGCGATCTCATGGATTACCTCGAAGTTGTGGGGCGCGGGCAGAAGCTGGCCGCGAGGACGGTGCCCGTCGTCGCCCTTCCTACTACTTCCGGAACCGGAGCCGAAGTTACAGCGAACGCGCCAATCTACTCCCCCGAGCATAAGCTCAAGGCGAGCCTGCGATCGCCCGCGATGATTCCGGCGGTGGCGATTGTGGACCCGAATCTGACGCTTTCATGCCCGCCGGCGGTTACCGCTTCGTCCGGGCTGGACGCGCTGACTCAGTGCATCGAGCCGTTCACATCGGGTCAGGCAAATGCGTTCACGGATATCCTCAGCCAAGAGGGCTTGCGCCGCACCGCGACCGGCCTGCGCGCCGCCTATGCCGACGGCTCCAACCGCGCCGCGCGCGAAGACATGGCGTTCGCCTCGCTGCTGGGCGGGCTCTCGCTTGCCAACGCGAAGCTCGGGGCAGCTCACGGCATCGCGGCCCCGGTAGGTGGATTAACCGGTGCACCCCACGGGAATGTGTGCGCCGCCGTGCTGGCCCAGTGCTGCGAGACCAATATCAAGGCGATGAAGGAGCGCGACCCCGAGAACCCGGCAATTGCTCGGTACGATACGGTTGGCCAGCTCCTGACCGGCAACCCCGAAGCCACGGCGGAGGACGGCACCGCGTGGATCCGCGAGACCGTCGCGATGCTGGGCGTGGGCGGGCTTGCCAGCCTCGGACTCACCGAGGCCCGGTTAGACGCCGCCACCAAGGGCGCCATGAACGCCAGCTCGATGAAGGGCAATCCCATCGTCCTCACCTACGAGGAGGTCCACGCTATCCTCACCGCGTCCCTGTGAGTTTCGCGCTGGAAGTCCGCGAGGCCCGGCTCGGCTACGGTGGGCGCGACGTGATTTCCGGGCTGGAAGTCTTGGCGCGGTGTCATGGGCTAATCCACCGGTAGGTGCGCTGCTACTGGCATGGTGGTGCGCATTCCTTGCGCCGTCGTTTCGTCAAGAGTTTTCCCGTGTTAAACCACACGCGAACACACTCTAGAAGTGCCCCACCTAGGACATTAGTCTTAGAAACATGCAGGAGAAAGCACGGGCCGGAAAGCGCCCACACGTTGTGGTTATTGGTGGCGGCTTCGCCGGACTGACAGCGGTCCGCAAACTCAAGGATGCCGATGTGGAAATCACCCTCATCGATCGGCATACCTATAACACCTTCCAGCCGCTCCTTTATCAGGTGGCAACTGCCGCGCTCAATCCCGGTGACATTACGTGGTTCCTCCGCGCCATCCGTGCCAAGCAGGATAACGTCCGCTTCGTTCGCGGAACGGTCCTGTATATGGACCATGATCAGCGTGAAATCGTATTGGATGGCAACGTCGTGGTGATGTATGACTACCTCATCATCGCCACCGGAGTCACCGCCAACTTCTTCGGGATCTCTGGGGCACGCGAGCACTCCATGCCTCTGTACCGCCGCTCTCAGGCACTCAAGTTGCGCGATAAGATCTTCGCCGAATTCGAGGATTCGGCAATGAACGATCATGATCGTGACCTACGCATTGTGGTTGTAGGTGCCGGACCAACGGGAGTTGAAACCGCCGGAGCTCTCGCCGAAATGCGCAACAATGATTTGCCCGTTACCTATCCCGAACTTGATTCCTCCCGCATTGAGATCACACTTGTGGAAATGGGTCCGGCCGTGCTCGGGCCGTTCGATGAGTCTCTGCGCGAATACTCCGCCGAAGCTCTCCGCGAGCGCGGTGTGAACCTACGGCTCGGGACCGCCGTCAAGGAGGTTACCGAAAAGGGCGTAGTAGTTGAGCACGAGGGTGAGCAGACCTTCCTTGAAACTCCCATCGTCATTTGGGCTTCAGGGGTGACAGCGCATTCGTCGATCTCCAAGTGGGGCCTTCCCCAAGGGCGCGGCGGCAGGATTGAAGTGGACGGCCATCAGCGCGTCCGCGGCCTTCCCAACGTGTTCGCTGTTGGAGACGTCTCGATCAACCCGGACGCGGCCCTCCCCCAGTTGGCTCAGCCAGCGATCCAGGGCGGTCAGCATGTGGCCGCAGTGATTTCCGCAGCCGTCTCTGGCCAGCCAGCCCCCAAGCCGTTCTCCTACACGGATAAGGGCACGATGGCCACGATCGGCCGTGCCGCTGCGATCGCAGAGATTAAGGGGCTGCCCACAAAGAATCCGATTCGCGTCAAGGGACTACCCGCTTGGGTGATCTGGGTTGTTGTGCACATCCAGCAGCTGCTCTCAAACCGTAACCGGTTCGCCACGATGACGAACCTGAGCCTGAAATACCTGCTGTGGCATAGCCACAATGCGATCGTCGGAGAAACACCCTACATCGCTGCCCGGCGGCCAAAGATCATCGATCCGAACCCGGACTAAGCCGCAGACCACCCGCCATCCGATGGCAAAACCGCGCCCGTCACGTTTGCCGAATCATCGGAAAGCAGGAATGTGATGGCGGCGGCTATCTCCTCTGGCGCGGCGGGTGGCGGCACAACCACCTGCATGCGCGGCCCAACCCGAGCCAGCGCCAGATGCGAAGCGAAATCGCCGCCGATGTTGGTCCGGACGGCTCCCGGCGCCACGGCATTCACACGAATGTTGTTCGGCGCGTACATGAACGATGTGTTTTTCGTGATCCCAACAACGGCGAATTTGGAGGCTGTGTAGGCGGCCCCGGCGGCGCCTCCCACGATGCCGCCCATCGATGCGGTGTTGCAAATTGACCCATGTCCTGCCCCGAGCATCAGCGGGATGACGGCGCGCGTCATCTTCATTGTCCCTAGAACGTTCACGTGGAAGACCTTCTCCCACATCTCATCGGATACTTCGCCAATCGGGACGAACTTATCCATGATCCCCGCGTTGTTAGCGAGCCCGTCGCATTGCCCGTTGCATGCCTCGATCACACGCGCGACGTCCTCATTCTCCCCAATATCGGCCGTAACGGTCACGATGTCCCGGTTCGCGTGCTCCTCCTTTAGAGCCGCAAGCCCTTCCTCATTAAGATCCACGGCAATTACGCGGCCGCCCTCCCGCGCAATCCGTAGCGTTGTCGCTAATCCAATGCCTGAGGCAGCACCGGTCACAATCACTGTTTTGCCTTCAAACCTGCCCGTGAGGATCTCTTCCTCGTAAGGCTTGGCCGCTGGCTGCGTTGTCATGACATCACCTTTCTTTACCCCACCACTTCATGTGGTTTACGCAGGTCCGTGTGACCTACGTCTCCAGATTAGCTTTGCGGTCACCCTGCCTCTATACCCCAAATATGGCGGCAGGCCCCCAATCCCCGAAGGAAAGGAGGCCCGCTGCACAGTTAGGACATTAGTCCTTAATGACGAGTGGTTGCCGTTGGCTTTTTTGTTTCGACGACGAAGTTGCTTGCGTCCTCATCTTTCTCAAGATTCGCATCGCGCACTTCCTGATAGGCCGGCAGGTGTGAGTAGATTTCGTCGCTCAACGGGTTGCGCTTGCGCGTCCTGATGGTGTGGATCTGGTAAACCAACACAGCCACATTTGCGGCAAGCGCCAGAGCCGAGACGGTGAAAAGGGCGGCGGGCTTGCCGGAGGCGGCAACCGCGTAGTCCGAGTCCGTGACGAAGGACGGCACGGCCATCGTGAACATCATCCATAGGGCCAGTGTGGAGGCGCGGTGCTGGAGCCAGGCGCCCTTCTTGATGAAGAAAGCCGGAATGGTACAGGAGATAAGAAGTGCAGCACCGGCGTAGAACGAGTGGTCACCCACGCAGTTGTACACGTAAGCAAAGTTCCACAGGTCGTAAGCGATGATCCAGAACCAGAGCATATCCGGCCAGATCATGTCCTTCGACTTATCGCGGCTAACAAAGATTCCGAACCAGCCGCAGATCGTGATGAGGTTGATGAGGCCAGCTATGCCGTTCATCCAGTTCCATGAACCAGAGAGCATGTAGACGCCGTCAATGACGCCGTCTGCTCCCATGGCACCCACCTGGAAGTCACGGATGCACGCCTCGGTGATATTGATGGCAAGGATGGCCGCAGGGAAAATGAGAACCCACTTATTTGCCGCAACCTTCTTGTGGTAGCGGATCAGCATGAAGCCGAGCACTCCAGCTAGAGCCGAGTACACCTTGACCCAGTGGAACCAGGTTCCAGTGGATGAATCGGCCCCGGCCGTTGTTGGCCATACAAAAATGGTGAGCACGATCGGGAGAACGATGAACATCGCCCACGCGGCGGCGCGATACCGGCGGGTGAGTTCGTTGAAGCCAATGAGTGCGGCAAGTACCACCAGCCAGGCCACCCATGATTGCCACGGAATTGATTCGAACAGGAACATTTTCTTCACTTTCTCAACGCTGAGGAGGTTATGGCGAGGCGCCCTTCACGCCTCTGTTTTCACTTCTCATGCTAGGATTTTCGCGAAAGCGGAGACGATGGACAGTCTGCCGATAGTGTAAAAAAGTAGCCGGTTCACTCCGTTCATCGGTCGGCGAAAATCTGCCTTTCGGGACATTCGTCCCACAGTTATGTATAGAGGGATCGAATGACCACCACGGCTCCCAGCACCAAAGAGGCGCTCGGGCTTGCCCTCAAGCAACAGTTGGAGGGACGGCCACTCGATAAGGTGACGGTATCTTCGCTCGCGAATCAGATCGGGATCACGCGGCAGGCTTTCTACTATCACTTCGCCGACGTATACGAACTAGCCGTGTGGGTGTTCGAGACCGAAGTAGCCAATCACATCATGGCTCACGCCAGCTATGGCGAGTGGTCGGATGGTTTCAAGGCAATGCTGCTATACATGCAAAGGCACCGCGATCAGGTCTACGCCGTAGTGAACTCGCTAAGCCATCGCAAGCTCGAACGGTTCTTTTACGAGACATTGCAGGCCATGATGGAGGCGATCGTAACCGAGCTCGAAGCAGATCGTCGACTCGATTCCGCGGACCGCGCCTTCATCATTGATCACTACACGCTGTCCGTACTAGGCCATCTCCTTCACTGGCTCGCGGACGGAATGAGAGTAGATCCAACGAAACTGGTGGACAAGCTGGCCATCATCATGCGAGGCCACGTGCGCGAATCGCTCGATCGGTTCTCCGGACTGGGCTAGTCTCAGGCTCGTAGGATGGAAGCATGAGTGAGCTCAGCGAGATCCTAGATACAAGCAAACGAATCGTCTTCTTGGGAGGCGCGGGCGTTTCCACAGAGAGCGGCATCCCGGATTTCCGCTCGGGCAGCGGCCTGTACAGCCAGTCAAGCGGCACCTCTGTTCCTCCCGAGGAAGTACTCAGCCATGAGTTCTTCATGGATCACCCGGATGAGTTCTTCGAGTTCTACCGCACCAAGATCCTCCACCCCAACGCCCAGCCCAATGCTGCGCACCGGGCGTTGGCGCGTCTAGAGGCCGAAGGCAAGCTCACCGCCATCATCACGCAGAACATCGACGGCTTACATCAGGTGGCAGGATCGCGACACGTGCTTGAGTTGCACGGCTCGGTTCTGTCCAACACATGTATGGACTGCGGCAGGCACTACACGCTTGATCAGATCCTCGAAACCTCGGGCGTGCCGGTGTGCTCGTGCGGGGGAATCATCAAGCCGGACGTAGTTCTGTACGGGGAAGCACTCAGTGAGAAGATGCTGCGCGAGGCATGCACCCAGCTCGCTGCGGCGGACACGCTGATCGTGGGCGGCACCTCGCTTACCGTGTATCCGGCCGCCGGCCTCATCCATTATTTCGAGGGTGACAACCTGGTCCTCATCAATAAGCAGGCCACGCCCGCCGATCAGATCGCCACTCTCGTGCTGCACGATTCGATCGGGGCCGTACTCGAGGAGGCCGTGCCCGGCAGCGAACTTTCATAAGTTCTACACAGGAGCGCCGAATCTCCGGCACATCTGCGGTTCCTAAATTGGAGGCATTCCAAGAGGAGGAACCATGGAACAGAAACTTCCAGAACCGGCATGGCAGAACGAACTCAAGCCCACAGCAACGTACCACCGCGGGCAGAAGATCATCGGCGTTGGCGCCGCAGGGCTTCTGATTCTCAGCCTTGGCGCCTGCGGCGCATCCAGCACGGCTACGGATACATCGCAAACAGTATCCACAGCAACAGAAGTCGCGGCAACCAACACCGAGCTGAGCGCTGGATCCGTCACGGTGACCGTTGGGGACACAGAGGTCACGTACAACGCCGCATACCTTGTGGACGGTATTGATGCCACGATCTCGGGCGGGACATATGAGGCGGCGGAGGCGGATGAAGCGGTTTTCGTCGTCGTTAATGGAGGAAGCCTCGCCGTCTCGGACGCAACCATCACGAAATCGGGGGACGCGGCTTCCAACGATTCCGAGAGTTCAGACGACGTTTCGGACGAATACAACTTCTACGGTGCCAATTCGGCAATCGTGGTGGTGGGCGAAGGCAGCTCTGCCACCGTGGATGGGTCAACGATCACCTCGGATTCGTCCGGCTCGAACGCGGTGGTAGCCGTCGATTCGGGCGAGGCCACCGTCTCAAACACAACCATCGAGACCAGCGGCAATTCCTCGCGCGGTCTGCACGCCACCTACGGCGGTGCGATCACCGCGTCCGACATGACCATCACAACCCAAGACGCACACTCCACGGCCGTGGCGACGGACCGTGGAGGCGGGTCCGTGGACGTGACCGGGACCAACGTGTTCAACACGAACGGCGATGACAGCCCGCTCATCTACTCCACCGGCGCGATCACCGTAGACGGACTTTCCGGCACATCGGCCCAATCTCAGGTGATCGTTGTGGAGGGCAAGAACTCAGCGACCCTCTCTAACGCAGATGTCACTTCAGGCGGCGGCAACGCCCTAATGATCTACCAGTCAATGTCCGGGGACGCGGCCGATGAGGACGCCGCCGATAGCCTCGGTTCGGCCGCCATCTGGGATTCCTCGATCACCTACACCGGCGACGGCGCGGTCTTCTACTTCACGAACACCACGGCTGAGCTAGATCTGAGCAACTTGACGGCCGATTCGTCTTCCGGAGCGCTGGCGCTAGCCGACGAGGGCCGGTGGGGCACCGAAGGATCTAACGGCGCGGACGTCACGTGGAGCGTGGCGGGCTCTGAGCTTTCGGGTTCGGTCACGGCGGGTGACAGCTCGGCCATTGAGGTGGCTTTGGGCAGCGACGGGGCCATCGATGGCGAGACAAGCGGAGACGTCAGCATTGGATAGAAATCTCTTCCAGAGCGCCGCCCGGATTGCTACGGTGAGACATATGAAGATCCAACACCTTGACCATTCGTGTCTACTCGTTGATATCTCCGGCGCACGGATTCTGATCGATCCGGGGAACTTCAGCGCCAGCAAGGTCCGAGAGATCGCCCCAACTGGCCTAGACGCTGTGATTATCACTCATCAGCACGCTGATCATTGCGATACAGATCTGCTGTGCGAAATCTTGGCCGCTAATCCTCGCGCCGCCGTATTGGCCGAGCCCGAGGCGGCGGCCCAGATCGTTGGACAGGCCGATGGCCCCGCTGCCGGACCGGGCCAGGCACCCGCGCGTGGCAAAGAAGTGGTACCGCTTCCTGCCGGAAGTAGCTATCAGGTGGGACAGGTGAAGGTGAGCGCGATTGGCGGCCTGCACGCCGTGATCCACCCCGATATCCCCCGCGTGGGCAACTCTGGCCTAGTGATTGAAGCTCCAGATGAGAAGCGGCTGGGCGTCACGGGCGATTCGCTCGTGCCCGAGCCCGAGTTTCAGGACATTGACGTGCTCGCCTTTGCGGTGGTGGCACCCTGGTCAAAGATGAGCGAAACGATCGATTTCCTGCGGAACACCCGCCCGCGTATCGCGCTGCCCGTCCACGAGGGCATTGTCAATCAAAATGGGCGCCCGATCTTCCTCACTCAGGCCACGAATCTCGCGCCGGACGCCACTCAGGTACGCGATTGGCCGGAGGACGGAATCGTCATCATCTGAGCAACTCAATATACTTATCAGATGGACAGCCTCCCCTCATCGCCCTCCCTGCCGAACCTGCGCGAGCTGGGCGGTTGGACAGTTGCCGGTGGCAAGACGTTCGCAAGCGGCATCCTCTTCCGCTCGGCCGCACCCATTGATCCGCGAGTTCGTACCGATCCCGCCGTGACAAACCTCGGCTTGGAGTTCGTTGTAGACCTACGCACGGCGTCCGAAGCAGAAGGCAAACCTGACATCCTGCCACCGAACGCGCACCTTCGCAGCATCGACATTCTGGGCGGAGCTCCCGGATCTGCCGCAGCGATCCCCGGCCAGCCCACCGAGGAGATGGCGAAGATGATCGCCTCTCTCACGCTGGATGCCGCCCACGAGAAGATGATGGAGACGTATCGGGACCTCGTCTCCAACGATGTTGCATCGGCAGGATACGCGAGCCTGATCCGCATCGTCCTTGAGGCCGAAGGCGCTCCAGTGCTCTACCACTGCACTGCCGGCAAAGACCGCACGGGATGGGCCACCGCGATCCTCATGTCCGCGGCAGGAGTGCCTTACGATTCCGTCCTTGCGGAGTATCTGAGCGTGAACCCCGCAGTCCGCGCCCTCTTCGAACCCTTAGCCGCACGCTTCCTGTCCGCCGGCCTTTCTCCTGAGATCGCCGACGAACTGATCAGCGTCCAGAAATCCTACCTTGACACGGCCTTCGCGGAAGTAGATGCGCACTTCGGCGGCTTCGAGGGTTATCTGCGCGACGGCCTTGGGCTAGATGCCAGCGAACTAGCTGACCTTCGCAACCTCCTGACCCGCTAGCTCAACTATCCAACTACCGGATTCGTCAGCGCACCAACTCCGGCCACTGCCACCTCCACGGAATCGCCGCCGTGAAGCTGGCTCACCCCCGCTGGCGTCCCGGTCAGAATGACGTCCCCGGGCAGCAGCGTGAACACACCCGAAGCAAAGGCAATCAGCTCCGCAACCGGATGCAGCATCGCCGCCGTGGAAGAGGTCTGCTTCACCGCACCGTTGACCCGCCCAGTTACCAGCAGATCCGTGGGATCTAGCGCCTCATCGATCGTGATCCACGGTCCGAGCGGGCAGGCGGTATCGAAGCCCTTCGCGCGCGTCCACTGCCCATCGCGCTTTTGCATATCGCGCGCCGAAACATCGTTGCCCACCGTGAAACCCAGTACGTAGTCCAAGGCTTCATCCTGAGTCACGTTCTTTGCAGTTTTGCCAACCACGACGGCCAACTCCGCCTCATGATCCACCTTCTGCGACCATCCGGGCAAAATGATGGGATCACCCGGGCCAATCAGCGCCGTACTGGGCTTGAGGAACAGCAGCGGATCCTCGGGCGTTTGGCTATCGAACTCCTTGATGTGGTCAGCGTAGTTCTTGCCCACACCAACGATCTTCGATGGTTTCTCCACCGGCGCGAGCAGGCGCACATCCTCTAGGTCAAAGCGGCGCCCCGTTCGCTCCAATTCACGCACCGCTGTCTTTACCCCGGCGCTGGATATAGAGCCCGGTCGCTGCAGGAACGCCGCGGTCTCTGTGAAGGGATCTAAGGAGGAGAGTTCGGTGATGAGGGTTTCGCCCTCGTCAATAAATCCGAAAGCGGGCCGCCCACTGACAATAAACCGTAAGAGTCGCATGGTTCTATTCTGCTCCTTGGGGATGGACTAGGGGCGCACGTACTTCTCAAATTCCGCCCGCCGCACCTCCTGTGCCCGCGGGTCCGGCACCGGCAACGAGGCGATCAACCGCTTCGTGTACTCGTGCTGAGGACGCGAGAGCACATCGGTTCCCATGCCGGATTCGATCATCTCGCCCTGATAGAGCACGCCAATTCGATGCGCCACCATGTCCACAACCGCGAGATCATGCGTGATAAACAGGCAGGCGAACTCGAACTCCTCCTGAAGCTCCTTGAATAGCTTGAGGACCTTGGCTTGAACGGAGACGTCTAGGGCGGAGGTCGGCTCGTCCGCGATGATCAGCTTGGGCTGCAAGACCAAGGCACGCGCGAGCGAGATTCGCTGGCGCTGGCCACCCGAGAGCTCATGCGGGAAGCGCCCCGCGTATGAGGTAGGAAGCTGGACCGCATCCAACAGGTCCTCAACGCGAGCCTTTCGGTCAGCCGCGGACATTCCCTTGTTATGCACCTTGAGCGGCTCAGTGATGGCATCGCCAACCGTGCGCTGCGGATCGAAGCTTGTGGCGGGATCCTGGAACACAAACCCGATGTCCTTGCGGTACTTGCGGAAATCGCGCTCCTTGAAGCCGCGCATCTGGCAGCCGAGGACCTCCAGCGAGCCGCCCGTCACCGCTTCAAGGCCGGCCATTGCTCGCCCGATAGTGGTTTTGCCCGATCCGGATTCGCCCACTAAGCCGAAGACCTCGCCGTGGTGAATCGTGAGATCCACTCCTCGCACCGCCTTGAACTCCGGGCTGCCCACGCGTCCCGGATAGGTCACCTCCATCGCCTTGGCCTGAACAACCACCTCGCCCCCAAGCAATTCCTTGCGCGCATCCTCGTCCATCACGGCCGATGCCGATTGCCGCCCCAAATGCGGGACCGACGCTAGGAGAGCCTTCGTGTAGGGCCGCTGCGGATTGTAAAACAGCTCCTCGGCGGGGGCACGCTCGATAATCCTGCCCTCATACATGACCGCCACGGAATCCGCCAGATCTGCCACCACGCCCATGTTGTGCGTAATTAGGAGAATCGAGGTGTTGTACTCATCGCGGATGCTTCGGAGCAGCGCCAGAATCTCGGCCTGAACCGTCACGTCCAGCGCCGTGGTTGGCTCATCAGCGATGATCAGATCAGCCCCCATCGCGAGCGCCATGGCGATCATGATGCGCTGCTTCTGCCCGCCCGAGAATTCATGCGGATAGTAGTCGATTCGCTTCTCAGGGTCCGGTATGCCCACCGTCTTCAGCGCAGTAACGGCGCGCTCGCGGATCTCCTTTTTCTTCAGCTTCTTGTTGTGCGCCTTCAGGCCCTCGCCCACCTGCCACCAGATGGGATAGACGGGATTGAGTGATCCGGATGGTTCCTGAAAAACCATGGATGCCCTCTCCCCGCGCAGCTGCCGCAGCTTAGCCCCGTGCAACCCCACAACATCAGTACCCTCGATGAGGATGGTGCCGGTAGCGCTCGCCGTCTCTGGGAGGAGTCCCAGCACGGAGCGCGCGGTCACCGATTTCCCAGATCCCGATTCCCCCACGAGCGCCAAGACTTCACCCGGATCGAGGTAAAGCGAGACGCCGTCAACGGCCCGCACAACCCCGTGGTCCGTCGCAAAATCAACGCCGAGGTTCACGATCTTCAGGCGTCGCGGCTGCTCTAGTTCCGCCTCGAACTCCTCACGGGTGTAGGGCGCGCCGTCAAACCCAGTTGATTCAGATGCACTCATGATTGCGCTCCTTGTGTGCTGGCGTCGGTTGCGCTGCTGGCGTCGTCGTCGTTCTTAACCCCAGCCTTCTTTTTCGTACGCTTGCGGGTACGTAGCCGGGGATCGTTCAAATCGTTCATGGACTCGCCGACGAGCGTGATGCCGAGGACGGCCAGGACGATCGCGAGGCCGGGGAACACGGCGGTCCACCAGTTTCCGGCGGCAACGTCTGCTACGGCGCGGTTGAGGTCATAGCCCCATTCGGCCGCGGCGGTCTGCTCGATGCCGAAGCCGAGGAAGCCCAGGCCGGCGAGCGTCAGGATCGCCTCGGAGCAGTTGAGCGTGAGGATCAGTGGCAGGGTGCGCGTGGAATTGCGCAGCACGTGACCGAACATGATGCTCCGCCGCGGCGCCCCGATCACTTGCGCGGCCTCCACGAACGGTTCGGCCTTGAGGCGTACTGCCTCGGCTCGGATCACGCGGAAGTACTGCGGGATGAACACGACGGTGATCGATAGGGCCGCCGATAATATTCCGCCCCATGCGCTGGATTTGCCGCCCGAGATGACGATCGAGAGCACGATGGCCAGCAGCAGCGACGGGAACGCGTACACGGCATCGCAGATCATGACTAGGACCTTGTCCAGCCAGCCCCCGATGTAGCCGGAGATCAAACCAAGGATCACGCCGATGATGGCCGATGCCAGCACCGCCAGCAGAATAACCAACACCGCCGTGCGTGCGCCCCACACCACGCGGGAGAACACGTCGAAGCCACCCACGGTGGTGCCCCAAATGTTGATGTCATTCGGCGGCAGTTGGGCGCCGAACGCGCCGTTATCATCGCCAGTCTGCGCCCACTTGTACGGCGCGATTAGCGGCGCGAAGATGGCCGTGAGAATGAGCAGTGCCGTCAGCAGAAGGCCAGCAACGAGCATTCCCCGCTGCAGCCCATGGGAACGGCGCAGGTCCGTAATGATAGGCAGGCGGTAGAACCAGTGCTCGCGCTTGGGAAGGATGCGCGGCTCTTCTGGGGTTTCTTGAGTATCTGAGATGATGGGAACGCTCATCAGTACCTCACTCTGGGATCGATCAACGCGGCGATGATGTCCACGATGAAGTTCACGGCGGCCACAATCACGGCCATCATCATGACGATTCCCTGAACCGCCACGTAATCACGTGCCTGCATGTATTGGGAGAGCTGGTATCCCAGCCCGCCCCATTCGAAGGTTGTTTCCGTGAGCACGGCGCCGCCAAGGCTCATGGCGATCTGCATGCCCATCACGGTAATGACGGGGATCAGGGCCGGCCGAAGCGCGTGCTTGCGCGCCAGCCGGTTCTCGCCCACCCCGCGCGAGCGTGCCGATTCGATATATGGCTGCTCAAGGGTGCCGATTAGGTTGGTGCGGACCAGCCGGAGGAACACGCCGCCCGTCAGCAGGCCCAGCGCGATGGCGGGCAGGACGGCGTGCTGGAGCACGTCGGAGAGGAGAGCGGTGTCCCCGAGGCGGAGGGCATCAAGGAAATACAGGCCCGACGGGTTGGTGATCTTGGACATTGTGAGCTCGCCTTGGGAGGAGACTCTGCCGGACGTGGGCAGGATCCCGAGGTTAACCGAGAAGACGAGCTTGAGGATCAGACCGAGGAAGAACACCGGGGTGGCGTACGCCAGAATCGCGAAGATGCGTAGAACGGCGTCCGGCCAGCGATCACGGTAGCGCGCCGCCAGCATGCCCAGCGGAATGCCAATCGCGAACGCAACGATCAGCGAGAACAGGACAAGTTCGAGGGTGCCTGCTCCGTAGAGCTTCAGAATGTCCAGCACCGGGCGGTGATCCGTGAAAGTCGTGCCGAAATCTCCGTGCAGCACGCCCCACAGGTAATCACCGTATTGCACGATGAGTGGGCGATCGTAGCCCGCCTCAGCGATGCGCTCCTGCAGCTGGGATGGCGTGAGCCGACCGCCGAGCGCCGCGGTGATCGGATCGCCCGTTGCCCTCATAAGGAAGAACACGAGCGTCACGAGAATGAAAATCGTGGGAAAGATCAGAAGGAATCGAATCAGGATGTAGCGGGAAAGTCCGCCTCCCTTTCGCTTCTTCTCTTTTGGTTTATTTTCGACGACGACGGATTCCCCGCCCTCGTCACCCCCGCCAGCTTCCTTGCTCGCAGTGGTCACATAGTCTGATTCGGCGTCCATAGATTATGCCTCAGTTTCTAGAGAAGATCTCAACAACCCAGTGAGGGAACCAGCTGGGGCCCGAGCGAACGTTGAACGCTCGGGCCCCAGCTGCGTTGGTTACTTGGAGAGCGTTGAAACCCGGAGCTTGAACGAAGCGTCAAGCTCAAGACCATCAACATCTGTCCCAACTACGGCGATCTGCTTGCCCTGAAGCAGAGGCAGTGTAGAGATATCGTCCGATACCTTGTCCTGAATCTGCTCGAGGATACCGAGGCGGGCATCGTGATCCGGCTCTGCAACCTGATCGTTGATCAGATCGATAACCTCATCGTTTTCATAGTGGTTACCGAGGAAGTTGTTCTCCGTGAAGAACGGGGTCAGGAAGTTATCCGGATCCGAGTAATCGGGGAACCAGCCGAGCTGGTATGCCGGGTAAACGTCCGCAACACGATCCTTGGAGTACTGGACCCATTCGGTGGACTGGAGGTCAACCGTGAAGAGGCCGCCTTCTTCAAGCTGGTTCTTCACCGCGGCGTATTCGTCACCTGAGGAAGGACCGTAGTGCTCCGGGCTGTACTGAAGCGCCAGGTTCACTGGGGTTTCCACGCCTGCATCTTCGAGGATCGTGGTGGCTTCGTCGAGGCTTGGGCCGCCTTCGCCGTCACCGTACTTCTCCTTGAAATCGTCAGTGGCTCCGTCCAGACCCTCGGGAATGTAGGAGTACAGCGGCGAATAGGTGTCCTTGTACACGTTGGTAGCAATCGCATCGCGATCCACCAAGCTCGCGACCGCCTCGCGGACCGCCTGTGACTTGGCCGGATCGGCATCATCCGTATCCGCACCGTAAGGCATCGTGTTGAAGTTGAAGACGATGTAGCGGATTTCGCCGCCTGGTCCCTCAACCACATCCACGTTGTCCGATCCGGACAGATCTTCGATGTCCGTTGCGGAAAGCGAACGGTAGGCCACATCAATAGCGTTCTTCTGGATGTCCAACTTCATGTTGTTGGAATCCTTGTAGTACTTCAGAGTGACGCCGCTATTTGCAACCTCGCCGAGCGAGCCGTTGTAATCATCGAACGGAGCGAAGGCAGTGAGCTCATTCAGCTTGTAATCCGTGATGGTGTATTGTCCGGCGAAAGGCTCGCCCTTGACGATCTCCTCATCGGAAAGGATCTCATCCGCGGGGAACACGTCCTCGTCAACAATCGGACCCACCGGGCTGGTCAGTACCTGCGGAAAAGTCTGGTCATTTGCTGCCTTCAGGTGGAATACCACCGTCAGATCGTCAGGGGTCTCGATCGAATCGAGCGAACCTAAGAGGCTGGCGGGACCGTTGGGATCGTTGATGGCGATCTGACGGTCAAAAGTGAACTTGACGTCCGAGGAGGTCAGCTCGTTGCCGTTGGCAAAAGTGAGGCCTTCCTTGAGCTTGACCGTGTATTCGGTTGGCTCGGTGAAATCGGCCGATTCTGCTATATCCGGCGTTGGAGTCATGTCCTCCGCGCCCGGTACCGTGTTCAGCAGGAACGGATACACCTGATTCATCACTACGAACGAGCCATTGTCATATGAACCAGCCGGATCGAGGCTCGAAACCTTGTCCGTTGTGCCCACTGCGATGGCGGAAGAATCATCGCCGCCCGAGGTGTTATCTCCGGAATCACCGGAATCGCTGGTTTGGGCGCAGGCGGCCGTCAATGCCATGACTGCTGCGGCTGCCGCTCCCACCTTGAAGAAGTTTTGAGACATTCAGTCTCCCTTCGCTCCACGAGGCCAAGATGCGCGAAGGCCCCGTTCGGAATGCCTGCCATTCCAATGGAGTAATACTTGCGCTTCCAATGTTTCCACGAGATGAATATCTCATATTGTGAGATCACAATTTGGACACAATTTGTGATGGGCACTTGCCGAGGTACCGGCCTTTCGCTTAGATTTGCGGGCTTAACCCACGGAAAGCTGCCGGTCCATGATCCCGCGCGCGGCCAGCGTGATCTTCTCCCAGCGTGGATCGATCGTGCCGGATTCAATGGCCGCGGCGAACGTCAGAAGCTCGTGGTGCATCTGGTCCGATTGATGCGCTGGCGGCGCTTGAATGAACTGTCCTGAAACACCGGGCCGCTTCAGCTCACCAGAAGAATCTGCACTGGCTAGATCTAAAAGCACCTCGGTCCTGTCCCGCCGGTGGAGCTCGATTCGAGAAGGCTCGCCGATGTAGTTGACCGTGAGGGTACCGTCTTCGCCGTGAATCGCCGTTGGGTTCACGCCTTGGACGATCTTCGAGTATGATACATCGGCGATCATCGAATCGTAGGTGAACTGAATGGTGCCCGATCCCTCGAACCCGTTGGAAAGGAACACGCCAGCGCCCGTGAATGATTCCGGCTCCCCGAACAGATCCAACGCAAACTCTAGGGAGTACACGCCAATATCTACGATGGCCGCATTGCCCAGCTCTGGGCGGAACGCGTTAAGGATCTCCCCTTCCCTGAACTTGTCATACCTACCCGAATACTGCAGCATCTGAACCTGGGCGTATCGGATCGCGCCGATCTTGGCGAGGGCATCCCTGATGATCTGCTGGTGGGGTGTATGCAGGTGGCGCATTGCCTCCATCGCGATGAGGCCACGGGACTTCGCCGCCTGAAAGATCTCCTGCTCCTCGGCCAAAGACGCGCCCATCGTCTTTTCGACCAGAACGTGCTTGCCACTCTCAATCGCTTGGAGGGCCTGGAGGCGGTGCGCACTCGTAGGGCTCGCGATATAGACGGCATCCACCGCTTCAATCATCTGGCCATAATCGCTGAAAGCTAGCGGAATATCCTGCTGCTGGGCGAATTCATCGGCTCGCTCCTGCGTCCTCGAATAGACGGCAACAGGATCAACCTTTCCGCCGGTCCTCTTCGTGGCGGCAAGAAACCACTCGCTGATGTAATTCGTACCTACAATGCCAATCCGTACCATACTGGGAGGTTACACGGTGCAGGTCCCTAGCGACACAGGATTACGGGGCCGCGTTGGTTCAAGCGGTGGAGCTCTAGCGCCCGATCGCTACCACTGTGCGGCCTCGGACCAAGCCGTCGAGGATCTCGGCCGCCCGCTGGGGCACATCATCCAGCCCTATCTCCGTAGTCATCGAATCGAGCAGAGATAGATCCAGATCCGTCGCCAGCCGATTCCATACAATCTCACGAATGCTCCGCGAGGTGTACACGGAGCTGACGCCCGCTACCGTCACTCCCCGCAAGATGAACGGCATAACGGTTGCTGGCAGGTCCGATCCCGCGGTGAGACCGCAGGTTGTCACGGCCCCGCCATCCCGGGTCTGAGCAAGAACATTCGCTAAGACGGTAGATCCAACGGTGTCGAGCCCGCCGCCCCATCGCCGCTTCTGGAGCGGTGGTCCGGGCTGATCCATGTCGCTCCGATCAATCACATTGGCCGCCCCGAGTTTCCGGAGGTAATCGCCCTGAGAATCCGCGCGGCCGCTGAGCGCGGTCACCTCATAGCCAAGCTTTGCCAGCACCGCCACGGCAATCGAGCCAACGCCACCCGCAGCGCCCGTCACGACCACCGGGCCATCGGCGGGCGTCACGCCTTCACGTTCAAGAGTTAATACTGAGAGCATCGCGGTGAAGCCCGCAGTCCCAATCGCAGCCGCCTGCCGCGCCGTAATACCGCCGGGAACGAGGATCAGATACTCACTCGAAACCCGAGCACGCTCGGCCAATCCCCCGTTGAGCGATTCTCCAATGCCTCCGCCAGTCAACACCACTAGATCCCCCGGCGAGAACCACGGATCGGCAGATTCTCGCACCCGCCCCACGAGATCAATGCCCGGAATGATCGGGCTTGTCCGCAGCACGCCAGGCCGCCCTCCCACCGCGAGTCCGTCCTTATAGTTCACTCCAGAAAACAGCACATCTACAGTCATAGCTGGCACCGCCGCATCAGCCGCTGGCGCCGCCGCGCCGTCCAAAACGTCCTCGGGAAGGTTACGGACCTCCGCGTGATGGTTGAGAATCTGGCCCTTAGTCACCTCTTGCTCGATCAGGATTGCTTTCATTTGGCTCCTTCGTGAACATTTCAGTACATGCTGAGTCTACGGCCCGGTGAGTCGGCAGCACCACGCCCAGCGCTCCACTCACACCAAGAACGAAAGCAATTTTTAGCTAGATTCCTCGTGTTACGAAGAAGAATTCGAGTGCCGCAATGAGCGGCCGATTACGATGACATACATCGCCGTGCTGGCCGCCGCTAGGGCTCCAGCTATCGCCCATGAATCCCATAAGGTCTCAAGTGGATTAACTATCGCCATGGTGAGAGATATGAAGATGCACGCGATGGCGATGTAGTCTGCCCGCCGGAAAAAGGCAACAGCAAGGCTAATAAAATGAAGTGCAACAGAGCCCAAAAGCAGCACCCCGAAAGGCCACCAGTTGCCAGTTACAAACCCGACAATGAGTCCAACGATCGCGGCGATTGATTCGCCAAACGCCGTCAACCCGACGAATTTCTCTGCGCGAGATGTGGGAATGCGACGGGACGGAGTTCCAGTCAATGCAATGGCCGAACCTACGATGAGGACGGCCAGAAAGATGCCAATCGCAAGAAGCCTCATTCGCATTGAGCTGGCAAGCCCGATCGGTACAAGATAGACAATTGTGAACATGCACAGCATGATGACGTTTTGTCTGATCCTCGCCCGAATTTGTGCTCCGGTTGGAGCGTCCTTTCTGGCTGCAGATTCCTGAGGCAAGCGAGACTCCTCAGGAGAAGGGATGCGGAATGTTTCTGGGCTGTGCGCCTGATCCATGATGCCTCTCGACAATAGCGGCCAGTCGGTCTGAGTGAAGTGCCCTTTGCTGCGCCCACCCGAAATCGATCGGCAGTAGACTTGGGGCGATTGTCATGACCGTTTCGAGTCCGAGCAAATGCTCAACACCTGATGTCTGCGTATGGAACCATACGTCAATTCCGTTGGCACGCAGTCTCTCAACAATATGCTCAAGCAACTGCTCGGGTGAACGGTTCACCCACGGGAACCAAGCGGGGTTCTCATCGATAGATCGCTCCTCACCCGTACCGCTCACATTCAAATACGCCTGCTCATGCGGATAAATGGCGAGCATTGGATGATCATCAATTGCATCAGCCATCCGCGGGTTCGCCCGTAACGCCACTACCCGATCATGCATTGCTCGTGCCGCTCTTACGCGTTCGTCAATGTAGGTCCACGCCTCGTTGATCGCTGCCCCAATTGCCGATTCGATGCTCGGATGACACGCAGCTCCGATCGAAAGAACGATGCCGTCAGGTTCTGCGACCTCTGCGGATGCAACCACGGTGGGAATGCCAATGATTGAGGGAAGCAAGCCACAACGAATTCTAATTCCTAGGAGCGCAGCGCGAGCAAGCACGGAACGATAACGCGCATAACCTGATATCCGGATCGGAGTGGCATCAATTCCGGCATACCAGCTGGCAACAAATGAATCACGTTCGATGAGTTCAAGAATGCCGAACAGCCGCGCTTCGGCAATCGAAGAGCCAGTGGCACAACCTGATGATGTTCCTAAGGCCCAGAGATGATGTGTCATCTGTTCACCGTAATAAACATACTCGCGGGGTATCCACGTATGGTCACCAGAAAGGTTTTCGGCATCTACCCATTCGTGGGGATCATCAGGGTCAAACTGTGCCCCCAGATGTCCATAGAATTCTTCTGGGTAGGGAGGGAAATCATGTGGGGTAATCGTCCGTCCGGTCAGTTCGTTCGCCGTGCTTATCACCGACCGCGGACAGTCTTCCAATGCACCTGCCCTGCGCTCAATACCCTCCAAGAGTGCCGCCGTGTGGCTCTCTCGAAAGCTGTTACCGTGACCAGACCACGTCAACCTCCGCACCTCCTTGCCATTCCAATTTGGCGTGGAACCTGTGACGGGAGCAGAGGTGAGCCAGCCCACTTCAAGATTACTTGGCTTACCAAGATAGGAGGCAACGTGATTGGTAAGGAACCCCTCGGGTAGCTTAATTTCGGTAATCTCTAAGGCACGCAAACCCGTAGCCACTCCCTCCTGGGTGGAACCCACCGTGGTGCCGTAGTCGGAGGGCAGGAGTGGATGGCCACGACGAATGTGCCCGTGAGGAAATTGAAACTCCCATACCTCCAAGCCGGCACTGCCAAGTTCCGGGATGACCGGGTTCACGTCCTCGCCGTCAAGCTCGCCACTCATACTTTCCAAACACATGCGGATTCCAGCAAACTCTCGGCCTTCAGGAAAAACACGTTTCGCCGTTGGGTTCTCTAGGATCTCAATGACGTTACGCTCGCGCGTCCGTAGCCAGTTCTCACGAAGATCGCTAATTGGCAGAGTGGCGGCCACGTTCGACGAGATGATGAGACAACCATCTGGGATGGGAACACGGCGGCCATCGAGGGTAAACACGATCTACTTGAACCTCATGGTTCGCTGGGCGAGTAAGCCACACACTGCACCGACACCTATTAGGTAGCCAAGGCCGATGCCAGCATCGTGCCACGTGCCCTCACCAATGAGAGTCATCGAGATAGCTTCGCGCATGTGATACACGGGCGTAAACGGCCCGATCGTCTGCACCCAATCTGGCATGAGCTCCATCGGCATCATTGCGCCTCCGATCATCCCCAGTGGGATGATGATGACGGTAGCTGCCATTGAAACACCCGCCATCGATGGCACCACGATCCCAAGAAGAACGCCAAGGAAGAAAAAGAGGAGATATCCAAGTATGACCGGAACGAGTGCGAGCGGTGCCGTAGCCACCGGGCGGGTTCCCATCACAATCGCGATGACAAACAGAAGGAGTGCTTGAACAAGGAGCAGAACAGTGCCTGCAGTTGCCTGTGCCCCGAGGACGGTATTGGAGGACAGCGGGAAGTTGCGCAGCACATTAAACATGCCGTTCTCCCGCCAGAGCGCCAGATGCGTCGCACCGGCATAGATCCCCACAAAAGCAGCACCAAAGGCAATAACATTTGCGCTGATCGGTCCGGTTAGATTCATGCCGTCGTAGGCATCACCAAGTGTCAAAACAAGGATGATGAGCAGTGCGGCGGGGAAAATGAAAGTAAAGATAAGGGTTGACCAGTCACGCAAGTCAAACTTAAGAAGGTTACGCGACAGCGAACGATATGCGCTCATGCGACAAAGTCCTTTCCAGTCTGGGCGAGGTAGACATCCTCGAGCCGGCCGTCGCGCACTTGGGCGCTACCAGTATCGATATTCAACCGATCGAGATCCACAAAAAGTTTCGCAGTATCCTGAGCGCGCACTTCAACACCATCGCGCGTCACACGCACCAGCTCCGTTCCAAAATGCTCGGCGAGGATATCAGCCTGATGCAGAGCACGAGGAAGAATAATGGTCGAACCAAGTGCTGCCTCAGCAATAAGGCGACGAGGACTCTGCGTCACGATTATCTTGCCCTCATCAAGAATCGAAACCACATCGCACAGTTGCTCGGCCTCATCGAGGAAGTGAGTAGTATAGAGGGTGGTCATCCCATCAAGGTCCGCGCCCTGCAATAGAGAGACGAGATTGCGCCGAGATTCTGGATCAAGACCTGCTGTGGGCTCATCGAGGAAGAGCACCTTGGGCTGATGAACAATCGCCGTTGCTACGGCGAGGCGCTGCCGCTCGCCACCGGAGAGCTGCTCAACCTTCGTGTCAGCCGCATGGCCAAGATCGAGTTCATCGATCAGGTGATCCACTCGCTTGCGCGAGGTGCCGAGAATATCGGCGACGACGCTCAGATGCTCCTTGAGCGTCGTTTTCGGGAAGAACGAGGAACGCTGCGGTTGAATACCGATGACCCGGAGGAGGTCAATATTGCGCGGATAAGGGTTCTGCCCAAGGAGCTGTACGTCGCCATAAGACGGCGGACGAAACCCTTGAATTGTGGTGAACAGCGTCGTCTTCCCCGCGCCGTTTGGACCAATTATCCCGTGAAAAGACCCTTCCTCAATCGTGAGATTGAGGTTGTCAAGAATAGTCTTCTTCTTGATTTTGACAGTCATGTCCTGGATGTCGACTACCGTTCCTGGCATCTAGAACCCCTTTCAGTGTTCACGGCGGGAGGCTGAGGTTACCGGCCCCCCGCCGTGGTTTAGACCCAACGGGCCAGATTGATATAGAAGCGCACTCTGCCTCGACTTAGGCCGTCACCACCCAGCTGTTGAAGATATCGATGCTGGGTGATCATCGCTTTTAGCAGTGATACTAAAATCTTGAGTGCGCGGGCACTATACTGCTACCTACGCGGTTGCACAGGAGGATGTCGATGAGCAGCACGAGCTGCACGTCGACGAACACGAGGAGGATGAAGAGGACGAGCAGGTCGACCCGAAGGCCATATCTGCAAAGTCCACATAATCCTTCACCTCAAACGTCTCAG